>ENA-OQKC01001043-OQKC01001043.1-human-gut-metagenome-genome-assembly--contig:-NODE-1043-length-10203-cov-3.311433_pt1 | contig 10203 bp, 10 predicted proteins | sample MGYA00242774_ERZ504790 | MGnify/ENA primary metagenome ERZ504790 (study PRJEB26092, sample SAMD00036419) | human gut metagenome | host: Homo sapiens | study: EMG produced TPA metagenomics assembly of...
ACAGGCCGAGCTTTTTCAGGTTGGGGCAGTTGAAGTTGGGGTGGCTGGCGATGGCGCCGAGGGTGTTGGTCCCCTCATCGCCAAAGGCGGCGGCGTCCGGCTCTGCGCCGATGCCGAAGCTGTCCAGGACGATCAGAAAAACGCGCTTTTCCATTACGCTTTCACTCCGTTTCTATTATTTTGCGCTCCCCTCTGTCCCTTCGGGGCAGAAGTGAGACTTTTGCTTAGTCCTATTATAGGCGATGGACGCACTTTTCGCAAGCTTTTTATCGCTTCGGCATCTATCACGAAAATTTAAGGTTTTCTTTGCCGAATTTTTTCTTGCTCTCTTGTACACAAGCGGTTATAATATAGAATGGTAAGGTTTTCAAACACCCCTGACCGGGCCGATGTCCGGCCAGCGGCCGCAGGGCATATCTGGCACCTGCGCGCCCATCATAGAGGAAAAAAGAGACTGTTAAAAGAGACTGTTAGAGGTATATTTATGAGAAAAACGAAGATCATCTGCACCCTTGGCCCTTCTACCGATAAGGACGGCGTCCTGCGCGAGCTGGTCGCCAGCGGCATGAACGTGGCCCGCTTCAACTTTTCCCACGGCTCCTACGAGGAGCACAAGGGCCGTCTGGACATGCTGAAGGCTGTCCGCGCTGAGCTGAACAAGCCCGTTGCTGCCCTGCTGGACACCAAAGGCCCCGAGATCCGCCTGAAGGAGTTCAAGAACGGCGTTGAGATGCTGGAAGCCGGCCAGACCTTCACCCTGACCACCCGCGAGGTGGAGGGCACCAAGGAGATCTGCTCCATCACCTACAAGGACCTGCCCCAGGACGTCCACGAGGGCGGCACCATCATGCTGGACGACGGCCTCATCAAGCTGGCCATCAAGAGCGTCACGGACACCGACATCGTCTGCGAAGTGCTCAACAGCGGCAAGATCAAGACCAAGAAGGGCGTCAATGTCCCCGGCGTCCACCTGTCCATGCCCTACCTGAGCCAGCGCGACCGGGATGACATCATCTTCGGTGTCCAGCAGGGCTTCGACTTCATCGCTGCTTCCTTCGTGCGCACCGCACAGGACGTCTACGACATCCGCAACCTGCTGAACGAGTACGACTCCAACATCCGCATCATCGCCAAGATCGAGAACCGCGAGGGCGTCAATAACATCGACAGCATCCTGTCCGCTGCCGACGCCGTCATGGTCGCCCGCGGCGACCTGGGCGTCGAGATCGACTTCACCGAGCTGCCCGGCATCCAGAAGAGCGTCATCGACCGCTCCTTCTCCTTCGGCAAGCCCATCGTCACTGCCACCCAGATGCTGGACAGCATGATCGTCAACCCCCGCCCACCCGCGCCGAGATCTCCGACGTGGCAAACGCCATCTACGACGGCACTTCCGCTATCATGCTCTCCGGCGAGACCGCTGCGGGCGCATACCCTGTTGAGGCCCTCAAGACCATGTCCGCCATTGCAGAGCGCACCGAGAACGAGGTCCACTACCGCGACAACCGCCTGACCGATACCACCGGCCAGATCAGCGTCAGCGACGCTACCGCACACGCTGCCTGCCTGACCGCAAAGGACGTCAACGCTTCTGCCATCGTCACTGTGTCCGAGTCCGGCAACACTGCCCGCCTGCTGAGCAAGTACCGCCCCTCTCAGCCCATCATCGCCTGCGTCATGGACGAGCAGGTCCAGCGCCAGCTGTCCGTCTCCTGGGGCATCACCCCGCTCATGATGGACCTCGCCACCAGCACCGATGAGCTCATCGAGAAGTCCACCGCTCTGGCCAAAGAGCACGGCTATCTGCACGACGGTGAGCTGGCTGTCGTGACTGCCGGCGTCCCCGTGGGCGTCTCCGGCACCACCAACATGATCAAGATCCACATGATCGGCAACTGCCTGGCTACCGGCGTCGGCGTCGGCCCCGAGGGCTCTGCTCTGGCCAACGCCACCGGCAAGGCCTGCGTCTGCCGCACCATCGAGGAGATCCGCGCAAAGTTCAAGCCCGGCATGGTCCTGGTCGTCCCCTCCACCTCCAACGAGATGCTGAGCTACGTCCGTGACGCCGCCGCTCTGGTGGTCGAGGAAGCCGGCCTGAACAGCCACGCCGCCATCGCCGGCAAGGCCCTGCTCAAGCCCACCATCGTGGGTGCCGTCGGCGCTACCGCCCACATCCGCGACGGTCTGATGGTCGCTGTGGACTGCGCACACGGCAGCGTCCAGCGCCTGCAGGCCTGATCCCGGGAGGCACAGCATGGAGCGCATTGCAAGCTTCTGTGTAGACCACACCAGACTCGACCGCGGCATCTACCTGAGCCGTCAGGACGGCGATGTTCTGACCTGGGACATCCGGATGAAGAAGCCGAACCAGGGCGATTATCTCTCCACCGGCGCGGCCCACACGCTGGAGCACCTCTTCGCCACCTACGCCCGCAACAGCGAGTATAAGGACGGCGTCATCTACGTCGGCCCCATGGGCTGCCGCACCGGCTTTTACCTGCTGACCCGGGGCCTGACCCCCGCCGAGGCGCTGAGCCTGACGGTGGAGTCCTTCCGCTTCATGGCTGCGTTCGAGGGCGATGTCCCCGGCGCAAGCGAGGTGGAGTGCGGCAACTACCGCGACATGGACCTGCCCGCCGCAAAGGCTGAGGCTGCCGCCATGCTGCCCGTGCTCGAGGCACTGACCGCCGACGAGCTGCATTATTGATCTCCTGATTAAAGTAAGGACCGGTAACTGCTGCATTGCAGCAGTACCGGTCCTTTTCGTTTATACTTCCCCGATGACCGGGAGCAGGTCTTCGAGCTTATTGAAATAATTCACGATGGTGACCACATTGTTGACGATGGAGCTGCCCGCCGAGAAGATACGGGGCCACATAGTTCAGCACCCGGCCAATGTCCTGAAACGTCTGCCATGCCGTGGTCTCGCCGCCGCAGAGCAGCACCATTTCGTCGTCCCCGATGGATGTATACTGGGCGGGCATCTGCATCTGATGATTCCTCATAGTATCCTTTCCTTTCCGCTGGTGAGAAGTTTTTTTTGTTCCTCGTTCAGAGTCAGCGCCCTCGGGGCCTGTCCTCGATTTCATCCTACCAGATACGAAAGGCAAAGGATGTCAGAGTGTGGGAAGACAGCAAAAAACACAAGGGCCCGGGGTGTTTCCACTCCGGGCCCTTGTGCCATTTTTATTTCGAGGAATAGATAATATCGTTTTATCGCTGGGCTTGTGTCAGCTTATGTGCAATTAGCCCTGAGCATCAGCAGCAACAGCCTTGCAGGTGACCACGACCATGACGTAATCGGTGTCGCCAACCTTGAAGTCCTTCATGCTCAGCTCGAACTTATTGCCAGCCTTGAGCTCATTGCCGCTCATGGTGCCGACCTTGACATCGGTGCTGTTGATAGCCTTAGTGGTGTTGATTTTACCGTCCGTGCCAATCAGCGCCTTAGCGATGTTCTGAGCCTTAACAGTCTTATTCACATCCTTGGTCGCAAAGTAGGCAATCCAGATATAGGAGTCACCGAGTTTGTTATTCTTGGTCAGCTCAGTCTTGACGTCAGTCTGCAGAGTGGTCTCAGCCTTCAGATTGCCGTTATTGTCCTTAGCAACCTTGGCTGCATTGTTTGCCAGATCGTCATCGACAGCCTTAACGGTAGCCTTGTCGTTAGCGGCCTTCAGCATACCCTCCAGCTCGTCAGCGACCCGACGAGAAGAGATGCTTGCGCAGCCGGTCAGCATGGACACTGCCATAACACCAGCGAGGACGACGGCCAGAAGTTTCTTTGCCATTTTCATGATTTTTGCCTCCATAAATAAAGATAAATTATACAGGCAGGCTAGCATTTTTCGACTGTCGGCCTGTGGGCTAATTATACCCCCCCCCCCTGTCAGTCTGTCAATAGGGTTTTCTCACTTTCGTCACATTTACAAAATACAGTCCCACCAACCGTGCATTTTCCACAAAATAACAGGATTCGAGGGGCCAAAAGCAAAAAATGCAGTCCCGGGGCCGCTTTTGGGGCGGCAGCCCGGGGCTGGAGGTGCAGTAGTTTTTTCAGGCTCCCGCCGGGGGGCAGGGTGCTTTACTGGTACAGGGGGAAAGCTACCGATACGGTTTGATTCGTTTCTTTTCGGTTGGATGAAGATATTTCACCCATCCTGCCAAAGCCTTGCTTTTTCTGCGCCCAGCGCTTATTATTATAACAAAAATCCGTCCCGGTTTTTGTGCAGATTTGCCCACCGGGTGCAGAAAGGAGCGCATTGCCATGACCATCACGGAGCAAAAAGCCGCACAGCGCAAAGCGGGCATTGCGGCCCGCCGGGCGTTGTCGGACACCCAGCGCACCCGTTCCAACGCCGCTCTCTGCGCCCGCATCATGGCTCTGGACTGCTTCAAAAAGGCAGAAAACATCCTGCTTTATGCGGCCTTCGGCGGCGAGGCCGACCTCTCGGCGCTGGCTGTGGAAGCGGCCCGGCAGGGCAAAACGCTGGCCTACCCCATCTGCGGCGAGGGCTTTTCGCTGACAGCCGCCGTACCGGGGCCGGACGGTTGGGAAGTGGGTACTTACGGCATCCGCACGCCCATTTTGAGCCGGTCTGTAGTTTTGCCACCGGACAAGCTCGACCTCGTGCTGGTCCCCTGCACGGCTTTTGATGCAGTCTGCCGCCGGGTGGGGATGGGGAAAGGCTATTATGACCGCTACCTCCCCCGCTGCACCCGGGCTGTGAAGCTGGGCGTGGCCTTTGAGGCCCAGCGGGTGGACGCGGCGGCAGTGGACGCCCATGACGAAACACTGGACGGATTCGTGACAGAGGGAGGACTTTATTTTGGATTTGACACAACTGAGCTGTGAGGACTTTCTGGGCCGGCTTGCCAGCAAAGCCCCCGCCCGGGCGGCGGCGGCGCGGCGGCCCTCGTGGCGCGGCAGGCGTGGCGCTGGGCAATATGGTGGGGAATCTCACCACCGGCAAAAAGAAATACGCCGCTGTGGAAGAAGAGATCCTGGCGCTGAATGCCCGTGCGGAAGCCCTGCGCAAACGGCTGGAAGCCCTCGTGCAGGCGGACGCCGACGCATTCACGCCTCTGGCGGCGGCCTACGGCCTGCCCAGAGAGACGCCCGAACAGCAGGCCCGCAAGGCCGCTGTGCTGGCCGAGGCGCTGGACGGGGCCTGCGCCGTGCCGCTGGACATCATGGACGCCTGCTGTGAGGGCATCCGTCTTGCGGCCGATTACGCCGAAAAGGGCAGTGTGCTGGCCGTCTCAGACGCAGGCTGTGCGGCGCTTTTCTGCAAGGCCGCACTTCAGGCGTCGGCGCTGAATGTCGCCATCAACACAAAGCTCATGACGGACCGCGCCCATGCCGCCGCGCTGGACGAAAAAGCGGCCCGGATGCTGGCAGAATATCTGCCGCTGGCCGACGAAGTCTACCAGTCCGTGGCAAGCCGCCTGCGGGCCTGATGCAGAGAAAGGGGAACGTATATGTCTACCATTTTGAAGGGTGCGCCCGTCGTGGCCGCCATGAACGAAGCAAATGCCGCCCGCTGCGCCGCACTGCGGGAAAAGGGCGTTGTCCCCACGCTGGCCGTCGTGCGGGTGGGTGCGCGCCCCGATGACCTCTCCTACGAGAAAGGCGTCATGGCCCGCTGTGCGAAAGTGGGCGTCGAGGTGAAGCAGTTCCTTCTGCCCGCCGACGCTTCGCAGGAAGAGCTGCTGCGCGTCATTGCCGGCATCAACGCAGACGCCGCCATCCACGGCTGTCTGCTCTTCCGCCCCCTGCCCAAACAGTTTGATGATAGGATCATCCGCGCCGCACTCTCGCCCGAAAAGGACATTGACGGCATCACCGACGGCTCGCTGGCCGGCGTCTTCACCAACACTGCCGTCGGCTACCCGCCCTGCACGGCGCAGGCCTGTCTTGAAATTTTGAAATTCTACAACATTCCCCTCTCCGGCAGGCGGGCCGTCGTCGTGGGCCGCAGCCTCGTGGTGGGCAAGCCCGCAGCCATGATGCTGGACCGGGAAAACGCCACCGTCACCCTCTGCAACTCCCGCACCCAGAACCTGCCCGATGTCTGCCGTGAGGCCGATGTTGTGGTGGTGGCCATGGGCAGGATGGGCTTTATCGGTGCAGAACATCTGCGGACCGGTCAGGTCGTCGTGGATGTGGGCATCCATGTCAACGAGGAAGGCAAACTCTGCGGTGACGTCCGCTTTGGCGAGGCAGAGCCGGTGGTGGAGGCCATCACTCCCGTCCCCGGCGGCGTCGGCACCGTGACGACTTCCGTGCTCGTGAGCCATGTGGTGGAGGCGGCAGAGAAGAGCGTATAATTCCCCCGCTAAAGGCTCTCCCCCTGAGAGGGCAAGGATGCTGACAGAGAGACATGGATGCGGCGATCGTTTCGCTCTGACAAAGAGTCTGCCTATCGCTGTGCAGTGGCTCTGCCTCGCCGGGCTTGCCCTCTCCGTCATTGCTTCGCAATGCCACCTCTCCCAAAGGGAGAGGCTTGAGCGAAGCTCCCCCTCAATCCTCCACCCGCGCTGCGGCAAGCTCTTTCATCAGCCGATTGCGCACTGCAAAGTACGCCGGGATGAGGAAGAAGCAGGCAAAGAACCATGCCACAGGGTTGGCGATGCAGGCCGCAAAGTAGCCCCAGAGCGGCACGAACCAGAAGCCCACCATGGCACGGGCGACCATCTCGGCCACGCCCGCGAACATGGCAAGGCCGGAATAGCCCAGGCCCTGGATGGTGTAGCGGTAGATGATGAGGACAGCCAGCGGGATGTAGAACACGCTGTTCCAGAAGATGAAGCTGCGGGCATTCGCCATGATCTCCACCTCGCTGCTCTCGAGGAAGAGGCTGATAAGCGGCACATCCAGCACACGCAGGATGAGGAAGGATGCCACGCTGTAGACGCAGCCAATGCCCAGCGCGGTATTGACGCCCCGGTCCACACGCTTGAGGTCGTGAGCGCCCATGTTCTGGCTGGCGTAGGTAGTCATGGCGGTGCCGATGCTCTCCAGCGGCACGCTGAGGAACTGAGCGGCCTTGCTGCCTGCGGTCTGCGCGGCCACGATGCTGCTGCCCAGACCGTTCACCGCGCCCTGCAGCACGACGCTGCCGATGGCGGTGATGCTGCACTGCAGGCCCATAGGGATGCCCATGTTGCAGAGCTTGAGGCAGTGGCTGGCGCTCAGACGGCCCTCTTCCCTGCTCCATTTCAGCTCCGGGTAGTGGCGGCCGATGTAGATGAGACTGCCGATGCCCGCCACCGCCTGACTGAACACGGTGGCGAAGGCCGCGCCGAACGCCCCCATCCGGAAAGTGAGGATGCAGAGCAGGTCGAGGCCGATGTTCAGCACGCTGGCCACCAGCAGGAAATAGAGCGGTCGCTTGCTGTCGCCCAGCGCGCGCATGAGGGCGCTGGTGACGTTGTACAGCAGGGTGAAGGGGATGCCCCAGAAGATGGTGCGGATGTAGATGTCCGCGATGTCGATGATGTTGTCGGGGGTATTGGTCCAGACCAGCACCGCCCGGGTCAGGGCCACCGTCACCACCGTGAGCACGACGGCGAAAAAGAGGCTCAGCCAGACGGTATTGGCGGTGTAGCGCCGCATCTCTCTGTAGTCCTTCGCGCCGAAGGTCCACGAGATGGGGATGGAGAAGCCGCAGGCGATGCCGTTGACGAAGCCCAGCACCAGATAGTTCAGGCCGCCCACGCTGCCCACCGCCGCCAGCGCATCCACGCCCACGAAACGGCCCACGATGATGGTATCGGCCAGATTGTAGAACTGCTGGAACAGACTGCCCAGCATCAGCGGCACCGCAAAGGCAAGGATGAGCTTGAGCGGGCTGCCCTGTGTCATGTCTTTTGTCATACAAAGCCCCTCCCCGGGCGATCACTTAACATTTCTTTGCCGAATCTTTGCCGACAAAAACGCCCTGCCGGACGAGGGGCAGGACGTTTTGCGTTTCATGAGTGGTATTATACTCAGCTCATCGTGATTTTGCAAGGGGTTTTTCTCAGATTTCTTCGTACAACATTGCTATTCTCTATCGGTGGTTTTTGGTGATTGTGCGCAGGTCAGTTTCCGCGTCCCGCGTGCCGGCCCCGAGGGCCGCGGGGTTCACCGGTCTTATCGCCGTCTCTGCTTGCCTGTGCCCCGCGAGGGCCTGCCTCGGTCTGCTGGGCGGAATCATCCCGCCTGCCATGCTGGCCTCGAGGTCCGGCTACGCCCCGCCGGAGTGCGCTTTTCAGTCTCATAGTACGTCTCCTTTCGTTCTGTGTATCATGCAATGCTGTCGCTGCGGCTCAGGCTCTCCTTTGAGATGCTTATTTCTTTGGGCTGCCCCAAGTCCTCCGGTATCCAGAGCTTTATCTCACCCTGGGTATCCGGCAGGTCATCCCAGTCGTCACCAAGGTCGGTATAGCTCCGCAGGTCACTCTCCAACAGATTGGTATACTTTGTGCCATCCGGGACGGTGGTTTCCAGCAGGAAAAGCCGTGGCTTATCCTCCTCGGGAGCGATGGCCTCAAATCGGGAAGCCAGCTGTTTCAGGGACTCCTCAAGCCCGATTCTCGGCGTTTCCTCTCTCGCAGGCTCGAGCCACCAATCCAAACTCGGGAGGTCGTCCCTTTTTTTCGCGAGTTGGAAGTCCATCATATCCAGCTCTTGTTTCAGTAATTCGTCGCGTTCACGTCTGAGCTCTTCACTCGTTTTTTGCTCTACCTCTTCGTGGGTCAATATCAGCCGCTCCTTCACCTCTGGCATCCACACCGGCACCCACTCCTGATAGCGCTCCAACAGGTCGTCCCGCGTTTCGCCGTCCAGCCGAAGGCTGATGTTCTCCCTGTTCTGCTTCAGCTCCACGTCAGCGTCCTCGCCCGCCGCGTCGGCCATCTTGTCCACGCTATAGTGGGTCATGGTGTCCTGATAGCGGAAGAAGATGTCCTCCACGCCGTCCTCCCGGAGACTGGAGATGTCGGTGGTGACGGTGGAGCGGGGGGCGGCGCTCTCAATAAGCACCACACCCCCCGGGGTGAGGACCTCTCCGGCGTCGCCGGCCTTTACGCTGCCGGGCATGGGGTTGGCGCTCTCAATGGCCAAAGCAGGGTCCAGCCGCTGGATGGTGACCCGGCTGGAAAAGAAGCCCTTGACCACCATGCCGCCGGGCAGGGGTTCGGGGGCGTTCTCCTGTGCCGGGGGCGGGACGTCATCGTCGTCCTCGTCGTCGTCCGGCTGGGGCTTGGGGGTGGAGGTGTAGTCGTAGCCCATCCCCTCCATCACGGTGCCGTCCGCGTTCAGACGGGTCAGCCGACCGCCCGTCACCTTGTGTTCATCGTCAGAAAGGGCATCCGTGGGTACTTCGCCGTACTTTCCGCCGATGGCCGGGGCCTTGGCGTCCGTCATCTGACTCCCCGCCTTGGCCGTCACCTCGGCGTCGCCGCAGATGTAGAGGTCTCCCGGGTTCGGGTCGTCGGTAGGGCCGGTTGCCCGGCCTGCTCCGTCGCCGATGCCTGCCGCGTTGCTCCCGCCCACAGCCTTGATGGTGCCGCCCCGGATGGTGATGCTGCTGCCAGTGCTCTTGATGCCTCCGCCGATGCCTGCGCCGCCGCCTTCGCCGCCCTTGGCGGTGAGGGAGCCTTTGGTGTCGTTGTCGTCCTTGATGGTCAGCTTGCCGGAGGACTCATTGCCGTTCTTCTCAAGGCCAGCATTGTGGCTGCCGCTCTTCAGCTTGTTGTCGCCGTCCAGCTCGATGGTGGCATCGTGGCCGCCCTCGACCCGAACAGCAGCTTTGCCCTTATCGCTGGCGTCAATTTTCAGGTCATCGAAGGTGACGTCCACTTTGCCGCCGGAGGTGTCGATGGTGACGGTGTTCTTATCCGACTCGCCGGTGATGACGGTCTCCCCCTCATCCTTCTCGAAATCCTTGTCGCCCTGCTTGACTTTGTTATAGTTTCCGCTTTCATCGCTCGCACCCTTGACCGTAATGTCGCCGTTGGCGATGTCCCATGTTCCCGCATAGGCCGGGATGCCGGAGCTCACCACGACGCCCGCGATGACGGCGGCGGCCACGCCCCGCCGGAGTGCGCTTTTCAGTCTCATAGTACGTCTCCTTTCGTTCTGTGTATCATGCAATGCTGTCGCTGCGGCTCAGGCTCTCCTTTGAGATGCTTATTTCTTTGGGCTGCCCCAAGTCC
>ENA-OQKC01001044-OQKC01001044.1-human-gut-metagenome-genome-assembly--contig:-NODE-1044-length-10202-cov-3.127345_pt1 | contig 10202 bp, 8 predicted proteins | sample MGYA00242774_ERZ504790 | MGnify/ENA primary metagenome ERZ504790 (study PRJEB26092, sample SAMD00036419) | human gut metagenome | host: Homo sapiens | study: EMG produced TPA metagenomics assembly of...
ACTTCTTCAGTCTTCTGTAAACTCCTTTGGTTCCATTGCTATGGCAGGATATACAGCAGCCAATAATATTTTTGGATTTCTGTATGTGTCCGTGAATTCGGTTACCCAGGCCTGCATGAGCTTTACCAGTCAGAATTATGGTGTGCGAAAACCGAAACGTATGGACCGGGTGCTTGTTGACTGTATGATCCTGTCCTTTGTCGTATCCTTTGCCATGGGCTGTGGTGCATACTTTTTCGGTCCGCAGCTTCTGAAGATCTATACGGAAGACCCTAAGGTTATCCAATGCGGAATGGAGATTCTTGTCTATACCACAGTTACCTATTTCCTTTGCGGACAGATGGATCTGTTTCCGGGAGCACTGCGCGGAATGGGACGCTCTGGTGTGCCGATGATCCTGTCTATTATCGGAACGGTCGGCCTTCGAATTGTGTGGATTTTCGGAATTTTCCCGGCTCACAGATCACTGAAAGTACTGTTTATTTCTTATCCGGCATCCTGGATCCTTACGATCATCATGCAGGTGACCTGTTTACTGGTTTTGTAAGGCGGAAAGTTCACAGGCAGCTTACTGGGAGAGACTGACAGAATAAAAACGAATACACAGAATATCAGAAAAAGCGGATAGAATTCCGCTTTTCTGTGTTTACGGGGAAAATAAAACAGGTCAACTCATGTCCATTTTGCAAACAGGAGACATTGGAGCTGGAAAATAAAGAATATGGAGGAAACATGGAATTATTAAAACCTGATTATTACGACGAATTTACCTGTATTGCAGACAAATGCACCATCAGCTGCTGCAGGGAATGGAAGATCAACATAGATGATGAAACCTACAGAAACTGGAAAACCATCCAGCCGCCGTCAGAGGTGCCCGGACACAGAAGCTGCCTGCAGGCCTATACCATGAAAAAGGACGGCAGCCGGATCATGAAGATGACGGAAGAGCACGACTGTCCTTTTCTTGCAAAGAACAGACTGTGCTATCTGGTAAGTGCTTATGGGGATTCGATGCTTTCAGAGACCTGCCAGATTTTTCCAAGGGAGATCCACGAATTTCAGGATCATAAGGAAGCGACCATGATGCCCTGTTGCCCGGCTGTCCTGGACATCTGGAAGGAGAAGAAAAGAATCGCTTTTCCGGAAACTCCAAAAGAAAAGGAACAGCCGCTTTTTCTTGTGCGCCGGAAGGTTATGGATCTTATAATGGATCCTGAAAAAACACCGGAGGAAATCCTTCTTGAAAGTTTTTATGTTCTGAAGGAACTTCACTGGAACATGCCGCTTACCACAGAGCTTGTGGAAGATTATTTTTCAGAGAAAACGATTCGCCAACTGGAACATGCTATTAATGAAATAGAGCTGCCTGTTCTGGATACCATGGACGAATGCAATGAACTTTTGCAGGACCTGGCTGTAAATTACCGGAAAGAGGGACTTTACCGGAAATATCTGGAGCCGGTGATGGAACTTGCGGAGGAATTGTCCGAAGAATATGAGGAAGAGGAACTGGTGGAAGCCCGGGAGGATTTTTATCGGAAATTTCGTGTATATGAAGACCTTCTCCGGAGCTTTCTTGCCAACGAAGTATATTCAGATCTTCTGACACCGGAGGGAGATTTGGAAGATGCCCTGGTCCATATGCAGTGGATCGGTATGGAATATGCCACCATCCGCCAGGCTGTTTTTCTTCGGTGGCAGAAAGATGGACGGGGATCTCTTCCCTACGAAACACTCCGGGATTATATGGTAGTGATCTCCAGAATGACCGGATATGAGGAAGACGATATCCGGGAATATCTTGAGAACAGTTTTGAAGAGCTTCTGTGGGAGTGGGGATATTTTGCGCTGATCACAGGGAAATGACTTTATAACTTAAAGTTATATTAAGTATTAAAAATATACATTTTAATTATATGACGTTTTGTGTTAGAATATAGGACGAAAAGGGTAACAGAGGAATGTTAACCCGGAAATGGATAACGATCAGAAAGGAACTTGTTTTATGGATAAGGGAACGATTTTTAAATTTCATAATGACCTTGATACCGATCAGATCATTGCATCCCAGTATCTGCTTCTGCCGAATTTGGATGAAATGAAGGACCACACATTTGAATCACTGGATCCGGATTTTTCCAAAAAGGTTAAACCGGGAGATTTTGTAGTTGGAGGAGAGAACTTCGGATGCGGATCCTCCAGAGAGCAGGCACCGGGTGTTCTTAAGGCACTTGGAGTAAAGGCAGTTATTGCGAAATCTTTTGCTCGTATTTTTTTCCGTAATGCCATTAACATCGGACTTCCGGCAATTGTCTGTAAGGATCTCCCGGATGCTGTGAAGACAGGAGATACCCTGGAGCTTCATATGTCCGAGGAACTGCTGTTGCCAATGGTAAGACTTATTCCTGCAACAAACTGCCGGAATACATGCAGAATATACTGAATCAGGGCGGCCTTATCGCTTCTCTGAACCGTGAGGAGGAATAAGAGATGGGAATGACGATCGCAGAAAAATCATCGCGGCAGCGGCTGGAGTGGACAGTGTAAAACCCGGAGATATCTATACGGTTTCACTGGATCATCTGATGAGCAATGACGGAACCACACATCTGACTGTTGATATGTACAACAATAAATTAAAAAATACCTCATATTGCAGATACAAAGAAGCTGGTATTAATCGTAGACCATAACGTACCGTCTGACAGCCCGAAAACAGCGGCATCCCAGAAAAAGATGAGAGATTTTGCAAGAGAAAATAATATTGATTTCTGGGAAGGAAAGGGTGTCTGCCACCAGATCATGATCGAGAATTATGTCCGTCCGGGACAGCTGATCTTCGGTGCTGACAGCCATACCTGTTCCTACGGAGCACTTGGTGCTTTCGGTACCGGTGTAGGATGCACAGATTTCCTTTACGGAATGGTGACCGGAACATCCTGGGTCATGGTTCCGGAAACCGTAAATTTAACCTGACAGGGAAGCTTCCTGAGGGTGTTTACGCAAGAGATCTGATCCTTACCATTATCGGTGAGATCGGGGCAAACGGCTGCAACTATCAGGCAATGGAGTTTACCGGTGAGGGCGCCAGAACCTTAAGCATCAGCGACCGTATGGCACTTTGCAACATGGCTGTTGAGGCTGGTGCGAAGACAGGAATCTTTGAGGCTGATGATAAAGCTCTGGAATATCTGAAAGAGCATGGACGTGAGCCAAAAGCGGTATATCATAGCGATCCGGATGCTGTTTACGCAAGAGAGTATACCTTTGATCTTTCAAAAGTCCGTCCGGTTGTAGCGAAGCCAGACTTTGTTGACAATGTGGTTCCGGCTGAGGAAACCTGCGGCATCAAGATCAACGAAGCGTTCCTTGGCTCCTGCAATAACGGCCGTATTGAAGACCTCCGTGTAGGCGCAGAGGTGATCAAAGGCAAAAAAGTTGCAGAGGGAGTTCGTTTCCTGGTTGTTCCTGCAAGCCAGACCATTTATCGTCAGGCATTAAAGGAGGGGCTTATCGATATCTTCATGGAAGCAGGGGCTATTGTTATGAACCCGAACTGCAGTGTATGCTGGGGAAGCTGCCAGGGTGTTATCGGCGAGAATGAGGTTCTGATCAGCACAGGAACCCGTAATTTCAAGGGACGTGCAGGGCATCCGAGCTCCAAGGTTTACCTGGGATCTGCGGCAACAGTTACTGCATCTGCCGTTGCAGGTGAGATCGCAACTGCTGACAGAGTATAAGAGTTTCAGAAAAGATTTAAATAATATATTCAGAAATTATCAGAGGATGATCCGTTTCGGCGTGGGTTCTTATAACAGAGCAGACAGAAAACATTTGCCTGATGATACGGAACGGAATAAACAGGAGATATACATATGGAAGCATTTACAGGAAAAGTGTGGGTACTTGGTGATGATATTGATACGGATATCATTATCCCGACGGAGTACCTTGCACTGAAAACCATTGACGATATGAAACAGTACGGATTCAGCCCCCTTCGTCCGGAGCTGGCCGGACAGATCCAAAAGGGCGACATTATTGTAGCAGGAAAGAACTTCGGATGCGGATCCTCCAGAGAGCAGGCACCGGAGATCATCAAGGCACTGGGTGTGCAGTGTGTCATTGCGAAATCTTTTGCCCGGATCTTTTTCCGCAACTCCATTAACAACGGCCTTCTTCTTATTGAGCAGCCGGATCTTCATGACAATGTAAAAGAGGGAGATCAGGTTACGGTAGTAATGAATGAGCATGTAGAGCACAATGGAAAACAGTACCCGATCGCTTCTCTTCCGGAGAATCTGATGGATATCATCCAGGCTGGCGGACTGGTAAAAGCCATGCGTAAGCTGAACGGCCTGGACTAAAAAACGGAGAGGAGAGAAATAATGGGCGAGACGATCATTGAAAAAATTATCAGACATAATACAGGCAAGGCAGTAAAACCTGGTGATATCGTGACGGTCAATGTGGACAGAGTGATGATCCATGATATCTTTATTCCGTTTGTAGCGGAAAAATTTGAGGAGATGGGCTTTCAGAAGCTGTGGGATTCGGACAAGGTTGTTCTGATCTATGACCATCTTGTACCGGCAAGTCAGCAGGATGATACCAGACATTTCCATGTGGGAGATGCTTTTGCAGCTAAATATGGCATGAAAAACGTACACAGAAGTGACGGTATCTGTCATCAGCTTATGACTGAGGCAGGTTATGTTAAACCCGGTAATATTGTATTTGGCACAGACAGCCATACCACGACTTATGGATGTGTCGGTGCGTTTTCTTCCGGCATCGGTTACACAGAGATGGCCAGCATCTTGGGAACAGGAACCATGTGGATCAAGGTTCCGGAAACCATAAAGGTTGTGATCGACGGAGAACTTCCGGAGAATGTCATGTCCAAGGATATCATCCTCCGCCTGATCGGTGACCTTCGTGCAGATGGAGCTACTTACCGTGCTCTGGAATTTTGCGGAAGCACCATTGAAAATATGTCTGTGGCAAGCCGTATGACTATGGCGAATATGGCAATTGAGGCCGGTGCGAAATGTGCACTTTTCACACCGGATGAGAAGACAGCTGCTTACTGCAACGTAGAGCTTGATGATTATCAGAAGAGTCTTGTGGGAGATGAGGATGCTGTCTACATGAAGACCATAAGTTATAAAGCAGAGGATTTTGTGCCGGTAATGGCATGTCCGTCTCAGGTGGACAAGATCCGTGATGTCAGTGAGCTTCAGGGTGAGACCATCGACCAGGTATTCATCGGTTCCTGTACCAACGGACGTCTGGAGGATCTTATGGCGGCAGCAGAGGTGCTGAAGGGCAAAAAGGTTGCAGACTTTGTAAAGCTGATCGTGACTCCTGCCAGCCGCAAAATTTACCGTCAGGCTATTGAGCTTGGCATTCTGGATACTCTTGCGGAAGCAGGGGCTATCATTACACATCCGGGTTGCGGACTTTGCTGCGGAAGGACCGGCGGAATCCTGACAGACGGTGAAAAGGTCGTGGCAACCAACAATCGTAATTTCCTGGGACGTATGGGAACTTCCAAGGTTCAGATCTATCTGGCATCTCCGAAAACAGCAGCAGCCTGTGCCGTTGCAGGCAAGATCGTAATGCCGGAATAAGAAGCAGAAGATTCTGAGAGAAATACTGTTGCCAGAAACAGATAAAGAAACGTATGAGAAAGACAGATTTTCGCAGAGGCGTCAGTCTGTCTTTTTTTACCGGATCAGAAGGATCCGGGATAAGTCATTTTTACAGAAAATGGGATTTATTGTATTATAATAACAGCCAGTGTGACAACATAACATATATTACATAAGACTCGAGGGATAAGGGTATGGAGAAAAGATCAACCATCAGTAAAAAGACACTGAAGATCATACTTGGGATCTGCATTGGCGTAACGATCCTGGCAGTGGCAGGGTTATTTGTCTATACATACTTGGCAGATCACAATACGCTGGGACGGAAGATTTCCATATGGGGAGTGGATGTTTCCGGACTGGATGCAAAGCAGGCAGAAGAAAAGATCACTGCGGAATTTGCAGATCGTCCGGTATCCTTTCAGGAAAATGATCAGGAAGTTTACAGTACTACTTTGAAAGAGCTGGGCTACAGTCTCAATGAAGAAGCCCTTCTGAGTAAGCTTACAGAAATTCAGAAACAGCGGGAAGAGAGCCGGAAGCTTTTTCCAAAGGAAGAAAATATAGAACCGGAATGTCAGATCGAGGAAGATGAGGAGCAGGAAAAGCAGGCTCTCGATCTTTCAAATTTCGGTACGGAAGAAAGAAAAGCTTCTGTTGATGCAGCCATTCAGTACGATAAGGAGAAAAAAGAATTCACCCTTGTGAAACAGGTACAGGGGACGGAGATCGATCCGGATAAGCTGGAGACTACCGTGGACACAAATCTGAACGCAGCATTTGATACGGCTCTGCTTGGGGATACCATCACAGTACCGATCAACAAGCATGTGTATGTAAGCCCGACGGTCACTGTAACAGAGGATATGAAAAATAAGATTACAGACCTGAACAGCCAGCTGAAGAAATACCGCAGCAGTACAGTAACTTATACATTCGGAAGTGAAACGGCTGTTCTGGATTCCGATACGATCACATCCTGGCTGAAGGCTGAGGGGGAGACGCTGACTTTAGATGAAGAAGCCATTAAAGCCTACATCAGTGAGCTTGCCAACAAATACAATACCATTTATGTTCCCCGCACCTTTCATACATCTGCGGGAACGGATGTGACCATTGAGGGAAATGAGTACGGATACCGGATCGATCAGGACGGAGAATATGCGCAGCTTCTGGAAGACCTGAAAAGTGGTACTGCTGTAACAAGAGAGCCTGTTTACAGCAAAAAAGGATACCAGAGAAACGGAACAGACGATCTGGCAGGCAGTTACATAGAGGTCAGTCTGGATGCACAGCATTTGTGGCTGTACAAGGACGGATGCCTTGTGACGGAAACAGATATTGTCAGCGGTAAGCCGGTGAAGGGGCGTGAAACATATCGTGGTGCATGGCCGATCGCCTACAAGGCGAGTCCCTTTAACCTTACCAGCAATGAATATGGTTACGATGTAAAGGTTAATTACTGGATGCCTTTTGTCTACGGACAGGGACTTCATGATGCGTCCTGGCAGTCATCCTTTGGCGGGAACCGTTATAAAACCAACGGAAGCCACGGCTGCATCAATCTGCCTAAGGATCAGGCAGCACTGATCTATAACACCATTGATGCAGGTTATCCGATCATTATTTACTGATAGGAGCAAAAAAGCTTCGGAGAGATCCGGAGCTTTTTTTATGCCCGAAAATGAAAATTATCATGGAAGCAGGATCGTAAATGATAAGGCTTTTCAAAAGTACGTTAAAAAAAACACAAAAAAATATCGAAAAAGCCTTGTCGAAACAGAAATAACGTGATATGATGATTTCGGAAATCGAGCTAATACACTTCTTAATTGCGGAGGAAGAGTGTTTTTCTCTTTTATTTGGGTGCAAATTGATAAAAAACTCAAATAAGTGTTAGTTGAGATTTCATTTTTTTATTCATGTATCGTTAAAAAAAAGACAATATATGAACAAGAATATCTACTATAAACGTCAGATTTTAGACTAAGAAAGGATAATGAAAGGTATGAAGTACAGTTATTATCCGGGTTGCACCCTGAGAACAAAGGCCAAAGATCTGGATGAGTATGCCAGAGCCAGTGCCGCAGCCCTTGGGTTTGAGCTTGAGGAGATCGAGGACTGGCAGTGTTGTGGTGGTGTTTATCCGCTTGGCACAGACGAGATCGCCACAAAGCTTTCTTCCGTCCGTGCGTTAAACCAGGCAAAAGAAAAAGGCCAGGATCTGGTGACGATCTGTTCAGCCTGTCATCATGTGATCAAGCGTGTCAATGATGATATGAAAAATGTGGAAGATATCCGGACCAGAGCCAACAATTATATGCAGCTGGAAGCTCCCTATGAAGGAGAGACAACCGTTCTCCATTATCTGGAAGTTCTCCGGGACAGAGTCGGTTTTGATAAACTGAAAGAAAAAGTAGTAAATCCTTTTACCGGAAAGAAGATCGGAGCCTATTACGGATGTCTGCTTCTGAGACCTGGAAAGATCATGGCATTTGATGATCCGGAAAATCCAAGGATCATGGAGGATTTTATCCGTGCCCTTGGCGCTGAGCCTGTGATCTATCCTTACAGAAATGAATGCTGTGGAGGATATATATCCCTGAAAGAAAAAGAAATGTCACAGAATATGTGTGAAAAGATTGAAGAAAGCGCAGCAGGCTTTGGCGCAGATATGCTGATCACTGCCTGTCCGCTTTGCAAATACAATCTGAATAAAAATTCCGGAAATAAAATGCCGGTTTACTATTTTACAGAGCTTCTGGCAGAAGCCCTTGGCGTCAAAGAGGAGGTGGCAAAATGAGAGATAACCATTCTGCTGCGGAAAAAATAAAGGAGATCAGCGGGACCAATCCTCTGAAATGTATGAAGTGTGGCAAATGCTCTGCTACCTGCCCATCCTTTGACGAGATGGATATCAAGCCTCATCAGTTTGTGTCCTACGTGATCAATGAAAATATCGAAGCACTTGTAAATTCAGCATCCCTGTGGAAATGTCTTTCCTGTTTTGCCTGTGTGGAGCGCTGTCCGCGAGACGTAAAACCCGGAAAGATCATTGACGGGGCAAGACAGCTGGTTGTTCGGGAAAAAGGCGGAGACTATCTTTCACCAAATGAAATTCCGGAGCTTCTTGATCCGGAGCTTCCTCAGCAGCTGCTTGTAAGTGCGTTCAGAAGATACAGGAGGTGAGAAAGTGCAGAGAATCGGTGTATTTGTCTGTCATTGCGGAAGTAATATTGCCGCTACGGTAGACGTGAAAAAGGTTGTGGAGATCATTGCAAAAGAGCCAGGAGTTGTCCATACAGAAGATTATCAGTATATGTGTTCCGAAGCAGGACAGTCCAGGATCCAGGAAGCCATCCGTGAAAAAAATCTCACAGGAGTGGTTGTCTGTTCCTGTTCTCCGCGTATGCATGAGGCAACTTTCCGTAAGGCAGCGGAAAAGGCCGGCCTGAATCCATATATGGTGGAGATCGCAAATATCCGTGAGCACTGTTCCTGGATCCACAAGGATATGCAGGAGGCTACGGAGAAGGCCGTGATCCTTGCAAGAGCAGCAGTAGCAAAAGTTAATTTAAATGCTCCTCTTCAGCCGGGAGAAAGCCAGGTTACAAAGAGAGCCCTGATCATCGGAGGCGGTATCGCCGGAATCCAGACGGCTCTTGATATTGCCGATGCAGGCTATGAAGTTGATATTGTGGAAAAAACACCAAGTATCGGCGGAAGAATGTCACAGCTTGACAAAACCTTCCCTACTCTGGATTGCTCCGCATGTATCCTTACTCCCAAAATGGTGGAGGCTGCAGCTCACGAAAAGATCAATATCTATACATACAGTGAAGTAGAAAAAGTTGCAGGTTTTGTAGGAGATTTTACTGTTGATATCCGCAAAAAGGCGCGAAGTGTCAACATGGACAAATGTACAGGCTGTGGAGTCTGCCAGGAAAAATGTCCTTCCAAAAAGATTCCCAATGAGTTCAACAGAGGGCTGAACAACCGGTCAGCTATCTATACTCCGTTTGCACAGGCGATTCCAAATGTTCCCGTGATCGACAGAGAGCATTGCCTGAAATTTAAGACAGGCAAATGTGGTGTCTGCTCCAAAGTATGTCAGGCAGGAGCCATTGATTACAATCAGCAGGATGAGATCGTAACACAGAAATACGGAGCGATCGTGGTGGCAACCGGATTTGATACCATCAAGCTTGACAAATACGATGAATACGCATACAGCCAGAGCAAGGATGTAATCACATCTCTGGAGCTGGAGCGTATCATGAATGCCGCAGGACCTACAAAAGGACATCTTGAGCGCCTTTCCGATGGAAAAGCACCGAAGGAGATCGTATTTATCCAGTGTGTTGGAAGCCGTTGCTCCGATGACCGTGGAAAGCCATACTGTTCCAAGATCTGCTGTATGTACACAGCTAAGCATGCCATGCTGATCCGTGATAAATATCCGGATACCAATGTGACGGTATTTTATATTGATGTCCGTACACCAGGTAAAAACTTCGATGAGTTTTACAGAAGAGCAGTTGAGCA
>ENA-OQKC01001045-OQKC01001045.1-human-gut-metagenome-genome-assembly--contig:-NODE-1045-length-10201-cov-3.870558_pt1 | contig 10201 bp, 10 predicted proteins | sample MGYA00242774_ERZ504790 | MGnify/ENA primary metagenome ERZ504790 (study PRJEB26092, sample SAMD00036419) | human gut metagenome | host: Homo sapiens | study: EMG produced TPA metagenomics assembly of...
CGCAGCGCACCTCCCCGGTCATGACGTCGAGGGAGACTGCCTTTATCGAGCGGGCGTGGACGTCGAGGCCGACGAAGGTGGTAGTATCGAGCATGGGAGCCCCTTCCATGAATGCGGCGTGGCCGCCACGGTTGGATTAGACACTCACCATTGTCGGCCTAATCCGCGGTCTTTCATGCAGCAGGGGCTCTCAATGTTTTTATGTCCTGCTCATATCGTCTCTGCCGGCAGCTTGGGACACTCCTTGTAGTCATTGGGGACGTTCTTAAATGACTAGTCGTTGGGGACGTTCTTGTTTGACTAGTCATTCAAGAACGTCCCCAACGACTACATAGCATGAGAGTGGATAATCTCCCAGTTTGGGCTCGCATTCAGGCTCAAAGTGGGAGATTATCCACTCTCGTTTCTGTTCTGCCTACATTTGTAGGAACAGTTCGTGGAGGCGGGTATCGTCGTCGAGCTCGGGGTGGAAGGTTACGCCGAGCTGGTTGCCCTGACGGGCGGCGACAATACGACCGTCGACTTTCGCTAAGGCCTTGGCGTCGCCGTGGACCTCGACGATGCGGGGCGCGCGGATAAACGTCAGCGGCACTTCACCGTCGATGCCGGCTATTTGCCCCTTGGTTCGAAAGCTGCCGAGCTGCCTGCCGTAGGCATTGCGCTCGACAAGTACATCCATGGTTTCCAGACGCGGCGTGCCCTTATCGTCATGGGCGGCAAGGTCGTGAGCCAGTAGAATCAGGCCGGCGCAGGTGCCCAGGACGGGCATACCTTCAGCGATACGGGCACGAAGCTCCTCGAGCATGCCCAACTCATCAAGTAGCTTCCCTTGAACGGTAGACTCGCCGCCGGGAAGTACCAGACGGTCAAAGTCCTGCTTCAAATCAGCCGCCTGCCTCAGCTCAATACGGTGTGCGCCAAGCTCGAATAGTCTTGCCTCGTGCTCGGCAAAAGCGCCTTGGACCGCCAGCACGGCAACCGTTTGGTCTGCATAATCGCTCATGTGCGATCCTTTCTGCTGGACTAGCGCCCGCGCTCTTCCATGATAATCTCGATTTCGTCGGCGTTAATGCCCACCATGGCCTCGCCCAGGTCCTCCGAAAGCTCGGCGATGAGCCTGGCATCGGTGAAGTTTGCCACGGCCTTGACGATGGCAGCGGCGCGCTTGGCGGGGTCGCCGCTCTTAAAGATGCCCGAGCCGACAAAGACGCCCTCGGCACCCAGCTGCATCATCAGCGCGGCATCGGCCGGGGTCGCTACGCCGCCGGCGGCAAAGTTCACGACGGGAAGCTTGCCCGTGGCATGGACCTCGCGTACCAGCTCGACCGGAACCTGCAGTTGCTTGGCTGCCTCAAAGAGCTCGTCGTCGCGCAGGGCAACAACGTCGCGGATCTGCTTTTGGATCTTGCGCATGTGACGCACGGCCTGAACGACGTCGCCCGTACCCGGCTCACCCTTGGTGCGAATCATAGTGGCGCCCTCGGCAACACGGCGCAGCGCCTCGCCCAGATCGCGGGCGCCGCAGACAAATGGCACGTCAAACTGGGTCTTGTCGATGTGATAGACGTCATCGGCAGGGGAGAGAACCTCGGACTCGTCGATGTAATCGATCTCGATAGCCTGCAGGACCTGCGCCTCGACAATGTGACCGATGCGGCACTTGGCCATAACAGGGATGGAGACGGCCTCTTGGATGCCCTTGATCATCTTGGGGTCGCTCATGCGCGAGACGCCGCCTGCGGCACGGATGTCGGCCGGGATGCGCTCGAGTGCCATGACGGCGCAGGCGCCTGCCTCCTCGGCGATGCGTGCCTGCTCGGGCGTGGTGACGTCCATGATGACGCCGCCCTTGAGCATCTGCGCGAGTTCGCGATTGAGTTTGACGCGATCGGCCTTGCTGGTCTGTTCTGCCATGGTTGCTCCCTTGGTTGGCATGTGCATTGCTTGACGGAACATCCTATCGGGGAGCTGGGTATGGCAAAATACTCAGTTTTCGAGATAATAATAAGGTCAGCCTAATACCAGATTGAACAGCTCGATAAGGTCAGGTGGCAAACTCATGCTTGACTACAATTTGGAAAAACGCGGCGAAGCATCGCTTTATGAGTATGTTTACCAGCAAATTCGAGATGATATTGTTGCTGGACGTATTGTGGCGGGGGAGCATCTTCCGTCTAAGCGCGCCTTTGCCAGTCATCTGGGAATCAGTGTCATTACCATCGAGAATGCATATAGCCAGTTACTTGCCGAGGGCTATATTTGCTCAATGCCGCGTCGTGGCTACTACGCTTGCAAGCTTCCGGATGCACCGGTTTTGCCTTTGGCTTCGCAGGGCATCGACCGAGATACCGTCTCTGTGGGCCTCAGCGCGCATGATGTCAACGGACAGGTCGAGCTGTTCGATGCACTTTCTCCTTCCGCTTTGGAGGCGGCGCGGCTTTGGCAAAGCGCACTACGGGCGACGCTGGCATCCGAAGATGAGCGCGAAATCTTTTCGCCCGCACCGGCGCAGGGCACCGCTCGGCTGCGACGCGCAATTGCTCACCATCTGCGTGGGACAAGGGGCATGAATGTCGACCCCAACAACATTGTTATCGGTGCAGGCGCCCAGCTGCTCGATACCATGTTGGTTCAGCTGCTTGGAGCCGACAAGGTGTATGCCGTTGAGGACCCGGGCTATTTGCGTCTGACGCGTATCTATCAGGCTATGGGCTGCCAAGTACGACATATCCCGTTGGATGATGAGGGCGTGGACTTGAGCACTCTGCAGAAAAGCGGGACCGATGTCCTTCACTTGATGCCGTCTCATCAGTATCCGACCGGCCTTGTGACGAGTATTGCGCGTCGCTATGCGCTACTGAGCTGGGCCGCCGAGCGACCAGGTCGGTATCTCATCGAAGATGACTTTGATTGTGAGTTTCGCCTTGCCGGCAAGCCGATTCCCGCGCTCGCGTCGATCGATGCCGCCCAGTCGGTTATCTACACCAACACGTTTTCGAAGAGCCTTTCATCGGCGTTGCGTTTGGCGTATATGGTGTTGCCCGATGAGCTAATGGAGCGGTTTAGGCGCAACCTTGGTTTCTACGCCTCGTCGGTGAGCTCTGTTGACCAGGTCGCTTTGGCGCGTTTGCTGGAATCGGGTGATTACGAGCGACATGTGAACCGCGTGCGCGTTCGTGCTCGCGAGGCGCGTGATGGCCTGACGTCGCTTGTGCGGAAAGCGTTTCCGGCAGGGGAGGTCTCGATCGAACATGCAGACGCGGGCCTTTACTGCACCGTGGTTGCGGAGCGCGGAGCGGGCGGAAGCTCTTTTGTGCGGGCCCTCACGCGCTCGAGTATCCCTTTTGTCGATATCAGTGACTGTTATTGGTGTGCCGATGGCGCATTTGTCCCTGAAAACTCAAGTCAAATTCTTGTTCAGTATGACGATTTGAGTTCAAAAGCGCTAAATACCTTGGAATCGCAGCTAATGGGAGCACTCTGCAACCTAAGTGAGTAGGCTTTTGGAACTTTGGCGACCAGGCAGTTTTGTAACAAGCTATCTACCTGCGGTTTTGAAAAGCAGGATGACCGGCCTGCTCGGGATGTTCAAAAAAGTCTACTCACTTGCCGCGCAAAGCTCCTGCATGAGAAAAAAATGGGGTTTTCAACAGGGCTTCGTCCAGCTCTTGGCAAGCTTTTGGCCAGTTGGGGAGGGCTGTTGAAAACTTTGCAGTCCGTTCGGCGCCATTTTTGGTGCGTTCGCGCCAATGCGTGACTGACTGGGTTGAAATTCGTGTTTTCCTGTGCCTATGAAGGATCTACTTTGTGACATATCGGCTTTTAGGTACTGGCGTTTGCCTCCTCAAGTCCGCGCTTTGTGTCCGCCGCTTCCACGACCGGAAGAAGACCGGCAGCGATATGATCTCGCCCGCAACCCGACGGCTGCGGTCGCGCTCGGTTTTCCGTTGTATACATTGGTTCGGACGAGAAACAAACGGACTTGTCCTGCCAGCATTAGGCAGCGGCTGTTTCTTGGTGAGCTCCCCAGGGAATCCGTGCTGGAAACGGAGCATGGGTTTTTGGTTACATCTCCTCTACTGACGACATTCATCATGTCGCGGCATCTGACGGATCTTCAGCTTCTTTTGGTATTGGCGGAGATGTGTGGCTTGTTTGCGGTGTGTGCCCTGCCGGCGGCACTTGAGGCGGAGCTTTCGCGTGCAATTGATTCGGGCGCGATTTCGACAACGTTCGGTTGGGTGCGCTGCCCGTCCGAGGACGGCATCGCCTCAAATTTATGGCGTCGAGACGCTTTGGTTTTGGGCGGAGACCTTGACCGTTTTTGTTCAGATGTTTGCGGGATGCGTTGCGGCAATAGATTTATGGCGGTATCGCAACTCGTTCCATTGGGTGCCGCGTCGCCTTTTGAGGTCGAGGCGTATTTGTTGCTTGGACTGCCGCGAGCCCTGGGAGGCGAAGGTTTTTGCGGCATAGAGCTTAATGTTGAAGTGATGCTAAACACAAGTGCTCGAGCGATTGTGGAAAAGTCCCGTGTATATATCGACCTACTTCTTTCTTCGCCGGACGGCAGGCGACAGGTGGCCATTGAATGTCAGGGAAAAGCCTCGCACGGACGCGCAGGGGATGGCTTGCGTGACGCTGACCGCATGACGGCCCTTCAGGCCATGGGCTACGATGTACTTCTCCTGACACACAGACAGATATCCGATGAGGATAGATTCCGCGCGATCGTTAAGGCCATATGCAGGATGCTCGATGCTGAATATCGTGATAAAAGCTCAGATGAGCAAAGGGCTGAGACATTACTCCGGTCTGAACTATTCGTTGACTGGACAAAATTGGGAGTAATCGACGGGAAGATGCCCGTTAGACACAAAACGGCTCAATCGTGGACGGCTGCGGTTCTAAGTGAGTAGACTTTTGGCACTTTGGCGACCAGGCCGTTTTGCAACAAGTCATTTACCTGCGGCTTTATAAAGCAATATGGGTGGTGTGCTCGGCAAGTTCCAAAAAGTCTACTCACTTAGTTTTTGACGAGAAGCCGATGCCGAAGGCGGTCCTATTTCAGGGCGTTAACAAGTTCGTGAGGCACGAAAAAGGCCCGAACCAATACGGTCCGGGCCTCATCGAGCTTGAGGTTATGTCTCAGGCGGTTGGCTTAGCCAAAGTAGCGCTTAAGCAGGCCGGCAAAAGCTTTGCCGTGGCGGGCCTCGTCACGAGCCATCTCGTGCACGGTGTCGTGGATGGCATCGAGGCCAGCGGCCTTGGCGCGCTTAGCAAGATCGGTCTTGCCGGCGGTGGCGCCGTTCTCGGCCTCAACGCGCATCTCGAGGTTCTTCTTGGTAGAGTCGGTCACGACCTCGCCCAGGAGCTCAGCGAACTTGGCGGCGTGCTCGGCCTCCTCGTGGGCAGCCTTCTCCCAGTACAGGCCGATCTCGGGATAACCCTCGCGATGGGCGACGCGAGCCATGGCCAGGTACATACCGACCTCGGAGCACTCGCCCTCAAAGTTGGCGCGCAGGTCGGCAACGATGTCCTCGGAGACGCCCTCCATCTTGGCGACGCCCACGACGTGCTCGGCAGCCCACTCGAGCTGACCCTCCTCCTGCTTCAGGAAGCGAGAACCGGGAACGCCGCACTGGGGGCACTTGAAGTCCTCGGGCAGCTGGTCGCCGTCGAACTCTTCCACATAACCGCAAACGGGGCAAACAAACTTCATGATTCGATCCTTTCGATCGATGGCGATTGTGCGCTCGTCCGGTCCCGTAAGGGCCCTCTCCGGACGTGCGTCTTGACGAGTTCTATTATCCATAAATGCAACCAAATGTGAAGCCTATTAGGAATGATTTTTAATAAAACAATTTCGAGATATGAAGATGTTGATTGATTAACGATTGGGAGGCCGTCTGCGATCTTTGCTGAGTACAATCGGGCGAGCAAATGTTGACCTATCAACAAATGAAGGAGTTTCCTTTATGCATCTAGCCCGTCGTGCCTGGTGCCGAACATATCAGACGGTTTTTCGCATTGCATTGCCGATCCTGCCCTATACCGAGCCGCGCATTTTAGAGCATGCCGAGGATGTGCCCGCGGTGCTTCAAAAGCGCTCGATCCAGAAGGTCCTTATCGTGACGGATCCCGGCATTGCCCGTCTGGGGCTCACGGCACCGCTCGAGACGGCGCTCGCATGCAGGGGGATTGGCGTTACGGTCTATGCCGAAACGCGTGCAAACCCCACGGTTTCAAACGTGGAAGAAGCGGCGTCCCTGTATCGAGAGAGCGCCTGCCAGGCCATTATCGGCTTTGGCGGTGGCTCGGCCATGGACTGTGCCAAGGGCGTGGGCGCACGCATTGCGCAGCCAAACAAGCCCATCAACAAGATGCGCGGCCTGCTGCGGATTCATCGTCGCCTGCCGCTGCTCATCGCCGTTCCCACTACCGCCGGTACGGGAAGCGAAGTCACGCTTGCGGCGGTAATTACCGATGACGGGACGCACTACAAATACCCCATTAACGACTTTGTGCTCATCCCGCGTTTTGCAGTCCACGACCCCGAGCTTACGTGCGGCTTGCCCGCTTCCATTACGGGGCAGACGGGCATGGACGCCCTGACGCATGCCGTTGAGGCCTTTATCGGGCGAAGCACCACGCCCTATACGCGCAAGATGGCGCGACAGGCGGTGCAGCTTATCCACGACAATTTGCTCGAGGCCTATGAGCATGGTGACGACATGCGCGCTCGTCGCAATATGCTTTCGGCGGCGTATAAGGCGGGCGTTGCGTTTACCCGCTCCTATGTCGGATATGTGCATGCCATCGCGCACAGTCTGGGCGGCCGATACGGAATTCCGCACGGTTTGGCCAACGCGATCATCCTGCCGCACATGCTTCGCGCTTATGGTGACGCCGCCGCCCCCAAGCTTGCCGATCTTGCTCGCATGGCGGGCATTGCGCCGGCTACCGCGCAGGATAGTCTTGCGGCCGAGGCCTTTTTCGATTGGGTCGACCGCATGAACGAGATCCTGGGAATCCCCAAATATGTCTCGGGCATTCGCCGCTCCGACATTCCCGAGATGGCGGCGCATGCCGATGCCGAGGCCAATCCGCTGTACCCCGTTCCGCTTTTGATGGACCGCTTGGAGCTCGAGCGTATGTACGAGGTCGTCGCGGGTGGTATGTTTGAGGACGAGAACTAGGAGGGTGCCATGAACACCGAGGAAATTGCGCGCATCGTCGGCGATCAGCGCACTTACTTTAAAACGCACGCTACGTTTGATGTTGATGCCCGACGTCGCGCGCTCGTGAGTTTACGCGATGCGGTACGGGCGCACGAGGCCGATATTGCCCATGCACTCAAGACCGATTTGGGAAAGTCGCATGACGAGGCATATATGTGCGAGATCGGCACGTCGCTTTCCGAGATTCGTCATCAGATCGCTCACGTGGCTCGATGGAGTCGTCCGCGCCTGCGTCCGTGTGACCTTGCCAACGCCGTGAGCGCGTGCAAAACGCAAGCCGTGCCCTATGGCGTCACGCTCATCATGGCTCCGTGGAACTACCCGTTTTTGCTAACACTCGAGCCGCTCGCCGGCGCCCTTGCCGCGGGCAATACCGTGGTCATCAAGCCGAGTGCCTATGCTCCGGCATCGAGCGCGGTGCTCAAGCAAATCTGTGAAGAGGCATTTGATCCGCGCCTGGTGACGGTTGTCGAGGGCGGGCGCGCCGAGAACGAAGCGTTGCTCGATGAGTGCTGGGACAAGATCTTCTTTACCGGTAGCGTTCCGGTCGGCAAGCTCGTCATGGAGCGCGCGAGTAAAAACCTCACGCCCGTGACGCTTGAGCTGGGCGGCAAGAGCCCCTGCATCGTGGATGCGACGGCAAACTTGAAGGTCGCGGCACGGCGTATCGCCTTTGGCAAATGGCTCAACGTAGGGCAGACCTGCGTGGCGCCCGACTACCTGCTGGTCGATACGCGCGTGCACGACGAGCTGCTGGGCCTCATCAAGGAAGAGGTCCGCCGTATGTTTGGCGAGCATCCGCTCGATAACGAGGATTACGGGCATATCGTCAATGCTAAGCATTTTGCGCGCGTGCGCGGGCTGATCGATCCCGATAAGGTCGTGCTGGGAGGCACGGCGCGCGAGTCGTCGCTCAAGATTGAGCCGACGATCCTAGACGGCGTGACCCCCGACTGACGCCGTGATGCAGGAGGAGATCTTCGGTCCCGATCTTGCCGGTGCTGACGTTTGTAGAGCCTAGACGAGGCCGAGACGTTTATTACGGATCGTCCGACGCCGCTGGCTCTGTATATCTTTAGCCAGGATCGCGCAGTTCAGCAGCGCTTTGTGCGTTACGTGCCCTTTGGCGGCGGCTGCGTCAACGACACGATTATGCACTTGGCTACGAGCCATATGGGCTTTGGTGGCACTGGGTGCGAGCGGTATGGGGCAGTACCATGGACGCGAGAGCTTCGATACGTTTAGCCACAAGAAGAGCATCGTGAACAAGGCAACGTGGCTGGACGTGCCATTCCGCTATGCTCCTTACGCAAGCTGGAAGCACAAGTTCGTGCGCATGTTTGTGCATTAGAAAAGGGCGCAGGTAATACGAACAAGTGTTCCTATTACCTGCATTTTGCGTTAGACTACTGTTATGGAGCACGGATGGGCCAACTCCCTTTAGAAGGGATTTGGTATGAACGTAAGCGATGTTATTTCGTTATTGGCGTTGTTGATTGCGGCTATCGAACTCGGTCTGTTTATCGGCCGAATGAAATAGCCGCCCCCGCGTAAGCGAAGACGGCCACTTCTCACGATGAAAACGTGTATCGGAGTTGGCAAGACCCGCGGCAACGGGTGCCATCCGTGTTCCTATCTTATCTGCAAACGTTCTGTCGCGCAAGCGTTGAGGCAAACGATTGAAGGACGCAGACAGGATGTATTTGTGTCCGCACGGGACCGTAGACTTCTCAATAAGGTTACACACCGGTTTATCCGGCCGTTAGAGGAGCTGCTATGTACGAGCCTTCGCGTGTTCTTCTGTCATTTCACATTGCAGGATTTCAGTATACCGATGGCGCCTTGGTCTTGGGCGATCTTAAAGCGGGCGATAAACTGACGCTGTGTGCCGAGCGCGATAATCCCCATGACCCCGAGGCAGTTGCGATCTACTATGGCAAGACCAAACTTGGCTACGTTCCGGGAAACGAGGTTGGCCCACTGTCCTTGATGATGTATTACGGCCACGAGGACGTATTTGAGGCCCGCGTGCAACAGGTTGCCCCCGAGCGCAGCCCGTGGCATCAGGTGCGCGTTGGGCTCTATGTGGTGGATGCTCGCTAATCGGTATGGGAGACTGCCATGTTTGATGACGATGACCTGTTCGATCTGACAGACGATCCGTTTGAGTGGGATACGCTACTCGATGACGATGAGTTGGAGCGGGATCGTAAGAAGCGGCAGGGCAAGAACGCCCAGGGTGACGCTTCGAAAAAGCAAGACAAGCGCCGCCGCGGACTGTTCGGCGGGCTCTTTGGCTAACCGCCGCATCGCTGTGTCTGTATACTTAGCACGAGTTGGATGCATTGCGAAATGAGGGCATAGACGATGATGTGGTTTACCGCCGACCTGCACCTGGGCGATACGAATATCTTGCACGACATGGATCGACCGTTTGATTCGGTCGAGGAGATGAACCGCAAGGTCATCGATGCCATCAATGAGTGCGTGGCTGCGGACGACCGCCTCTATATCCTGGGAGACTTTACGTATCGCTTGCCCATGGCGGAGGCGGTGCGCCTGCGCGAGCGTATCGAATGCAAGAATGCGACGCTCATCCGCGGTAACCATGACGGCGACTGGGAAGATTCCGACGCCCCGCAAATTTGGGAAGACGTGCGCGATTACCTGGAGATTGCTCCCGGCTATGCCAAGGGCCATCGTCTGGTTATGAGCCCATACCCCCATGCTCAGCTGGAACGGCAAGGCACGTGGCGCCATTATGCTGCATGGGGCATATCCACAGCAGGGGTGACCGCACCAACGCACGCAACCGCGATCGCGAGCGCCCGATCCTGCGCTATGACGTTGGCCTTGATGCCAACGACTACAGACCCGTAAGCCGCGATCAATCCTGGGCTTCTTTGGACTGTAATTCTCGACACCACAAGGGACAGGCACCTTGTCGTGGTTCTGGCGCC
>ENA-OQKC01001046-OQKC01001046.1-human-gut-metagenome-genome-assembly--contig:-NODE-1046-length-10200-cov-3.692544_pt1 | contig 10200 bp, 9 predicted proteins | sample MGYA00242774_ERZ504790 | MGnify/ENA primary metagenome ERZ504790 (study PRJEB26092, sample SAMD00036419) | human gut metagenome | host: Homo sapiens | study: EMG produced TPA metagenomics assembly of...
AAAAAACAAGTTACAACAACTTAGACGATGAAGACATGTTCGTAACACTCGACTTAGATGACGGCAGTTCCATGGAATGCCAGATTCTTACCATCTTTGAGGCAGATGGCCGCGATTATATCGCACTTCTTCCTGTAGATGAGGACGAGCAGCCAAATGAGGACGGCGAAGTATTTATCTACCGCTATTCTGAGGATGCAGAGGGAAATCCTTCCCTGGAGAATATTGAGGATGACGAGGAGTACGAAGTCGTATCTGACCGCTTCGATGAACTGCTTGACGAGGCAGAATTTGAAGATTTAGACGATTAAGCAAAAAAGAACTGATGCGCTTTTTGGAAGTTGCACATCAGTTCTTTTTTGTGTATAATTTTAGTTTTTTCTGTGATTCTCTTATGAATCTGGAAATGTCTGTATTTTTGTGATTCAACTGTTCAATGGAATAGAGATGCAGCTTCTTTTTTGCGCGCGTCATTCCCACATAGAACATCCGCCGCTCCTCCTCGATCGCCTCCGCAAGGACTGCTTTCTGATACGGCATTACACCCTCGTTGACGTCAAGAAGATAGACCTTGTCGTACTCGAGTCCCTTGACGCTGTGCAGGGTGGAAACCATAACTCCTTCCGCACTCTCTGCGCGCTGCTTCTGTTTTTCCTTCATCTTCTGCTGGTATTCCTCAATATGTGCAAACCAGCCCTCGATGCTTTTCTGGCTCTTTGCCGCCTCCTGCAGCTCGTCCAAAACGGAAATCAGATCATCCTCTTTCAGATGGCGGTATGCAGCATATTCCTTCACATACTGTTCATAGCCGATCGCATAGCGGATGTAATTGACCGCGCCGAACGGCGATAAATGCGTCAGTGTCGTGATATCCTGCTCCAGTTTGCGGATCCGCTGGCACATCCAGTCTTTTTCTTCGTAATATTCCAGAAGTGCATCGAACGAAACAGTCGCCTCCTCAAAGGCCATCCCGCGACAGATAACGGTTCGGCGGTTGGCAATCTTTAAAAACTCGCGCGCTTCCGGCTTCCCATCGCAAGATTCAGATACGTCAGCAGATCTTTCGCAATCCAGTGGTCATAGAGATCCGGCAGGGTATCCCGCATCTGGAACGGGATCTGTGCTTCCATCAGTTCCTCTACTGCTGTCCGGCAGCCAAGATTCGTGCGGAACAAAAGCGCCATCTCTTCATACGGACAGCCGTTTTTCTCCGCCTCCCGCAGCTCCTCGGCAACGGCACGCATCTCCTCGCGCGGGTTCTTATATCCCCGGATTGCAACCGGAGCGCCTTTCTCGTTGTCGGTGGAAATCGCCTTTTCATACCGCTTTTTGTTGTGGTGGATCAGGCATTGGGACCGCTTCACGATAAATTCCGTACTACGGTAATTTTTATCGAGCACTACCTGCGCCGCGCCCAGGTAATCTTTCGGAAAATTCAGCATGATCTCCGGCTTGGCCCCGCGGAACTGATAAATCGACTGATCGTCATCCCCGACAATAAAGAGGTTATTTTCCGGCAGCGCCAGCATCCGCACAATCTCATACTGCACGGGGCTGATGTCCTGAAACTCGTCAATCAGGATATACTGAAATTTCTGCTGCCAGGCGCGGAGGACCTCCGGCCGCTCCAGAAAGAGACGTTTGCACTGCACCATCAGATCGTCGAAATCGAGTTTTTTGTTCTCCTTCCGCCATTTCTCATACGCCTCATAGATTTCGCGGAACTTTTCCTGCGGCATACAGGCGGAATAGTAATGTTCCAGCGGGATCTGATTGTTCTTCACAGTGCTGATTTCGCGCGCCAGATTTTCCTCGAGATCCTCTTCCTCCAGGTCTCTGGCATAGTGGTTGACCAGCTCGCGCATCAGCCGCTTTTTCTCTTCCTCGCTTAAAATATTGTTGCCGGACATGCGGTACGTATGGCGCAGAATCGCGTAGAATACCCCGTGGAACGTTCCAAAGGTGACCTGGGTACTCGTCTTTCCCATCGCCTTCAAATACCGCTCCTTCATCTCTTTTGCCGCCGCACGCGTAAATGTTACGACAAGAATACGAGAGGCGGAAATGCCGCTCGTTACAAGCTGGCAGGTCCGCCCCGTAATCACTGCGGTTTTCCCCGACCCCGGTCCGGCAAGGACCATCATGGGGCCGGTGGTATGCATCACCGCTTTTTTCTGTGAATTATTATATATCATTTGGATAATTTCTCAATCGCTTTGTCGATGCGGGCAAGAGACTCCTCTTTTCCCAGAACCTCAAGGATTTCCGTTGCGCCGGCCGGTGTCATCTGTTTTCCGGAAAGAGCGGTACGGATTGGCCACATAATATAACCGGTCTTGTATCCTTTTTCTTTTCCGAATGCGCTGAGCATCTCAAAGAGAGCATCATTGCTGAAATCTTCCTGCGCTGCCAGCAGCGGTTTTACTTCCTGAAGAAGTGCAAGGGAGGTCTCCTCGTTTGTCTTCATCTTTTTGTGAGTGTACATCGAAGCGTCGTACTCCGGAACTTCCTCGAAGAAGTCGATGAGGTCTGCAATATCCGGGAATACTTCGATTCTTGTTTTTACCATGGCTGCAATTTTCTTAAAATCGAGCGGACGGTGGACTGTCTTCTGGATATACGGAAGCGCCATCTCATAGAACTTCTCGTCGTCCATTGCCTTCATGTACTCGCCGTTCATCCAGCGGAGTTTTGTCATATCGAAAACGGCCGGAGATTTGCTGATGTGGTGGTAATCGAAGATTTTTACCAGCTCCTCGAGAGAATAGATCTCGCGGTTTCCTTCCGGGCTCCATCCAAGAAGGGCTACGAAGTTGACAATGGCATCTTTTAAGAAGCCCTGATCGATCAGGTCTTCATAAGAAGAATGGCCGCAGCGTTTGGACAGCTTCTGATGCTCCTCGTTGGTGATCAGCGGACAGTGTACGTAAACTGGAACTTCCCAGCCGAATGCCTCGTAAATACGGTTGTATTTCGGGGATGAGGACAGATACTCATTACCGCGGACAACGTGGGTTACACCCATCAGATGGTCGTCGATGACGTTTGCGAAGTTGTAGGTCGGATATCCGTCGGATTTGATCAGGATCAGGTCTTCCAGCTCCTCGTTGTTTACGGTGATATCTCCGTAGATCTCATCGTGGAAGGTTGTGGTTCCTTCGGTCGGCATATTGAAACGGATGACGTACGGTTTGCCGGCTGCCAGATTGGCCTCTACTTCCTCTTTGGAAAGACCAAGGCAGTGTTTGTCGTAGATCGAGATTTCTTTTCCGCCTACGTTACGCTTGCACTGGCTCAGGCGCTCTGCGTCACAGAAGCAGTAATAAGCGTCACCCTGCTCTACCAGCTGTTTTGCGTATTTCAGGTACAGACCTGCTGCATTACGCTCGCTCTGTACGTACGGGCCGCAGCCGCCGTCTTTGTCCGGTCCCTCGTCGTGTACCAGGCCGGTCTCTTTTAAGGTACGGTAGATGATATCAAGTGCGCCTTCCTGGAAACGCTCCTGGTCGGTATCCTCGATACGGAGCATAAAGGTTCCGTCATCGTGTTTTGCGATCAGATACGCATACAGGGCAGTACGCAGGTTTCCTACATGCATCCGGCCTGTCGGGCTCGGTGCAAATCTTGTTTTTACATTGCTCATTTTTCTTTTCTCCTGATTTCTGGTTTTTCTGGAACAATCCTTTTGTCTGTTCCCTTCCACCATTTATTTAGAATGGAAAACAGCCCGGCGTTTCTTCCGAGCTGCACCATCCTTCCACTTTTGCCAGCGGCAATGCTCTTTTTCAGACCTCTACGCCGTGCTGTTTCAAATATTCCATAAAGTCGCCGACGGTAGAAAGGTCTGTCAGTTCGTCGGTGTCGATTTCAATTCCGTACTCGTCTTCTAATGCCATAACCATCTCGTAGAGATCCAGGGAATCTGCACCCAGGTCATCTTTAAAAGAGGTATCTTCGTTGATGCTGTCTGCATCACAGTTGAGCTGTTCTACTAAAATTTCTTTTATCTTTTCTAACATTATTCTGCTCCTTCCTGCCTCTACCCGGCAGCCAGTATTTCTTTCGAAAAAAGTGTATCTGTTATTCCGGCATTTGTCAATAGATTTTTCTACTTTTACTGTTCTTCCGCCTGTGCCTCTCCTTCTCCGCTCTTTCCATCCTGGAACACAATAAAGCGGGAGACGCACAGGGCAATGCCGATTTCCGTCAGGATAAAGAGCACCGATGTTCCTCCGTAACTGATAAATGGAAGGGTAATTCCCGTTGCCGGCATCAGTTTCAGAACAACGCACAGGTTCAGAATAACCTGAATGGAAATATGTGCAAAAACGCCGCTCACCATCAGCATTCCATACGCGTCCGGCGCATTCTGTGCAACCACAAACAGACGGTACAGCAGGTAGCCAAACAGCAGCAATACAAGAATCGCGCCAAATATTCCAAGCTCCTCGCAGATGATCGAGAAGATCATATCGTTCTGTGCTTCCGGAATTGTTGTAATCTTCTGCGTACTGTTGCCAAGTCCTTTTCCGAGAAATCCACCGGATCCAATCGCATAAAGTCCCTGCAGAATCTGATAGCTGCCTCCGGAAAGCCATTCATAGATACGATTCGACCGGAAGTCACCGCCTATTCTTTCAAAGATTTGCAGATTATTTTTTAAAATGATAATCGCAAAAACGCCAATTACCGCCGCGCCCGGAATCACACGCGCATAAAATTTTACCTCCGGGTCCGCCAGAAACAAAATGACGCAGGCGATGAGTCCCAGAATAATGGCGGTACTCAGGTTGTCCGTCAGAATCCACGCAGCCAGCGCCTGCAGCACGCCAAGTCCGAGGACAATTGCTTTTGCGCGGATGGTACGCATATTTTTTCCCATCTTCAGGATAATGTATGGCAAATACAGAATCAGCCCCAGCTTTCCAATCTCCGCAGGCTGAAGACTGCCACCGCCGATCCGGAGCCATCTTCTCGCCCCGTAGGCTTCATAACCAAGCGGCGTAAACCTTACCGCCGCCATCAGAAGGAGACTTCCCCAGTATACCAGTGCTGCAATCCGCTGGAACCATACACTATGATAATCTACAAACTTCGACAATATCACAATCCCCACCAGAACAATAGCAGAAAGCCCCGCCTGATGCGTGAAATAATACATATCATTTCCCTTGAATGTACTGGCCGCCTCGTAGGCACTCGCGCTGTACAGCATAATCAGTCCGAAGCTGACCAGCAAAATAGTGCAGGCCAGCAGGTTATAATCATAAAAATCCGAAGGAAGTTTTTTCTTCCTCTTTTTCTTCTTTTCTTTCTTCTGGGATGGCATGTTTACTTTCTCTGCCATGAAGTTTCCACCTCCATTGTTTTACTCCATTTATTTCAGTGCATAGCCAAGCAGGCTGACAAAGCCCGGATTTCGGTCGGTCGTTCCGAGGATAACCTTACGCACCAGCTCCGGATCGTCCGTGATAATGTTGTCCACGCCGCAGTTGACCATCCGCTGCATATCTCCCTGATAATTCAGCGTCCAGGCACAGACTTCTTTACCAAGACTGTGCGCATGCTCTACAAAGCTTTCTGTGATGTACGTATATTTTACAGAAAAGAAGTCCGCCGCGTCCATATCCTCCAGGCCTCCGTACGACATTTTCATCGTATACCCGGTCTTGATATCCGGATTGATTTTCTTTGCCTGCCTGAGGAAATTGTAGTTCATGGAAGTCAGCACACACTGATCCACAAAGTCATTGTCCTCGATGATTTTCACCACTTTTTTGACAATATTCTGGTTGTGGCCGTTGTATTTTACTTCAATATTCAGGTTGATTTTTCCTTTCGCGTACGCGATGACTTCTTCCAGCTTCGGAATCTGCTCGCCGCGGAATTTTTTGTTGAATCGTACACCGGCATCGAGCTGGCTGATTTCATCGTAGGTCAGGGTCCAGATGCTGGCATTCAGACCGGTTGTCCGCTTCAGATTTGTGTCGTGCATAAGGACAATCTCACCATCACTCGTCTCCTGTACATCGATCTCCGCGTAATCCGACATGCTGTCCACTGCATATTTGATCGCGCTCATCGTATTTTCCGGTGCTTTTCTGGCTCCGCCCCGGTGCGCTGACACCGAAATATACTGGGAGGAAGCCGTTGCCTCTGCACGTGTTGCGCGCATGGCATATACAAGATAAACCGTTTCTCCCGCCAGCATGGCGATCGTGAGAACCACCGCCGTTACCGGACCGCAGAAGGTGCGTACCAGCTTCGAGCTCGGCTTTTTCGTTGTCCGGCTCTTCTGGTAGCCCTTTCGGGAGGAACGGATAAAAATCAGATACAGATACGTAATGCTTCCGACAAGGCCGAACGCTCCGCCGATCAGGCTCATCGTCGATTTGACCCAGTCACCGTAGACGATGACGGTACTGACAACGGTAGACGGCGTTTTCACCAGCTTTGCATAGGCAACGACAGCCGTTCCGAAAATCAGATACAGAACCCACGTAATCAGAAAAATCATCACCTGGAAAGAGACGTTGATGCCAAGCTCACGCAGCACGCGTTTTTCCAGGGTCTGGCGCACCCGCAGATGGGTATTTTTCTCTTTTTCCGTCATCATGCACCGGAACGGGATGGTGTAGGAAAACACAAACGAGAACGCGACAAGCAGAATCGTCAGCACCACCGGAATCCAGTATGCCGGGAAGGCATTGTAAATCTTCGTCAGGGAAACCTGAAGCAGTTTCATACTGCGGATGGCGCTGTAGCTGCTGTGCAGCCAAAGGTACGGGAAGCTCGCTGCCATGTAGAAAAACCAGGTCCACGGGCGGGCGCGCATAAACTGCGCGGCTCCTCTTCCGCCGGCAAGCATCATGACAGGAACGGAAATCCGTTTTCGTTTCCAGGAGGCCTCCAGAGCCGCCATGACAGCATAGATTTCAAACAGCATACAGAAAAAGGAAACAAGCAGAATTCCAAAAATCAGCAGAAGGGTCAGCGGATGCAGCATGATCTTGTTGAAGTTTTCCGATGTCATATAGCTCGTTCCCAGCTGTTTTAAAGAAAAGTTGATCGCCGCATTGGCGAGTCTTGAAACCAGCTGGCTGGAAAACAGGCGGTAGACCGTCTCAAATATCACGATGCTAAGCAGGTTTTTCTGCAAAAGTTTCCATGCCATATTCAGATAAATTCGTATCATTCCTGCATTTTTTACTGCCTTTTTTCTCATCTGCTGTTGTTCTCTCCTGTCAGCCGCAATTCCCCCCGATGAATCTGTATGCAAAAATTCCTTTATTTTTTCTCTTTTGTATTTTACATTTGACACTTCGAGTCTTTTTTGAAGCTCTTTTTCTTTCTGTTCATTTTAAACTATCTTCCAGTATAACACAAAACCGGGTCTTTGAGTATTCTTTTTTCTATTTCTGGTTGCACCACTTCTGCAGTTTTTTTACCATGGCGGATGGGCTGCTTACTGTGCCGTCGATCGGCGTGCCGAGTTTTTTCTGCCAGGCGAGGATTGTCTGCGGACCGATATAGCCGTCCATGCCGGCCGATGCCCATTTCTGCATTTCTTTTACAAGGGCCGATCCGCCTTTTGGCGTACTGTCCCACTCGGCGGCTGTGATGCCATCACAGAATTTCCGGTTGACGGCCAGCTGATTGCTGATTTTTCCATCCTGCGGTGTGCCGAAAAGTTCCTGCAGACGGCGCGTCAGATTTTCGCCCCAGATTCCGTCCTCTGCGACTGTCTTTCCGGATGACTTTGCTGTCTCTGCCGATTTTTCTTTTGCGGGACCGGCATAACGGCAATACGCTGTATGGCAGTTGACCCAGCCTGCCCCTGAGAGAAGCCGTCCCCAGCTTGTGTTCTGGATTTCCGTCACCGTGTAGCTTCCCTGATCCCGGATCGTTCCGGCAATCCTGCTGTCCGCATCCGGTGCCTGACGGATGTTGAGGGCCGCTGTCTGCACCTGATAGATCCCGGGCGCATACGTTTTTCCTGTTCCGCTGCCTGCTGTTCCCGTTCCTGTGCTCCCTGCACCGCTTCCGATCATCCGCTTCATGCGGTCCCAGTCACCGCGGTTCATGATCTGGCTCGGACAGTATTTGCTGCAGATGTCATAATGACGATAGACTCTTTCCAGCGGAATCCCCGTCTCCCGCATGATCTCCCGCACCAGTGCCGCAGTATTCTCAAATGCTTTTTCATAATTATACCCGGCCTGCACACACATCTCCACACCGATGCTGTTCTTGTTGCCGTACTGCTGAAACAGATTTTTTCCGCCGTAATTAATGCCGACATGCCAGCACCCCCGGCTGTGCGGTGCCGCCTGGTAGGCTGTGTCACCGTCATCGACGTAATAGTGTGCGGAAATGTTCTGGAAATTCCCGTCATGCTGTGCTCGCGCATGTGCCCGCGCATCGGCACCTGCTGCGAAGTTGTCGGTGTTGTGGACTACGATACATTTGGGATTGTTTTCCGCATACGTATTCTGATTTCCAAGATACGACCGATCAATTCTCATATTCTCCCCTTTCTGATGGTTCAGACTGCCCGGCATAACACAGATTTTTTGAAGCGCCGTTCACTCCGGCTTATGGATCTGCTTGATAATCTGATTCACATAATTGCTCAGCCCCGCCACCAGAATCCCCTGCGTGACCGCCGTAAAAACCGCCATCGCCCCCTCCTTCGCCGTCTCAATCTCACTCGTCGCCATCACCCAAACCGCACACAGCACCATGCTGATGCCGCCTAAGATCAGCGGAATGTACTTATTCTTCACCGCCTGCGCCTGCCGCAAAGCAACACCGAAAAAAATACAGCACGAACGCAACGACGATGAGTTCGGGCTTTACATAATTCATTGCTTCCATGGAACATCCTTTCTGACTGTTCTGTTTTTGAAAGTCTTTTTTCTATATTATGATGGGATAATGATTTACGACTGGATAAGATTTTCTTACTGTAAACCCAAAAAATCCCACCTGTTTTTCAGATGGGATTTTCCAGTGGTGTGCTGTTCTTTGATTTTTAATTTACTATCTTGTGCAGCAATTCCCCTGACCTGCTCCTGGCTGCGTTGCCGCACAGAAAGTCTTTGCATCAAACGACGGATTAAACGCATAAAAGTTCTTCGAATTCAATTCGTCCTGTACAGAACGCAGTGCTTCACCAAAACGTTGGAAATGCACAACCTCACGTGACCCGCAGGAAACGAATCGGATCTAGCAACTTCAGGATCTTTTACCAAACGAAGGATGTTATCATACGTTGACCGGGCTTTCTGCTCCGCAGCGAGGTCTTCGAACAAATCTGTCAAAGGATCACCTTTCGACTGGAACTCACAAGAATTAAACGGAACTCCGCCAGCCGCCTGTGGCCAGATTCCGGCTGTGTGGTCTACATAGTAATTAGCAAAACCGGAATTCTGAATTTCTTCCAGCGAAAGATTACAGGTAAGCTGATGAACGATCGTGGATACCATTTCGAGATGAGCTAATTCCTCGGTACCAACATCATTCAACACCCCCGCTACAATTCGGTTCGGTGCTGTGAAACGCTGAGAGAGATACCGCATGGATGCGCCCATCTCTCCATCCGGGCCACCGGAATGCAATACCAGATGATATGTTGTAACTGTAAAAATTTCGATGATACAATATGTTTTCCCGGGTAATTTGCCCGGGAATTTTTATTGCTTTTCTTCTATATACATGTTATTATAACACATGGTCAGAACATCCAAAATGACCAGAAAAAAGAATTATTCTTTACGCCGCGTAGTTGCGGCGTTTCTTTTTGCCCCGGGGTCTCCCGGGGCTTTTTAATTGCTGATCACTGCCGGTTGCACCACTCCTGCAGGGCACGTACCATCGCGGACGGGTAGCTGATCACGCCGTCAACCGTTGTGCCGAGTTTTTTCTGGAGCGCGCGGATGGTCTGCGGTCCGAGGTAGCCGTCTGCGGTCACTCCTGCCCATCTCTGCATGGCCCTGATCAGATCGGATCCGCCGGACAGCTTGCCAGACCATTCGGCCGCGCGATGCCCAGCACTAGTATTTTTTTATACCGTGTTTGGCTGATTGCTGATTTTGCCATCTACGCCGGTTTTAAAAAAACTCTCCGTGTAGGCGGTCGTGTCAGCTCATGACCCCATACGCGTCAACCGAGATCTGCTGCTTTTGGGCAGTCGTCTTC
>ENA-OQKC01001048-OQKC01001048.1-human-gut-metagenome-genome-assembly--contig:-NODE-1048-length-10190-cov-2.400576_pt1 | contig 10190 bp, 11 predicted proteins | sample MGYA00242774_ERZ504790 | MGnify/ENA primary metagenome ERZ504790 (study PRJEB26092, sample SAMD00036419) | human gut metagenome | host: Homo sapiens | study: EMG produced TPA metagenomics assembly of...
GTTTAAAGGGGACAGCTATCGAAGCGTTTCGGCGCTTCGGTGGCTTGTTTTTTACTGGAAAGTATACTCCCGATGAACAACAAACTGTTTATAAGTGTAAACTACACCCTTAAACTCTAAAACAATGTTATAAAACATGCGAAAAATGTGCCGGTATTTTGCGTGCGCGGAGAAAACACTTACCTTTGCAGTGCAGTTGGGAAACTGCATTTGGATTTGATAAATAATAAAAACAGTTTTCAATAAAGGATATTAGTTGTTAGGTAAAAGGATTGAAAATAGATTTTTTTCATAAGCTAAATGTTTTGAATAAATAGGTAAATTAGGTAAAGGTAAAAATTGGATTTTGAAGTTTTCAGAATAGGTAATTGAAGTTTTATTTTTCAGGTAAAGAGAAAGATTGATTTTTAGGTAACATTGACGCAGTTTAAAAGAAAAGCCTTTAAGGCTTTTCTTACAGGGGCGAGGGGTTCGTGAGAGCTTGCTCGTTTTTTTATTCCTATATTCTTCGCATTTTTTGTATATTTTGTCCGGACTCTACTTCTTTTTTGTATCTTTGTGTCGGATACCCATTAAAAACAAGCAGCAACTCTAAAGCTTAAATAGCTCTGAATTTGGAACATATATTGAATATATTCGATTGGCTTTTATACATATGGTTTGCAATAAACATACTGTATCTATTGGTTTACAGTCTGGCGTCACGCCGGCGTGACCTGCCTCTGCCCCCTCCAGCCAAGGAACACAAGCGTTTTGCCATACTGATTCCTGCCTACCGCGAAGATGCCGTGATACACGAGTGCGTCCATTCATGTCTGGAGCAGGATTATCCCGCCGACTGTTTTGATACGGTTGTCATTTCGGACCGTATGCAGCCCGAAAACCAACGCTTCCCTCGCTGTGCTTCCTGTCCGCCTGGTTGAAGTGCATTTTGAGAAAAGCACCAAGTCCAAATCTCTGAATGCCGCCATGGCTGCCATCGGCAATGACTATGACATCGCTTTGGTGCTCGATGCGGACAATGTCATCCCTTACGATTATCTGAGTGATATTAACGACCTCTTCGCCAATCCGGAAGTCGAGATTGTGCAGACCCACCGGAGTGCCAAGAACCTGAACAATGACATGGCCCTGCTCGATGCCATCAGTGAGGAAATCAACAATACCATTTTCCGTCTGGGGCATGCCAAGCTGGGCTTGTCGGCTGCCCTTATCGGTTCCGGTATGGCGTTCCGTTATGACTTGTTTCGTGATACGATGGCTGACATCAAGGCTGTGGGCGGTTTCGACCGTGAATTGGAGCTGACCCTGCTCTATCGCGGCAAGCGTTTTTATTATCTGCCCGAAACCTTTGTGTTTGATGAGAAGATACAGAACACCGGCGATTTCTCCCGTCAGCGCCGCCGCTGGCTGTCGGCACAATGGCACTACTGCCAGACTTTCGCCAAGTTTCTGTGGAAGGCGCTTGTTGCGCGTAACTGGGACTTCTGCGACAAGCTTTTCCAGCAGCTTTCCATTCCCCGCCTGCTGTTGATGGGTCTTCACGTTCCTCTTCTCCGTGTTGTTTACGGTTTATCGCTGGACATGGGGGCTGAAGTGGTGGCTGCTCTTGGTGTTGCTCGCTGTCGCACTGCTCGTTGCCGTTCCCAAAAGGTTCTGCACCAGCCGCCTGGCAATGGCCCTGCAAAAGATACCCTATACATTCCTGCTGATGGCAGGAAACATCTTCAAGCTGAGGGGAGCAAACAAGACCTTTATACATACCAGGCATGGGGTGGCGGAAAAATAGAAAGGGATACACAATAAACAAGTCTATAAGCAAACAAATGATATACGGAAAAATCACTTTAGAAGATTGGCGTACAGTCTGTGTAGAGGGAGAAGAGCCGGAATCTTCTTTTGAAAGTTATAATCTGAGACTTTTCTTTTTCGGAACTTTGTATAATCGGGACACCTTGCAGGCAACTCCGGATGATACCAATGCCAAGCTTGCTGCTGATGCGTTTCTATCCGATCCGGCATATGGCTTTTCACGCCTGGACGGTTCGTTCACCATAGTATATTATTCAGAAAATGAATGCGGAGTGGTGCGCGACCATCATGGCACGCATTATCCCGTCTATTGTCACATTGATGGTAATTTTGCCACTTCCTGGCAATTTTTAGAGGACCAACTGGAAGAAAATTTCGAGCCTAATCTGGTTTCATTGAGTACATTCCTTCAGCGTGGCATTTTGAAGAAGAATAATTTCGCCCTATTCGATGTTCATTCTTTAGGTGCCGGCGAAAAGTTCTACATGTTGACAGAGCTTGGTTATCTGATGCCGGTTTGGGCTTCTGTAAAGTTAGAGACACAAGCGAAAGTACATTCCATGTTTGATTCGCTGAAGGAAAGAAATCCCGGCTTATATGAAAAGGTGGCAGATGACATTTATTGTCTGAAGCGCGACAGCGTTTTTGAGCATGAACCCAAGGTGGCGACTGAACGGAATCCGGATGTCGAGGCCTATTCCCGCCGTTATGGAGAATTGCATGCGCAAGCCATCCGCCGGCGTATCGGCCATAGCCGCAGGGTAGGTATCCTGCTGAGTGGCGGCTATGATTCCGGTTCAAACCTTGCTGCGCTGCGCAGCATTTACGACGGCCAGATTGACTCCTATTCCGTGGGCTTTAAAGGAGATGCCTGGACGGAGCTGCCCATGGCCCGTCTGATGTCCGAAACCTTCGGCACGCGCCATCATGAGTACGAGATTGACGGTACGGAAACCAGTGCCTTGCCCGACATTGTCCGTTTTCTGGGTGAGCCTTTTATGGAAGGCGGGCTGATGGTAAACTATTGTGCCATGCGCATGATAGGCGATGACAAGCCCGACGTGATTCTGGGAGGTGACGGCAGTGACCAGTATTTCGGTACTTCCGGCCGCGAAGTGGCGTTGCATTATCTATCCGCCCGCATAGGATTGCGTCCCTTGCTGCGTGGCATCAGCCGTCTGCTGGAGCATGAAACCTTTGATACCGGCGGAAAGCTTTCCCGCATCAATTTCCATTTGGATAAGATACTTCATATTCTGGAAGGGGAGCGTTTCGGCTTCTCCGATTCTGCCTTGTGTGCCCTTCTGCAAAATCCGAAAGAAGATTTTGAGCCGGTAAAATCACTACGGCCCGATATCCACAGTTTCGAGCATCTTTATGCGCAGCATGCCATTCTTTCCGATTTGGAGACTGTAATCAACCGTATCATTCTTTTCAAGGCTTCCAGCATGGCACGCATGTTCGGTAACAATCTGACGTATCCTTTTATGGACCTGGAGCTTTTCCATTTCCTGCAGGAGCTGCCGGTAGGGTTGAAGTGCAGGGGCAACAGTGTACTGGACATTGCGCGGGGTTCGTTCCGTTTCTAAATTATCTGTTAAAGCACCATTATAAACCTTTACTTCCCGAGGCCATTACCTTGAAGAAGAAGCAGGGCGGTTTTAGCACCTATGCCACTGTTCTTCCGTGAATAGGGCCCGACGTGCTTTCTTTAACGGAATTTATTCTTAGCTTCCGGCATTATGGACAACTATCTGCGTCGTGATGCAGTGGAGAAGTTTCTTACAGATTATGAACAAGTTTGCAGAGAAGGTAGGGTGGTTAGGTTCTGGCATAGGCAGAACAAGGCTTTGCAATATTTCAATCTGTTGACGCTTGTTGTGTGGTGGGAAGAGTTTGTGGAAGGCCATGAGGTGAAATTCTGAAAATATGATTGAAAGCATGAAAGTTTCCATTATTATTCCGGTTTATAATGTTGCCAAGTACATAGAACGGTGTTTGTTGTCCGTGTTGGACCAGACTTGGCAGGATTTGGAAGTCATTCTTGTGAATGACTGCACTCCGGACAACTCTATGGAGATAGCCAGACGGGTGGTGGCTTCGCATCCGCGCGGAACGGTGGTGAGATGTCTGGAACATGAAGAGAACAGAGGGCTTTCTGCTGCAAGAAACACCGGTATTTCAGCGTCTGTTGGCGATTATCTGTACTTCTTGGATAGCGACGACTATATTTCAGCGAATGCAATAGAGCTTTTGGCGGATGCAGCGGTGCAGAAGCGACCGGATTTTGTGATAGGCAATTACGAGGTGACCGGCGCCAGACGTTGGGCTCCTCCTTTATTCATTAGGCACCGGGTTTTATGAAGGGAATGCTCTTGTACTTTCCACTTATGTGCTAGGGAAAATGGTATGTCATGGCATGGAACAAGCTGGTGTAGTCGTCCCCTCGTTTTGCAGCATAAACTCTACTTCCAGGAGGGCATTGTACACGAGGATGATTTATGGTCATTTAAGTTGGCATGTATGTCTCAAAGTATGTATGTCGTCAATGAGACCACTTACTATTATTCCATGCAGCCAGATTCCATCATGCGAGCGCCGTCTATGCGTAATTTGGAATGTCGTGTGCTGGTGCTTGGTTATATCTACGACTTTATCCGGTCTTCCCGGTGTTTGCAGGATAACCGGCTGATATATATATACTTTGAGAGTCTGAAGGCGTAAATATTTTGACCGTATTCTGTATTTCACGAAAGACACATCCTTTCATTATCAGAGTTATTTGGTATTCAGGAACAAAAAGTATGCGTCTTTGTTGGAGATGACGGGCCTGCGTCCCGAATGGAAGCTGATGCTGCAGAACATCCATTATGTGCTTCCTACGTATGCCGGCTATCTGTATTTTAAGGCTTTTGTAAAGTCAGCCTACTATTTGTTGGTGTTGTCTATAAAAATGAAGGCAGTGTTTCATGCAAAATGAGCGAATATGAATAATGTTCCGGAAATATCCGTTATAGTACCCGTTTATAAGGTAGAAGAGTACTTGCCCCAGTGCATTGACAGTATTCTTGCACAGACCTTTACGGATTTTGAGCTGTTGCTGGTAGATGACGGGAGCCCTGACCGTTGTGGGGAGATTTGTGAAGAGTATGCCGGGAAGGATACGAGGATACGGGTGTTCCATCAGGCTAATGCAGGATTGAGCTGTGCCCGGAATACTGGTTTGATGAATGCTCGTGGAAGATATGTAACCTTTATTGATTCAGATGATTATGTAAAGCCTTGTTATCTTGAAAGGCTGTACGGTGCATTGCCTGCCGATAAAACGAAGGAGGGGGTAATAGTCGGTTCTCTTGATGCGTATCTGCCAAATGGGGACTTTCAAACGTTTCACGTTCCCGAACAAGATATAGCTTCGGAACAGATGTATCTTATATTGACAGACTTGATAGACAAGCGTGTTGCGTACGCAGGCAGCAAGCTATACGACCATCGGATTATCAAACAATACCGGGTGGGCTTTGTTCCTTTTGTTTCCGGACTGGAAGATATGCTGTTTATGTTGGACTACCTGATGTATGCGGATTTTATGGTTATTCGTGATTACAATAATTACGTTTATAGAGTAGGGTATTCTGTAGATGTGTTGTCTGTGCGTATAAACAGCTTTCCGGCAGAATATGCAGCATTCTCCAATTTTTTGGAAAGGGTCTATGTGTATCAAAAGAAATTTAATTTGGAGGATAGCTCACTGGATAGAACATGGAATTCATTGACTGTCTTTTTCCATAAAGTGATTTTGGCCATCTATAAACCAGAGCATAAGTATACCCGGCAGGAACGGTTGTCTTTTTTACATCAAGTCCTTTTATCAGACAAAGAATGGATAAGACGATTTTTTCTTCCACAGTATAAAGCGGATGTGTTGGGCAAATTCTTGCTTTGCAGGGTGGGGGCATCGGCTTTTGATGGGTGGATGCGTTTCTTGTCAGGTATAAAATTCAAGAAAATGTTTGGAGCGAAATAACGGAGGGCATTATGAATATCTTGTTTATACATCCTGTCATGTTCCATCCCCAACGGGGAGGGATTGAAAGAGTAAGTGACCTTTTGTGCCGTGAATTCATAAGACGGGGACACCATGTTCTTTGTTTACATAGTGTGCGGGATGAAAGCCGCATGGATTATGCATATCCTGCATCCTCTTATTTTTTCCCATATCAGGTTCGGGAAGTAGAAAAGAACGGGTTGTTTTTCCGTAGTTTCCTGCAAGAGCACCGTATTGATATGGTCATAGACCAGGACCCGCAGACTTATTATACATTATATTCCTTCTCTAAAACCTTGCGGGACGTGTATATTATTTCCGTGATACATTATAATCCTCTTGGCATATATCATCATTTGGGAGAGTTCGTAATGTGGGTATCAGGAAAAAACACAATCATGGGAAAAATCAGAAAGGTGGCCCGTATCCTCAAAATTCCCATGCTTAAGTATGATTACAAGCGTACATTACAATCAGATTATGGAGGCATTTTTCGATATACAGATGCATTATGTTTACTTTCCTTGAAATTTCTTCCTGATTTGTGGCAGATATATTCAAAAGATTTGAGCCGGGTGATTGCCATCCCCAATCCGAATACATATCCTGCTCAAGAAAATACAGATTTTCTCAAGAAGAAGCAGATATTGTATGTAGGCCGGATAGAGTGGCGCCAGAAGCGTGTAGGACGGCTGATTGATATCTGGAAGCGTATATATAAAAAATTTCCCGATTGGGAGTTGGTCATTGTGGGAGACGGGCCGATAAGGCAGACATTGGAACAGAAAGCCTTAAAGATGGAACGGGTTGTTTTCACCGGTTGGCAAGACCCTGAACCATTTTACCGGGATGCAAGCATCCTATGTCTGACGAGTGACTTTGAAGGGTGGGGAATGGTATTGACCGAAGCCATGACATTCGGGGCGGTTCCGGTGGCGTTCAATTCGTATGCAGCTATCACAGATATTATTGATGATGGGAAGAACGGATTGTTGGTTCCTCCGTTCTCGCATAAGGAGTTTGCCCGGAAGTTGGGCTCATTGATGAAAGATGAAGAACTGCGCAGGGAGATGTCAAAAAATTGTGTGCAGTATGTGAGGCGCTTTGACATACAGAATGTGGCGGACGAGTGGGAAAATGCCTTTGACCGACTGAAATCAACAGCTCGTCAATGATGCCTTTTCAGTATCCGGTGAGCGAATGCACGTATGCCCGGAGTGAAAAGATAGAGCAACGAGCAGGTCAATATCCCATAAGTGGAAATCAGAATCATTCCATAGAGAATCCAAATGTGTAAAAAGAGCTTTCCGGTGTAAAGTCATTGCTTGGATAGAGATGGTAGCATACTATTCCCGGCAGCAGTATAATCAGCAGATGCTTGATGTAGCCCATCCAATAGTGAAGAACGGGTATTTTGAATCCTTGCGAATAAAGAAAGTAAGGTTTCCAAATGACTATGATGAGAATAGGCTGGTTATGTTGCCCATCAAAATTCCCGGCAGTCCCCAAAAATGTCCGGCAATGATGGCAACAGTCAGGTTGATGATTACTTCCGCAATGGGAGCCCAAGTATCTTGAAATAAACCATACCCATAGGTAAATTGGTCTATGGCACCTCGGGTGTAGTTGATGAACGAGTTGATGATAATCAGATATAGAATATGTTGGGGCAATACGTATTCACTTCCCAGCCATAATGAAATAAAAGCGCCGGTCAGTCGAATCAGGGCAAATGAAATGGTTCCGGCTATCAAGAAGCGGATACCCATCAGCTCCCAGAATACTTGCTGGATACGTTTGGAATCGCCCTCGGCTATCAGATTGCCTACTCCTGCATTGGTACTCCCTAATAGGTTGCTGATAAATATACTTATCTTATCAATAATGAGCGTATAGTTCCCATAGTAAGCCACAGTTTTGAGTGAGACGAAGGCATATACCAGGAAGGGAGTGGTTTGGAATTGTACAAAACCGCCCAGTTTGTGTACAAACAACTGTTTGGTATACCGGGTTACTTCCGGATATTTCTTGAAAAGCAGCTTTCCCTGCTTCACTTCGCTTTTCAGCCAGGGGTATACCTGATTGACTTTCCAGTTCAGGATAATGGAATAGGTAATACCCAGCAGAAGTTCCAGACTAATCCACAGGTAATAATTGCCCGTATAATATACTAACCCCATTTGCAGGAGAGTCTTTATCAGTACGGCACTTTGAAAATAGGCTGTCACTACATAGTTCTTCTGGTCCGCTCCCAAAAGGGTTTGCTTGTAATTGGCAAAATATCCTATCAGTGAAGTGGTCAGATACGAGAAAAATGCAAAATAGATGACACCTAAATCAAAGACATTATTGGGGAATATCAGGGGCAGGAAGCATGCCAATACACATCCTGCGCTTAGAATGACGAAACCGATACGTCGGTAGATGAAACCGAAAACGGAAATGATTTCATTAATTTTCCTTTCATCGTGTTCGAAGAGGGGCTTATACAGAACGTAGCCGATGGCTGTGCTGATACCCAATTCTGCAAGGTTCAGAAATCCCAAGAGATTGTTCATCATTATACAGAGGCTTCCCTGGTAAAGACCATGGAGGAACTTGGAATCGGCCGTCCGAGTACTTATGCACCGACCATCACCACCATTATCAGCCGCCGTTATGTTTCAAAGGAGCAGCGTAACCTTTATGTGACAGAGTTGGGCGAGGTGGTAAACAGTATTATGAAACAGGCGTTCCCAAGCATTGTGGACGTGAATTTCACGGCTACCATGGAGGGACTTCTGGACTGTGTGGAGAATGGTACTGTACAGTGGAAGACAGTAGTCCGGAACTTCTATCCGGATCTGAAACATGATGTGGATGCTGCCCAGGAAGAGCTGGAGAAGTAGACATCCATGATGAAGAGACCGATGTGATCTGTGATAACTGTGGTCGTCATATGGTGATTAAATATGGTCCTCACGGACGTTTCCTTGCATGCCCGGGATTTCCGGAATGCCGCAATACCAAGCCTTACTATGAAAAGATTGGTGTAGCCTGCCCGAAGTGTGGTAAGGAAGTGGTGCTTAAGAAGACGAAGAAAGGCCGTAAGTATTACGGCTGTGAAGATAATCCGGAATGTGACTTTATGTCATGGCAGAAGCCGTCGGATAAGAAATGTCCGGTGTGCGGAAGCTACATGGTGGAAAAAGGAAATAAACTGGTGTGCAGCCAGGAGACCTGTGGCTATGTAGAAGCCAGGCCGAAGGATGAAAAAGAAAATTAAGGTTGCTGTGAAGGGTGCGAGCAGTAACAAATTAAGGAATTTCCGGGGAAAATCCCCTGCAAGGCAGCTGTATTATGTTTTGCAGGGGATTTTTTAAATAAAAGCTCTATTACTTCCATTGTTTGATGAATAGTTTCAAAAACGTGATATTTTCAGAAAAGCTAAACAAAATTGAAAAATAGTAAAAAATAGCTTGTAAATAGTTTGAAAAACGTGTAGTATTAGAATAACAGTTAAAGCCAGAGCATGTCTGAAAAGGCTTTCTGCAAAGTGGAGCGTACAGATTGCGGGAATGATTTTTTTAACAGGCTCTCATGTAACAAAAGCGAAGGGAGGACAAAATGAGCGTTCAGTTACTTGATAAACAAGAAAATCAATAAACTTCTCCATAACAGCAGTTCCAGCAAGGTGGTTTTAATGATATCTGCCAGGTTCTGATGGATACTTTAAGTTCTAATATCCTGGTTCTCAGCAAGAAAGGCAAGGTGCTTGGTGTAAGTTTTTGCCCGGGAGTTGAGGAAATCCGGGAACTGATAGCTGATGAGGTGGGCGGTCATGTTGACCCTCTGCTGAATGAGCGCTTTTTAGGAGTATTATCCACCAAAGAGAACGTGAATCTCCAGACACTTGGCTTTGAGTCATGTTTCCAGCAGCTATCAGGGAATCATCAATCCTATTGATATTGCAGGAGAACGTCTTGGAACGGTGTTTATGTACCGCAAGGATCGTCCATACGATATTGAGGATATTATTGTTAGTGAATACGGCACCACAGTTGTAGGTCTTGAGATGATGCGAGCTGTACATGAAGAGAATGCTGAGGAGGACAGAAAGCAGCAGGTAGTGAAATCTGCGTTTAACACACTTTCTTTCTCTGAACTGGAAGCTATCATCCATATTTTTGATGAGCTTGACGGAGATGAGGGAATTCTTGTTGCCAGCAAGATTGCAGACAGAGTAGGTATTACCAGATCAGTAATCGTAAATGCACTCCGCAAGTTCGAGAGCGCGGGCGTTATTGAGTCCCGGTCATCCGGTATGAAGGGAACCTATATCAAGGTTCTC
>ENA-OQKC01001050-OQKC01001050.1-human-gut-metagenome-genome-assembly--contig:-NODE-1050-length-10177-cov-4.291741_pt1 | contig 10177 bp, 10 predicted proteins | sample MGYA00242774_ERZ504790 | MGnify/ENA primary metagenome ERZ504790 (study PRJEB26092, sample SAMD00036419) | human gut metagenome | host: Homo sapiens | study: EMG produced TPA metagenomics assembly of...
CGGGCACTTGGAACGGGGGAAACGGCGGTCGACGAAACTGGAGAGGAGGTATTACGAGCTCCTGTGCGAATTGGAGAGAGCGCTCCCGCAAACTGCCTCTTGACAACTTATAGGAGCGTCGGTTTTGCGAATCAATTGAGTCATTCCCGAAACCGCGAATTAAGGGCCTGATTCGCCCAAATTGCGCACGAATCAGCCCTCGGGCGGTACGACGCGACACGCATCGACAACACTCGGACTGGATTAGTCATCGAGTGGGAGTAGTAATAGAACATTTGCTCTTGTTTTTCATACGGTTTCATACGGTTCCGATGGCGACCGATGGGGACGTTTCGCAACCGCCGCACCTGCAAGCCACATGGTTTCACAATCGGGCAAAAACTCAGAAGGCTCCTCGTGAAAAACGAGGAGCCTTCCTGTTTCCTTCGGCGCGGGCGGATCGGGACCGAGCGCCGATCTAGAGGCATTCGGTCAGAATCTGGAACACCTCGCTGCGCTCCAGTTTCTTGGCGCAGCCGTCGGTGAGTACGCAGGTGTCCGCAACCTTGTGCAGCGTCTCGTCGGACGCGTCGGAGCCCATCTCATCGAAGCTTGTGGGAAGCCCCATCTCGCCGATAAAAGTCTGCAGGCGGTCGATGCCCTCGAGCGCCACCGTAAGGTCGTCTTTGCCCTTGGCGTCGACGCCCCACACCTCGCGCGCCCAGCGGGCGAACTGCGCGGGCGCCTCGGGGGCCAGGTGGCGGTAGAGCGCAGGGTGGATGACCGCGAGGCCCATTCCGTGGTTGGTGTGGGTGTACGCGCCGTACTGGTGCTGGATCATGTGCGCCTGGAAGTCCGTTGACTTGCCGATCTTGAGTACGCCGTTCTCGGCCATGGCGGAGTCGTATACGAGCTCGCTTCTGGCATCAAGGTTCTGGTCGTCGTCCGCGATGATCCGCATGTTGCGGATGACGTTACGCTGGATGGCGAGGTTGATGTCGTCGGTGACGTTGCGTCCGCGCGGGCTTCCGAAATAGCTCTCCATGCAGTGCGAGAGCGTGTCGAACGCGCCGCTCATGAACTGCGCGTGCGGTACGGTGAGCGTGAGCGCCGGGTCGAGCGCCGCCCACATGGGCATCGCCCCCAGATAGGCGCCCTTCACGTGCGTCTCCTCGTTGGTGATGACGGCGCCGTTGTTCTGCTCGGCACCCGTGCCGGAGAGCGTAACGATGCAGCCCATGGGGATGAACGAACTCGGCATCTTGCCGTCGGCGTGCTCGAACGTCTCGATGTCCTCGTCAAGCATCGCCTGCGCGGAGACTACCTTGCAGCAGTCGAAGACCGACCCGCCGCCGACGGCGAGAATGAAGTCGACCTGCTCCTCGCGTGCGAGCGCGGCGCCTTCCTGGCACTTCTCGTAGGTCGGATTGGGCATGATGCCGCCGAAGTCCACCACGCGCTTGCCCGCGCTCGTGAGCTTATCGACCACGTGGCCGTAGACGCCGGTTCGTTTGACCGAGCCTCCGCCGTAGGCGAGCATCACTGTCTTGCCCATGGCACCCATCTCGGCGTCGAGTGCCTGGTCCATGGCCCCCTCGCCGAAGTAGTTCCTGACCGGGTAGTCGTACGTGAATGAGTTCATGGCAATTCCTCCTAGTAAGTTATCAGTGCGGTCTGACGCTCGTCTACACGTTGCGCACGAGCCCGGACATCCATTCGATGGTGGCGGGGTCGTGGTGGTCGAAGAACGCGCTGCGCCCGGTGTCGAGCGCGGCGATGGCGACCATCTCGTCGTCGCCCAGCGCGAAGTCGAAGACGTCGAAGTTCTGCTCCATGCGATCGCGGTGCGTGCTCTTAGGGATGCAGACCACACCGCGCTGCAGCAGCCAGCGCAACACGACCTGGGCGACCGTCTTGCCGTGCGCCTCGCCGATGCGAGCGAGGATCTCGTTGCGGAAGAGGTCGTTTCTGCCCTCCGCAAAGGGCGCCCAGCCCTCCATGGCTACCTCCTTGCCGACCATGTACTCCTGCGCCTCGCGCTGCTGGAAGAACACGTTGCACTCGACTTGGTTCACGGCGGGGGCGATGCGGTTGAACGAGATGAGGTTTGCGAGATGATCGGGGTAGAAGTTAGCTGTGCCTATGGCGCGGATAACGCCCTGCTCGTAGAGCTCCTCCATGGCGCGCCACGCGCCGAAGACGTCGCCGAACGGCTGATGGATGAGGTAGAGGTCGACGTAGTCGAGCCCCAGCCTCTTGAGCGACGCGTCGAAGCCGCGCTTGGCCCCCTCGTAGCTCACATCCGACATCCACAGCTTGGTCGTCACGAACACCTCGCCGCGCGGCAGGCCGCTCGCACGAATGGCGGCCCCGACCGCCTCTTCGTTGCCGTAGCTCGCGGCCGTGTCGAGCAGCCGGTAGCCGACCGAGAGCGCGTCCTCCACGGCGCGCTGACATTCCGCGGCGTCCGGGATCTGATACACGCCGAAGCCGAGCTGCGGCATCCTGACGCCGTTGTTCAAGGTGATGTAGTCCATGGTGCCTTCCTTTCTCGCAACTTGACGTATCCACCATACGAGGGGCGCCGCGCCGGCGGAAGTTTCCGTTGGTGAGGGTTCTATAACGCTGGGGTGCGCACGGGGCTATAACCCGCGGGTTCTAGGCGTCACCTCAAAGAGATCGGCGCCGAGCTCGTCGGCGATGGCCTGAGCTACGACAGCGGTGTGGCCCTGTGCCGAGTAGTAGGCCACGAGGACGTTACCGTCTGCAGCGGGCACTGCGGCGGGCTCGTCCTCGACAGCCGACTGGTCCTCGGCGGCGGCTTGGTTGGTCCGTTATCGTCTGAGCGCTACTCCTGCGCGTCGAAATCGGGGCGCATGGCCAGGTAGCCCTCGAGTGCTTCCTCGGTGGCGGTGTAGTAGGTCATGGTCCCGTCGAGCTTGGCAATCTCGGCCATCTCGTCTTCGGTGAGGGAGAAGTCGAAGATGTTCGCGTTGTCGGCGATGTGGGCGGGGTTCTTGGAGCCGGGGATGATGGAGGTGCTCATCTGCACGTGCCAGCGCAGGATCACCTGGGCCGGGGTCTTGCCGTACTTCTCGGCGAGAGTGACGAAGACGGGCTCCTCCAGAAGACCCGTTTGTCGCCGTGGCCGAGCGGGTACCACGCCTCGATCACCGTGCCGTACGGCGCGAGGTAGGCGCGCAGGTCGCGCTGGGCGTGGTAGGGGTGGCACTCAACGGTCACGAGCTGCGGCTTGATGTCGGCGACCTCGATGACCTCGGCAATCTTGTCTTGCGGGAAGTTGGAGAGGCCGAGGGCGCGCACCTTGCCCGCGCGGTAGGCCTCCTCCATCGTGCGCCACGCGGCCAGGTAGTCGCCTACCGGCTGGTGCAGGATGAGCATGTCGACGTAGTCGAGCCCTAGGCGCTGGAGCGTGGCGTCCACCGCCGGCATGCCCGCGTCGTAGACACTCGGCCAGAGCTTGGTGGAGACGAAGATCTTGTCGCGTGCGATGCCGCTCTTGGCGATGGCACGGCCCACGGCGCGCTCGTTCATGTAGGCGTTGGCGGTGTCGATGTGCTCGTAGCCAGCCGCGAGCGCGGCGGTTGTGGCTGGCTCGGCCTCGTCTGGGGTCATGAGGAAGGTGCCCAAACCCTCGATGGGCATCTCTACGTCGTTGTTGAGCTTCAGATACTCCATGGTCTCCTCCTTAATGGCGACTTTTCGAATACAAGGCTACGGCGTTTACTGACGTGCGAGAAGTTCACGTTGGAATGATGGATATAACCATGGGGTATATACGGCACATAATGCGTGACAGGAGGATCGATGTACAACCCACAGCTTGACACTTTCATCCGCGTGGCGGAGGCGGGCAGCTTTTCCAAAGCGGCACAAGAGTCCTTCATCACGCCCACGGCCGTCATCAAGCAGATGAACCTGCTGGAGTCGCGGCTAGGCCTTACGCTGTTCCACCGATCGCATCAGGGGCTTTCGCTTACGCGAGCAGGCAGGTCGCTGCTCGCCGACGCCCGCCATATCGTGCAGTACTCTCAAGAATCAATCGCACGCGCCCGCGTCGCCGAGCGTGGAGAAAAGCGCATCATCCGCGTGGGAGTGTCGCTCATGACGCCCAGCACGCCGCTCACGAAGCTGTGGCCGAAGGTGAAGGAACGTTGCCCTGGCATGAGCCTTCAGGTGGTCACGTTTGAAAACACACCCTCGGCGGCGCGCGGTTTGGCGAACCTCGGGCAAGACATGGATATCGTGGCGGGGATTTTCGACGCTGCCTTTCTTAAAGAGCGCGGGTGCCTGGGCCTCGAGCTTTCGCGCGAGCCGCTCTGGTGCGCCGTTCCCGTCGACAACGAACTCGCCAAACGCGACATCGTCACATTCGACGACCTCCACAATCACAGTCTTATGCTTATACGCCGGGGCTGGAACGCCGAAATCGACCGCGTGCGCGACGAGATACTCTTGCATCATCCTCAAATCGCGCTCGTAGACTTCCCGCAATATCGGGCGGAGGTGTTCAATCGCGGCGCGAACGAGGACCTCGCGCTTGCGACGCTGCCATTGTGGGCCAACGTCCACCCCATGCTCAAAACCGTCCCTACCGATTGGGACTGTCTCGTGTCTTACGGGCTGCTTCATTCGTCGCACCCCGCAGACCATGTGTGGGAGTTCCTCGATGCGGTGTCTGCCGTGCTCGAGGCAGAGCATCGATAGGCAATCGCGAACAGATGCGCTTATGCCTATGGGAATAACGGGAACTGGCTTCTGAACTCGCGTTTTGATACCGTCGAGTACCGCCTGATGCTGTTTCGGCGTCGCCATAGAGCAAAGCCATCAGCGAAATAACGGGAATAACAGCCTCCGAACCTTCTGGTTCGGAGGCTTTCTTTTTGCATGTCTGCCTAAAACGACTCCTTGCCAAAGCCCCTTGAGCATCGGGCGGCATTATTGAGTGTGGGCGTTATCGTAGGTATCTTTGATTTCTTCCGGCAAATTGTCGGGAATCAGCGCCTTCACTCTATCCTCGTTGCCATCTTGGATCGCCTGCTCGTAGTACCAGCATTTGAACTTCAACATATCCAGCGCACGGTTCATGTTCGCGATCTCCGATTCCATGTGGGCCTTCCGCTCCTCGAACATGGCCTTGCGCTTGGGATATGTCGATGGGCCCTCCGCGCACCATTCCATGAACAGCCGGATGTCCTTGATCTCCATCCCAGCCTTCTTCAGGCATTCGATGACCCGAAGCGCCTCGAGTTCCGTATCGCCGAATCGGCGAATGCCGGATGTCCGCTCCAATTCCGGGAACAATCCCTGCTTGTCGTAATAGCGCAGCGTGGAAACGGGCAGACCGAACATATCCGCCACCTGTCCGATTGTGTACATGGTTCCTCCGGACAAATCTCGAATTTACTCCTTGACCTAAAGTTAGGTTTAGGTATTACCTTTATTTTCGTCAATATATATAAGGAGTGCAAGGGATTTTCGCCAAAGGCGCGCGCTTGCCGGAACGGTTTTCGCCGGCGGCGTGAACGGCGTGGGCGAAATCGCCGGGCATCCCGCTCTGGAGCAGGCGTATCGAATGGGCATGGAAATCTAGGCGCGGCTTAGCTGCGCGAAAGCAGTTTGTACTCAAAACCATCGACAGGAGGAATCAAACATGACGATTAAGCAGACAGCGGGCAGGGATGCCCTGGGGGACTTTGCCCCCAAATTTGCACAGCTCAATGACGATGTGCTGTTCGGCGAGGTATGGAGTCGAGAAGACGGGCTTTCCCTTCGAGATCGCAGCATAGTGACGGTGGTTGCCCTAATGGCGCAGGGCCTGACGGACTCTTCGTTTCAATATCATCTGATGTCCGCAAAGAACAATGGCGTGACCAGGGCTGAGATAGCGGAAATCCTTACGCATGCGGCGTTTTATGCGGGATGGCCCAAGGCGTGGGCGGCCTTTCGCATGGCGAAGGAGGTCTGGGCGGATGACAATGCCGCTGATGCAAGAGCTAAGCATCAAAACGAGATGGCCTTTCCCATCGGTGCCCCCAACGACGCATTTGCGAAGTACTTTATCGGGCAAAGCTACCTCGCGCCCCTTTCCACCGAGCAGGTCGGCATTTACAACGTTACGTTTGAGCCCGGCTGCCGCAACAACTGGCACACACATCACGCCAAAAGCGGTGGGGGACAGATCCTCGTCTGCGTGGCTGGTCGAGGGCTTTACCAGGAATGGGGCAAACCGGCACAAGAGCTGTGCCCTGGCGATGTAGTAAATATTCCCGCGGGCGTAAAGCACTGGCACGGTGCGGCGCCCGACAGCTGGTTCTCCCATCTCGCGGTGGAGGTTCCGGGCGAGGATGCCTCCAACGAGTGGTTGGAGCCCGTGGACGACGAGCAATACCTTAAAGCGACCGACAAGGAGGCTTAGGCATGGAGCAGTTGAAACTGACGCAGGAATGGGACAAGGTGTTCCCCAAAAACGACAAGGTTGAGCACAGCAAGGCGACCTTCCACAACCGATACGGCATCACATTGGCTGCCGACGTGTACGTGCCTAAGAACGCGGAAGGCAAGCTGCCTGCCATTGCCGTCAGCGGCCCGTTTGGCGCGGTGAAGGAGCAGTCCTCCGGTCTGTACGCGCAGAAAATGGCAGAGCTGGGCTTTTTCGCAATTGCCTTTGACCCGTCCTATACCGGCGAGAGCGGCGGCACGCCCCGCTATGTAGCATCGCCGGATATCAACACCGAGGACTTCTGCGCAGCGGTGGATTTCCTCTCTGTGCAGGAAAGCGTTGACCCGGAGCGTATCGGCATCATCGGCATCTGCGGTTGGGGCGGCATGGCAGTCAATGCGGCGGCCATCGACACCCGTATCAAGGCTACCGCGGCTATGACCATGTACGATATGACCCGCGTGACCGCAAACGGCTATTTTGACGCCGAGGATTCCGAGCAGGCGCGCTTTGAAAAGCGGAAAGCGCTGAATGAGCAGCGCACCGAGGACTATAAAAACGGCAGCTATGCGCTGGCGGGCGGCGTGGTCGATCCGCTACCGGAGGATGCGCCGCAGTTTGTAGCGGACTATTACGCCTACTACAAAACTCTGCGAGGCTATCATCCCCGCAGCCTGAACTCCAACGGTGGCTGGAATGCGACGTCTTCGCTGTCATTTTTGAATATGCCGATTTTGCAATACAGCAGCGAAATCCGCTCTGCTGTGTTGCTGGTGCATGGCGAGAAGGCGCACTCCCGCTATTTCAGCGAAGCCGCGTACGGCAAGCTGACGGGGGACAACAAGGAATTGCTCATTATCCCTGGTGCCAGCCACACCGACCTTTACGATCAGATGGACATCATTCCGTTTGGAAAGCTGAAGGCATTCTTTGAGGAATATCTGAAATAAGGCGTGCCTTGATTCAATACCAAGTTTCCAGCGACGATTCTTCTAAAGAGTGGGAGTAGCTGAAACGAGGCGATTGATTAACTCCATTCGTTTTGGCTACAAGAAAACATGCCGTGCGCCTGCGGCATGAAGGAGGGAGATTTCTATGAATATCGTTGTATTGAGTGGTAGCCCGCGCAAGGGTGCCAATACCGACACCATGGTCGAGGCGTTTGCCGAGACCGCGCGCGAGGGCGGCCATACGGTCGAGGTCGTCCGCGTTGCCGGCAAAAAGATCGCTGGTTGTCTGGGATGCCAGTACTGCTTTACCCATGAGGGCACTTGCGTGCAGAAGGACGACATGGCCGACGTGATCGAGTCGCTGAAAGGCGCCGACATGGTTGTCTTCGCTTCGCCTATCTACTGGTTTGATATCACTGCGCAGGAGAAGGCCGCCATCGATCGCCTATACGCCTTCGGTGCTACGGGCTTCCCGTTCACCAAGACGGCCCTTTTGCTCGATAGCCACAGCGAGGGCGTCTATGACGCGGCGATCGCCATGTACAAGCCAACCTGCGCGTACTGCAAGTGGGAGGACCAGGGCATTGTCACCATCAGCGGTATGACCGAGCGCGACAGCATGGCATCCTCGCCCAAGTTGGAAGAGGTGCGAGAGCTAGCCCGCAAGCTCGCCTAGCGCGCATTTCCAATAACGCAGCAAGGCCCGAAAGGTTCATTTGAACCATTCGGGCCTTGCTGCGTTTTAAGGGGGGCTGGGCTGTCGGAACCGACCAGACGGCTGTTAGTCAAACAGACTCGGCATGTCGTTTTCCTTCATGAGGGCACCGGCGGAGGGTAGGCTCTGCGCGGTGAACTTCTCGGCTGAGACGCCGGCGCCAAGGATCTCCTCGGTTGTGCCGACGGTGGTGACCGAGCGGCCCTTCTTGGCCGTAAAGGCCTGGACGCCCTGCGTGTTGGTAGTCGTCTTGGTCTTGAGCAGCGACGTGTTGAAGTTCATCAAACGATAGTCGCTCGAGACCAGTGCGATGTCGCGATCTTCCTTGAGCACCTGGGCATACAGCAGCTTGCTGCCACCGTAGATGGCGTTCTTGAGGCGCTTGCGGTTGGTTTTAGTGACGTATCCAGAAAGCGCGACGCGCACCACGCGGCCGTTCTCAAAGACGAACAACACGTCGGCCTTGTAGTCCTCGGGGTCGATGACCCAGATGACACTCTCGTCGGGTTCCATCTCAAGATCGGTCGGCAGGTACGAGCCCAGCTGGGCCGACTTGGTGTCCTCAAATGCCGCAACCTTGCACTTGTACACCTGGCTCTTGTTGGTAAACACGAGCAGCTCGTGCGTGTTGGAGGACGGGAACTCGATAAAGGGTTTGTCGCCGTCCTTGTACTTGAGCGTGGTCGCCTTTTTGAGTACGCGGTCCGTCATCTTCTTAAGGTAGCCATCGCGCGAGAGCATGATGGTGACCGGGTACTCCTCGACCTCGGGCTCCAAGCTTACTTCGATAACCTCATGGGGCTCGATCCTGCCCGTACGGCGCGGCATCACGTACCTCTTGTTGACCGCGGCCAGCTCGTCGCTGATGACCTTCTTGATGTTCTCCTCGCTGGAGAGGATCTCCTCAAGCTCGGCAATCTCGCCCTCAAGCTTAGCGATGTCCTTGGTGCGGTTGAGGATGTACTCCTTGTTGATGTTGCGGAGCTTAAGCTCGGCAACAAACTCGGCCTGGGTCTCGTCGATGTCGAAACCCTTCATAAGGTTGGGCACGACCTCGGCCTCGAGTTTGGTGCCGCGGATGATGGCGATGGCCTTGTCAATGTCGAGCAGAATCGCCTCGAGGCCGTGCAGCAGGTGCAGGCGCTCGGACTTTTTGCCCAGGTCAAAGTTAATGCGGCGACGCGTGGACTCAATACGCCACTTGACCCACTCGTGCAGGATCTGGCGCACGCCCATAACGCGAGGGTAACCATCGACCAGCACGTTGAAGTTGCATGAGAACGAATCCTGCAGCGTGGTCGAGCGATAGAGCTTGGCCATGAGTTTGTCGGGGTCGACGCCGCGCTTAAGGTCGATGGCGATGCGCAAGCCCGAGAGGTCGGTCTCGTCGCGGATATCGGCGATCTCCTTGACCTTGCCCTCCTTGGAGAGCTTGACGATGCGCTCGATGATGACATCGGTCTTGGTGGTGTAGGGGATCTCGTAGATCTCGATGAGGTTTTCGCCCTTGAGGTAGCGCCACTTGGCCCGCACCTGGAAGGAGCCGCGGCCCGTCTCATAGATCTGCCGCAGAGCCCCCTCGTCGTAGAGCAGCTCGCCGCCGGTGGGGAAGTCGGGGGCCTTCAGGTGGTCCAGCAGGTTCACCTGGGGGTTCTTCAGAAAGGCCACCGTGGCGTCGCACACCTCGCCCAGGTTGAAGCCGCACAGGTTGGAGGCCATGCCCACGGCGATGCCCTGGTTGGCGCTCACCAGCACGTTGGGGAAGGTGGTGGGCAGCAGGGAGGGCTCCTGCATGGAGCCGTCGTAGTTGTCTACAAAGTCCACCGTGTCCTGGTCGATGTCGCGGAACAGCTCGGCGCAGATGGGGTCCAGCCGCACCTCGGTGTACCGGCTGGCCGCCCAGGCCATGTCCCGGGAGTACACCTTGCCGAAGTTGCCCTTGGAGTCCACCAGGGGGTGGAGCAGGGCCCCGTAACCCCGGCTGAGGCGCACCGATGGTGTCGTAGATGGCCGCGTCGCCGTGGGGGTTGAGCTTCATGGTCTGGCCCACCACGTTGGCGCTCTTGGTGC
>ENA-OQKC01001051-OQKC01001051.1-human-gut-metagenome-genome-assembly--contig:-NODE-1051-length-10166-cov-4.849188_pt1 | contig 10166 bp, 9 predicted proteins | sample MGYA00242774_ERZ504790 | MGnify/ENA primary metagenome ERZ504790 (study PRJEB26092, sample SAMD00036419) | human gut metagenome | host: Homo sapiens | study: EMG produced TPA metagenomics assembly of...
CAAAACCGCAGGGCAGCACGCAAATCAGCACTGAGGGCAGGATGGCGTTGTAGGCGCTCATGGTTTTCTGGTTTTCCCGCATCCAGTCCACATAGTAGTTGGCATTATAATTCACCGCGTCAGAATATTTTTTGTAGGAACCGGCGGACTGGCTGAACGCCTTTACCACCTCAATTCCGCCGATGTACTCTACAATGGCGTTTGCCATCAGCTTTCCAGCCTTGACTGCGCCTTCCCATTTGACGGGATAATTCTTCATACCGGCAGACATGACAGCAAGGCCCACCACCAGCGTAACAAGGGACAGGAGCGCCATGCGCCAGTCCAAAAGGAACAGGTACACGGCGATCACAATCGGCACCAGCACATTTGCGGTCATTTCCGGGATCAGGTGCGCGAAGGTTGGCTCCATACCTTCCACCCGGTCAACAATCGTTGTTTTATACTGGCCGGACGGCGTATCTAAAATCGTTCCCATCGGGATGCGGACCAACTTTGCGGTGATATTCTCCCGCAGATCGCGCAGCGTGTAATAGGTCGCTGTGTGGGAAATTGTTGTAGAAAGACAGGAAAACAGCACCTTTCCCAAGTAGCCGCACAATGCAATAATGCCAGCGGTCACATATCGAGAAAAGGTCTGCTCCCCAGACAACATCATTGTGACAATATGCGCCACGCAGAAATAGGGCACCATCTGGCAGGCCACGCCTAATACCGCAAGAATAATACTGCCGATGAATTTTCCATGATAAGGTTTGCCCCATCCCCATAAGACGCCTATGGGCGACTCTTTCTTTTCTTCTTTCACTTTACAGATACCCCCTTTATGAAATAGTTTCTAATTTTTTCAAGTCCATCCGCATCCATTGGAAATTGGTCGATGATAGAACCATCTTCAAAATGGACAATATCCGTACAACAGTCTAATATCAACTCAAGGTCATGAGTAATGACATACACGGTAATACCCGTGTCCCTGACTTGTCGCAGGACATTTGCAACCTCTTTCATGTGCTTATAATCAAGGCCGCTGGTCGGTTCATCAAAAAATAAAATAGAGCGTTTAGACGCGATTGCTGAGGCAATCGCTACCCGCTGTTTCTGACCTCCGGAGAGGGACATAGGGTGTCTGTCTTTGAAATCTGTCAAATCTAACTCGGCAAGGATTTTTTCTGCCTGCTCCTCGCTTTCGTCCTCCATGCTGATTAAAACCTCATCTAACACCGTTTCCGTAAAAAGCTGATGATTGACTTCCTGCATTACCATATAGCAGGTATTCAACCTGTCTTTGGGACGGTAGGCTTTTCCATTCCATATAACTTCGCCGCACCGCTTTTCCAAACCGCAAAAGCACCGGGAGAAAGTCGATTTTCCAGCTCCATTATTTCCAATAATCGCTACAATACGGTTCGCCGGAATTTTGCTTTCATGAATGTGAAGCGTTTCCGGCTCGTTTCTGTAGGCAAAACAGAAATTGCGAAGCTGCATTTGTTCTCCGATTTGCGGTGATATTTCGGGCGGTAGCAAATCTTCAAGAATAAAGGTGCGAAGTCCCATATCGGCTCTTTGCTGCTCTGTAAGTTGCTCAAACTCTGCCGCAGAGTAATCCCTTTCCACTTGTCCGGCAGTAATATAAATAAAGCGATCCGCAAGGCCTCGCAGGTAGTAAAGCCGATGTTCTGACACGATAATTGTTTTTCCCTGCGACTTCCAAAATGCAAGTATGGATCTCAAATCGAGAATAGAAGAAGCATCGAGGTTAGATGATGGTTCATCCATAACAAGTACATCAGGCTCCATAATCGACACCCCGGCACAGGCGATTTTCTGTTTTTCTCCCCCGGAGAGGTGAAAAATATTGCGCCCCATCAGTTTCTCCAAATGAAAATCCTGGACGGTTTTTTCTAATCGTTCTCGAATACTTCGCTCTGGCTGGCCGAGATTTTCACATCCGAATGTAATTTCACTGGTCGTGTCCACATTAAAAAATTGAGAGCGTGGATTTTGAAATACGCTACCAACTATTTTTGCAGTATCATAAAGGGGCTGCTCCGAAATCTTTGCCTTATTCACCCAAACATTTCCGCTCATTTTGCCCTCATAGTAGTGAGGGATCAGGCCGTTAATCAGGCGGGTAATTGTTGTTTTCCCACAGCCGCTTTCGCCGCAAAGTACAATAAATTGTCCATCCTCTATGTTCAGGTTTATATCCTGAACACCACCGGCACTCTCGCTTTCTTCTCCATAAGAGAAGGTCACATGGTCAATCCGTATCACAGGCTCACCCCCTTTCAAAAGACAAGTTGTTTCTGAAGCAGAAATACAATAAAACAGAGAATACAGAATAGGGCGGCAACTACATCTTGAAAATGAAAACCAATTTGGCATACATTTGTGCGTCTAACAGGGGCACCCAGCCCCCGTGTCAACGCAGCAGCAGAAAGTTCGTCACCAATCTTTACAACGGATACCATCAAAGGAACCAGCCTGTATTCCACCATCAGCAAAGGATGTCTCCCACCGGAGCGGATACCCCGCATTTTCATGGCATCCCGGATCGCCTGATATTCTTCGCTGATTGTAGGGAAAAAGCGAAAAATCACAGACATGGGGATGACGATTTTTTCTGTGATGTGCATACGCTCCATAGCGCCGATAAACTCGCTGACGGAAGTCGAGGAGATCAGCCATGCACCAGTCATGATGCCAGGCGCAAACCGTGTCATAATGGATGTAACTGCCATCACAATGAAAGAAAGCAAGCCGCTTAAATATACAAGGGCAATCCGTTCCAATGCAAAGCAGGCTACATAGAGCAGTAAATATTTTCCGGCTGTTTTGAAGCGATGTTCTGATAAAATCAGTACAAAAGGGACAAGACTTAAACAGGGCTTGACAATGTTCATAATCCCCTCATTGCTGGTGCTGAACATCAGAGTTGTAATCGTCAACAACAACAGAAGCTTTGTACGAGGGTCAAGCAATATCCCTTTTCTATTTTCAGTCGTCGCAGAGAATGATACCCCGTCCATTACACAATTCCCGCTTTAACAAAATGTTTTTTCAGAAGCGCCTTACCTAACAGGCCGCCAAAAATTGCAAAGACAAAAATTCCGGCAATTACCAGAACAATGCTCCACATGGGCATGACAGCCATCACCTGGTCAGCGTATTCCTCACCGAAGCTGGCCGCAAAACTGGTCCAGGAGTCCTCTACCATAAAATACATCGGAATGTATGTACCAACCATCCAAAGACTGAATACCGCATAACCAATCAGGCTCTTTTTAGCACTTTTATAACCGCCGGATTTCAAAATCAAATCTCCCAGAACGCCAAAGATCAGACCCATTGGTACACCCCAGAAACCCATGCCGGTCAGGCCCATCAGTAAACCGCTCAAAATCCCCATAATCGTAACCATGCCGAATTTTTTTACTCTTGTCAGGAACAGCATGAAGGGGATACCTGTAATCAAAGACCACAAGGCACCGAGGATTGGCAAAAAGATAGGCACAAACCCAATAGGAATGGCGACACAACAACCAATCACAAAGTAGAGAACGGTGAACAGACCCAGGTTAATCAGATCTTTTGCTTGTAACTTGTTGTTCATAACGAATACCTCCATTCATTTGTTGGTTAGCAAACTCTAACCTCTTTCTAAGATAACACAGTTAGTCATGCCTCTCTACAACCAATTAGCTTTTTAGCTCCAAACAGCAACGAGTTTTTCTGTTGACTGACTCCTTTTCCAAACCTATAATATAATTAAAAACAAATGTAAGAAGTGCGATAATTGAGTGATAGGAGCTAAAATGAAGATTGATGATATTATAAGAAAATGTATTGAAATTCCTGGTATTTCAATAAAACGCAGTGATTTCAGCGCAGAACTACTTATGAAAACCAAAGATGGAAAAGGATCGATGACTTTTTTCCCGCTTTTCTCCGGGCTTACTATTGCTTATATCTTCGTAAATTCTCCTACATGGGTAGCACCCAATTTCTGTGAAGATAGCTCCATTGAAAAAGGTCCATTACTTCTAAACTATTGTGTGACCGGGCGTTGTGAGATTGTCTTGAATAACGAAAACTTTGTGTATGTGAAAGATAGAGAAATTTCTCTCACAGAGCGTTTCGCACAAAAACAATATGTCTATCCTCGCCGTATCTATGAAGGAATGGAACTTTTCGTTGATACTGATACGCTGACATCAGAAAGTGCATGGATAAAAAAAGAGTTCGGCATTGACTTTCACAAAATCATTGAACTTTTTTGCCCTGATGGTAATACCTATATTTCGACGGTTGCTCCTGAAGTCGAGGAAATATTGACGAAACTTTGGGGACTTTTGGATATTGCACCCCCATTTTCAATTTCTCAAATGAAGTTCTATGCTCTGGCATTGTTTTCGCTGATGCAAAACCTTAACGATATTCCCCCATCACAAGCCTGCACATTCTTTACTGAAACGCAGGTAGATATCGCAAAACGTGTTGAAAAAATTATTACTTCTGATTTACGTCAACATCATCCAGCATGGGAATTAGCAGCGCAATTTTCTGTTAGTGAAACTAGCTTAAAAAATTATTTTCGAGGAGTTTTTGGTCAGAACATATCTTTTTATCTGCGTGAATGTAGAATGAAACGAGCTGCGGAATTACTTGTATCTACTACACGCTCTGTTGCAGAAATAGCAGAACAGGTCGGTTACATGAATCAAAGTAAATTTGCATTGGTTTTTAAAAAACGATTTTCTATGTCACCGTTAGAATATAGGCGATATAGAAATTTAAATTCATAAATGCCGATATAATTTCATAATAATATGATGAGTTACTCGACAAATGGGTAACTCATCATATTAGAATATTACTTATTTATGTGTTGGCGGTAGTGTAAAATAGTTTGTGTTTCTGGTAAAAAATGGCTCCTTTTTGGTAAGAATTTAGATATGACAATTCTTATCGAAAAGGAGTATTTTTATGGCAGTTGCAAAGGAACAAATTCGACAGATTATCTCAGAAAACAACATTAGTAGCGTTGCAGATGTATACATGCTTCTGAAAGACAGTTTCAAAGATATCCTGCAGGAGCTGATGGAGGCAGAGTTGGATGCAACTCTCGGTTATGAAAAAAATCATAAGGGAGATCTGCAGACAGACAACAAAAGAAATGGTCATTCCACAAAGAACTTAAAAAGCCAGTACGGTGAATTCCAAATTGATGTACCAAGAGACCGTAATGGGGAGTTTGAACCGAAGCTGATTCCTAAATATCAGAGGGATATTTCTGGAATTGAAGAAAAAGTAATCTCTTTATATGCACGTGGTATGAGTACACGTGACATTCATGACCAGCTTCAGGATCTTTATGGAATTGAATTATCGGCAGAAATGGTCAGCAAGATCACTGATAAGATCCTTCCTCAGGTCAAGGAGTGGCAGTCACGTCCTCTGAATCCGGTTTATCCGTTTGTCTTTATGGACTGTATTCATTACAAAGTCCGGGAGGATGGCAGGATCTTAAGCCGTGCTGCTTATGTTGTTCTTGGTGTTACAGTGGAAGGGTACAAAGATATCCTCAGCATCACAGTAGGAGCTAATGAAACCAGCAAGTTCTGGCTTGGAATGCTCAATGATCTGAAGAACCGCGGAGTAAAGGATGTACTTTTCTTCTGTGTAGATGGGCTTCCCGGCTTTAAAGAAGCTATACAGGCAGTCTATCCGCAGGCAGAGATCCAGAGATGCGCCATCCATATGCTGCGTAATTCTTTCAAGTATGTGAACTATAATGATCTGAAAAAGTTTTCCTCAGATTTCAAAGCAGTATATAATGCTCCGAATGAAACAGCAGCTTTATCAGAACTGGAGAACATTAAGGAGAAATGGGGAAAGAAATATCCCTATGCTATCAGCAACTGGGAAAATAATTGGGAAGATGTAAGTTCCTTTTTCCAGTTTTCAAATGATATCAGACGTATTATGTACACAACTAACATCATAGAGGGATTGAACCGTCAATACCGGAAAGTCACAAAAACCAAGAGTGTATTTCCAAGCGATACAGCACTGGAAAAGATGCTGTATCTTGCCAGCGAAAACGTAGTCAGGAAATGGACACAGAGATATCGGAACTGGGATCAGGTGTTGAATCAGTTGATTGTCTTGTATGGAGAACGGCTTACCAACTGTCTGTAGAGAAAAGAAAAGCAGGAATGGAGTTGCTCCAAAGCTAACCATTCCCGCTTCCTTTTTATTCCGTCGGCATTTGTATTATTGCCAGGATTTCCCGATTCTATTCCAGAGGTCGGGTGTGGGCAGCGCCCACGAAAAAAGCAATCAATACAATGTCTTATTTGTCATGCAAAAAAATCAAAACGGATGTATAAAATCTTATCAGATGGTTATACTGTAAATAGAAAGATAGATTCGACAACAACAGAATTATAAATTCGACAGCAAAACCTTACATATCTATTTCTTATCAGAAAGATTCACTTTCCAAAGACACAACGTGTTTATCTACAACTATATAGACATCGACTGGCAGGAAGCCGCCCACGGACGTGCTCCCGCCCTTGCCACTGCCATTAAGCGCCTGTGGCCGGACCGTCTGGTATTCACCTATCAGGGCGACGGCGACCTGGCATGTATCGGTACGGCCGAAACCATCCATGCGCTGAACCGCGGTGAGAACATCACCATCATCTTCATCAACAACGCCATCTACGGTATGACCGGCGGACAGATGGCCCCCGACTACCCTTGTGGGCATGAAAACCTCTACCAGTCCTTACGGACGTGACGTACACCTGCACGGTTATCCGCTGAAGATGGCCGATATAGCCGCCCAACTGGAAGGTACGGCATACGTAACCCGCCAAAGCGTAGATACGGTTCCCGCTATCCGCAAGGCAAAGAAAGCCATCCGCAAGGCGTTCGAGAACTCCATGGCAGGCAAGGGTTCCAACCTCGTGGAAATCGTTTCCACCTGCAACTCCGGCTGGAAGATGTCTCCGGAGAAATCAAACAAATGGATGCAGGAGCACATGTTCCCCTTCTATCCATTGGGTGACTTGAAAGATAAACAATGATGCTAAAAACAGAAGAACAATGAAAGAAGAAATCATTATAGCAGGCTTCGGTGGACAAGGTGTATTGTCCATGGGAAAGATTCTGGCATATTCCGGACTGATGGAAGGCAAGGAAGTTACCTGGATGCCGGCCTACGGACCGGAACAGCGTGGCGGTACGGCAAACGTTACCGTAATCGTGAGCGACGAGAAAATCTCCTCGCCCATCCTGAGCAAGTATGATGCAGCTATCATCCTGAACCAACCTTCACTGGAGAAGTTCGAGAGCAAAGTAAAGCCGGGCGGCATACTTATCTACGACGGCTACGGCATCATCAATCCGCCTACCCGCAAGGATATACACATTTACCGCATCGACGCCATGGATGCAGCCAATGAAATGAACAACGCAAAGGCTTTCAATATGATTGTGCTTGGCGGATTGCTGAAGATTGCTCCCATCGTAACGCTGGAGAACGTTATCAAGGGATTGAAAAAGACACTCCCCGAACGTCACCACCACTTGATACCCATGAATGAAGAGGCTATCAAACGCGGTATGGAGCTGATTAAAGAGGTCTGAAAAAACAGACCGTCCGTTTGAGGTAAACAGATGGTCTGTCAGCCCCGAACGGACGATGCGTTCAATATAAACGGATGATGTATTTCAAAGCGATACATCATCCGTTTTTCATTGCCCTCATATCACCAATGGTCAGGCATATCGGAATAGTCCGTCAGTTTTGTGCAATCTCCGAAGCAACGTACATATTCTTGCAGTGCAACGAACTCGGTCGGGTAGTCTCCGCGTTCATACAAGTGTACCTTTTTATTGCCTATATTATTATCAATTATAAGGACAAACTCCCGTATCGCGCATCTTGCATCTGGAGTTTGTAATCTTGCATATCCCCCTTCCGTTGATTACATCATCGGTCAGATTTTCACAAGTCACTTTATACTTACCTTTCCCACCCGAATTGCCGGCAGCGGAAAGGACTATATAAAGAATGAGCAGCGCAATTGCCACGAATATCAGAATCCAGGTGATAGTGAACACCGCATAGGTAGTCAATACCATATATCCGCACCGCCATGCAATCTGCTTCCTGCCTTCGGGTGCGGCACTGCGTATCTGATACCAGGCATAACCGATGAGGGCAAGCACGGATATGCCCACCAGCCAGCCGATTACCGCCTCACTGTCCGAACCCCAGAACTGCGACAGTACGGCAACCACACCCAGCACAGCACCTATCCAGTAATAGCTATTCGACTCCGGCACAACGTCCACTCCGGACATCTCACGGAGATGCTTGGGGACGAAACTGTTCCATTTCGTAAAAGACAAGATGACCGCCACAAAAGACAAGATGACAAGCAACAGCAAACCGCCGAACAAACCTGCCAGGTTTACCGCTACGTCGTAGAACAGACGCCATCTTTCCGCTTTCCTGTTTTCCGCACGACTGCAACGCACGATACGGCGTATCACGCGCCAAACCGGATACACCAGCGTCAACGCTACAAACGTACCTGCAAACCAATACATCTGTGTATCCGTAGGCGTCTTATCTATAAAAAGCCCCACGCTGCAAAGCAGGGCCACCATCATCATTACAAACCCCAACACCCCGGTTACAATCAATGTGCGGAGAGAACGGAAGCTGAATGAGGATACAATCTCCGTACCTGCCTTCTTATTGAACCAACCTTTTACTTTGCCGAACCTCAAAAATAAAAGACATGAGAAAACAAAGCCGAACAGACCCAATATTTGAGAAAGCAAAGCCAATAATACAATTATAGTTTCCATAATACCTTGTCCATTATCATTCGTAATAAGTAATGCTGCGTTCCGCAATACCATAGGGCTGTCCGTTAAGGGTTATCACCATGCGTGTCCAGTTGCCCCGGTCGTCCGTTTCCGGATAATCGTAAGACACCTTATTATCATCGGAAGATACGCAGGTTTCCAGCCAGCCTTTTTTGTTATAGGTATACTCCTTTACGATGAGATAATCGTCCATCTCGCTGTAAGCGGACTCTTTCAGCACACGTCCCAGAGCATCTTTCACAACATAATCGCGTTCCGTATCACCATGTTCTATGCAATTGCCATCCACATACTCTGTCTTTGAAGCATCCACCGGATACTCATTGGTAGTCTTTTCGCCGCCGATATACATGTCTTCGATTGTACTTGCCAGCTTGCCGTCCCGATAAACATATCTGCGGTCGGTTAGCAGTTCACCGTTCTGAAAGAGTTTCTCATTGCTGACATTCCCGTCCCGATAGACATAGACCGTAATGTATTTGACGGCGTCCACCACACTCACCACAGAATCGAGCTGCCCGGCAGCATTATAAATCCGGGTATCTTCTTTCGGAAAGAAATCCGTTTCACGATAAGAATCCGGTTTGCCGTCCTTTACTGTTTCATTGCCCTGGGACTTCGCGTTGTAAATCAAGGTTTGCACCTTATGCACTTTACCGTTCAGTCCTTCTTTGTCCGTACCGTTGCCGTTTTGTGTGGATACGCCACCACAGGCTGCCAGCACAATAAGTGCCGCCGCCATTAAAAGCCTGTTCATAGTTGTTTGCCTTTAAGATTAAAGAAGTTTGTTTCTATCAGAAGCCGTAAGCCTGCTTGCGTATAGCCATATAATCTTTCTCTGCCAGAAATACAATCTTGGCAAATTCCGTAAAGTCGTAGGTATGGCAGTTGATGTACACCGGAGCTCCTTCGCTATGGCAAGGTACGCCGGCTTGAACCATCTGTCCGGGAGCATATTCGGCTTTCAAAGAGCTGTTATAAGAATTACCGTTGAAAGGGTTCAACTGTCCGAGTTCAATCAAATGGTCGTTGGCTTTCATCAAGGCGAAATACAGACGGGTATCTTTCAGCGGATATTCGCCTTCGGCACATTGACGTTTGGTTTCACGTACTACAATATCCCGTTTGGGAGTGACCGTAACCCTCACAATTATACTGCCCGCCTCTCTGCCGGCATGATATTCCGCCACCTTAGCACCCGTTATCTGAAAATCAGGGTAGACATCTCCCGTACAGACAATTTCACGTCC
>ENA-OQKC01001052-OQKC01001052.1-human-gut-metagenome-genome-assembly--contig:-NODE-1052-length-10164-cov-2.534522_pt1 | contig 10164 bp, 6 predicted proteins | sample MGYA00242774_ERZ504790 | MGnify/ENA primary metagenome ERZ504790 (study PRJEB26092, sample SAMD00036419) | human gut metagenome | host: Homo sapiens | study: EMG produced TPA metagenomics assembly of...
AGATGTGGTCGGTGGTGACCGAGTCGCCCAGGAGGGCCAGCACGCGGGCGCCGTGGATGTCGGCGACCGGGTCCGGCGTGGCCTTCATGCCGTCGAAGAAGGTCTGCTTGCGCACGTAGGTGGACTTGTCGTTCCACGCGAACAGCTCGCCTTCCGGCACGTCGAGGCCCTTCCAGCGGTGGTCGCCGTCGAACACGGAGGCGTAGTCTTTGAGGAACATCTCGCGGCTCACAGTGCCGTCGACCACGGCGGCCACCTCGGAGTTGGTGGGCCAGATATCCTTCAAGTACACGTCATTGCCGTCCGCGTCGGTGCCGAGCGGTTGGGTTTCGAAGTCGAAGTCCATCGTGCCGGCGAGCGCGTAGGCGATGACCAGCGGCGGGGAGGCCAGATAGTTCATCTTGACGTCCGGGCTGATGCGGCCTTCGAAGTTGCGGTTGCCGGAGAGCACGGCGGTGACGGTCAGGTCGTTGGCGTTGATCGCCTCGGAGATCTCGGGCAGCAGCGGGCCGGAGTTGCCGATGCAGGTGGCGCAGCCGAAGCCGACGAGCTGGTAGCCGAGCGCGTCGAGGTCGTCCTGCAGACCGGCGGCCTTCAGATAGTCGGCCACGACCTGCGAGCCGGGGGCCAGCGAGGTCTTGACCCAAGGCTTGGGCTTAAGGCCCTTGGCATGTGCGTTGCGGGCGATCAGGCCGGCGGCGATCATCACGGACGGGTTGGAGGTGTTGGTGCATGAGGTGATCGAGGCGATGGCCACGTCGCCGTTTTCGATGTCGAAATCGCCACGGAAGTCGGTGGACACGGCCACCGGATCCTTGACGGTCTTCTCGGTCTCGTAGGCGGGGGCGGTCTTCTCGAACATGCTCTTGGCTTCGGACAGCAGAATGCGGTCCTGCGGGCGCTTCGGGCCAGCGATGGACGGCACCACGGTACCGAGGTCGAGTTCCTCGTATTCGGAGTACTGCGGTTCCACGTAATCCGGGTCGGAAGCGTCGCCCCACAGCTTGTTGGCCTTGGCGTAGGCTTCGACCAACGCGACCTGCTCTTCGGAGCGGCCGGTCAGGCGCAGGTAGTCGAGCGTGACATTGTCAATCGGGAAGATGCCGCAGGTGGAGCCGAACTCGGGGCCCATGTTGCCGATGGTGGCGCGGTTGGCCAGCGGCACGGAGGCGATGCCTTCGCCGTAGAATTCCACGAACTTACCGACCACGCCGTGCTTGCGGAGCATGTCGGTGATGGTCAGGACCACATCGGTGGCGGTAACGCCCTCCGGGATGGAGCCGGTGAGCTTGAAGCCGACCACGCGCGGGACGAGCATGGAGATCGGCTGGCCGAGCATGGCGGCCTCGGCTTCAATGCCGCCGACGCCCCAGCCGAGCACGCCCAGACCGTTTTCGGTGGTGGTGTGCGAGTCGGTGCCCACGCAGGAGTCGAGGTAGGCGAGCGCGTTGCCGTTGGCCTCGGCCTTGCTCATGACCACCTTGGCCAAGTATTCGATGTTGACCTGGTGGATAATGCCGGTTCCCGGCGGCACCACGCGGAAGTTCTTGAATGCCTGCTGACCCCAGCGCAGGAACTGGTAGCGTTCACCGTTGCGCTGGTATTCGATGTCCATGTTTTGCTGGACCGCGTCGGCGATGCCGTACTTGTCGATCTGCACGGAATGGTCGATGACCATATCGGACTGGACCTGCGGGTTGATGACCTCCGGGTCGCCGCCGAGGTCCTTGACCGCGTCACGCATGGTGGCGAGGTCCACGATGCAGGGCACGCCGGTGAAGTCCTGCATGATCACGCGGGACGGCGTGAACTGGATTTCGTGGCTGGGTTCGGCGTTCGGATCCCAGTCGAGCAGGGTCTTGACGTGCTCGTCGGTGATGTTGGCACCGTCGATGTTGCGCACCAGATTCTCGACCAGTACCTTCAGCGAGTACGGCAGATGATCGATGCCGTCGAGATTGGCGATGTTGTAGTAATCGAAGTCCTTGCCGGCTGCCTTGAGGGTAGCCAGCTGGTCGTCGCGTAAGGACATGCTTCCTCCGAAATCATGAATCGGCTTATGATGCCGCTGATTATCCGCTACACATGGTACGGGCACGTTACCGAGGCTCTGGCGTGTCGGCTTGAAGTATGAGACAATCGCGCCGCCGTCTCAATGCCGACGCGAGAGCTTGCCCGTCAGTCCGCGCACGAGCGGCGCCAGCCACAGGCACAGCGCGAAGATCAGCGCGGAACCGGCCAACGCGATCAGCGTGGCCACCATCGTGGCGCCGGTCGGCAGAATCAGAGCGAAGAAGTTCGCCACGAACGGGACGAACGCGCCGATCACGCCCGCCGCCGCGAACACCGCCACCAGCACGCCACGCCAACCGTTGAGTGGTCTGGCCACGCGGGCCAGCACGAACACGCCCATCGCGAACAGGATGATGGCGCTGGTGGCGCGCAGGGCGGACAGGTCCGTGGCATCGCCGGTCACGTTCCAGCCCATGACCGGCGGCAGCACCCAAGCGGCCAGCAACACCGACAGCGCGGTGGCGATGCCGCCCGGCAGCGCGAACGTGACCACGCGCTTGAGGAATCCCGGAATATAGCGGCGCGTGTTCGGCGCGAGCGCCAGAATGAACGCGGGCATGCCGATGGTGAGAGCGCCGATATACGTGATATGGCGCGGCAGGTATGGGTATGGGATTTGCGTCAGCACTACGCCGAGCGAGATCAGCGCGGAGTACACGGTTTTGACGAGGAACAGGCTGGCCACGCGCTCCATATTGGCCATGACCTGACGGCCTCGCGCCACGACGTCCGGCAGGTGCGAGAACTTCGAATCCACCAGCACCACCTGGGCCACGGCCTTGGTGGCGGGTGCCGCATTGCCCATGGCGATGCCAAGGTCCGCCTCCTTGATGGCGAGCGCGTCGTTGACGCCGTCGCCGGTCATGGCCACCACGTGGTTCTGCGTGTGCAGCGCTTGCACTATGGCCTTCTTCTGGTCGGGCAGCACGCGGCCGAGCACATCGACGTTTTCGAGCACGCGGGCAAGTTCGTTCACGTCCTCAGGCAGTTCGCGCGCGTCCATCGCCACCGGCTCATGGTCGCCTGTCAGTTTCACTCTGCGGGCGATGGCACCCACGGTCACTGGATTGTCACCGGAAATCACACGACAGCGCACACCCTGCTCACGGAACCAAGCGAGCGTCCGCTCGGCGTCCTCGCGAATCTTCTCAGAGCACAACACCAACGCCACCGGCTCAGCCTGCACATCCAGTTGCGGGCCGTCCGAGACATTGGCTCCCTCAACTGCTCCCCTCAGTCGCTTTTGGCGACAGCTCCCCTCGGAGAGGGGAGCTGTAGACCGCGCAACCAGCAACACACGGTTGCCGTCATTGGCATACTCGTTAACCTGCTGCAACACCGACGAATAGTCACCCTCAAGCGCAGAAATAATCACCTCCGGCGCTCCCATGTACCAGGTCTCGCCGGATTTACGCACCGCACTCCATTTGCGCGCCGAAGAGAACGGGACACGAGACTCAACCGCACCTGCCCCATATCCTTGGGCCTTGAGCCCGGCGAGTACGGCTTGGCCGGTGCCGTTGGGCTGCTCTTCGTTGCAGCAGTCGTAGAGGGCCTGCGTGGCTGCCTGTTCCGCAGCCGCATTGGCGGAATCGAGCATCACGAGCCGGTTGAAGGCGATACCGCCATCGGTGATCGTGCCGGTTTTATCGAGGTTCAGCGCGTCCACGCGAGCCAGTGTCTCCACGGATTCAAGCTCCTGCACCAGCGTATTGTGACGGGCGAGACGCATGGCGGCCACCGCGAAGTTCAGCGAAGTCAGCAGCACCAAGCCTTCGGGAATCATGCCTACTACGCCGGCGACCGCGGAAACCACGGCTTGCCGCCATTCGCCGGTGGAGAGTGCCGTGCCCCAACCGCCGACCGTATGAATCTGCGAAAGAATCAGCAGAATGCACAGCGGTACCACGAGGAAGGTCATGAATTTCAGAATCGTGTTGATGCCCTTGTTCAGGTCGGACACGGTTTTCTTGTATACCTTGGCCTGCGCGGTGAGCGTGGCGGCGTAGGAATGGCTGCCGACCGCATTGACCTTGACCAATGCCATGCCGGAGACCGCGGTGGCGCCGGAATACACCTGCTCCCCCACCTTGTGGCGCACGGTACGCGATTCGCCGGTGAGCATGGACTCGTCAAGCTCCAGTCCCCAGGTCTGGATGATCTTCCCGTCGGCCGGCACCTGTTCGCCGGCACGGATCCACAGCAGGTCGTCGAGCACGATCTCGTTGTGGGGCACCTCCACGTCCCTGCCGTCACGATGCACGAGGAATTCGGAGGCCACAAGGATGGAAAGCCTGTCCAGCGTGCGCTTGGCCCTGAGTTCGGTGACGATGCCGATGCCCGTGTTGATGATGATGACGAAACCGAACACCGCGTCCCTCCAGGAACCGGTGATCAGCACCAGTACCATCGCGGCGAAGATGATGCCGTTGAACAGCGTGAATACGTTGGCTCGCACGATATCTTGAACCGAACGCGAGGTGGATGTTTTCACCGCATTCGATTGGCCACTTTCGATACGCTGCACCACTTCTTTGGGGGTAAGACCGGTCGCTCCGATCTCAGGCATTTCCACGGCTGTTGTTGCACTCATATTCTCCAGCCTACCGCGTCTTGTTTCGCAATCCGCTAAGGCTCAGGGATGATTCAGGGTGCTTTCTCAGCTTCAAGGGCCTGATTCGGCTCAGGAAACGGTGACTTTGATCTCGCGTTCGTGGGGTTCGTCGCGCGTGATGGTGAGCACGGCGTCAGTAATAGTCATTGGCTTGGTATCGGCAGTGTCGCCAGAATCGGCACTGTTGGTGTTGAGGTGAAGGATGACGGCGTACAGCAGTTCATCTTCGGGCGCATGCTTTGGATCAATGAGAGCGACTGGAATACCGGCTTCACGCGCATTGGTCAATGTCTGGTTCCAGCTCTCCCGGTTGGCGTCGGTAACGTCGATGCCGCTGATAATCACGATTTTGACCGCGCGAGCCACGAAATCGGCAACACCCTGCTGTGCGGTGGCCGCATTCTTGTCGACGCCAGTATGAGCATCCGTACTATCGGCACCGTTTTCGCTGGTAGTGCCGGCGTCAGAAGATTCGGTTTCACCGGATACACCATCAGTTGCGTTTGCCGAGCTTGCGGATGTTTCGAGCGAGGCATAGTAGACATTGAGTTTATCATCAGACAACGCATTGATGGCGGACTTGTCTGCGGCAGTGTCAGTCGACCCCACAAAGCCGACTGTGACATCCGTGGGATGTGTGGAATCGTGGGCGACTTCCGGCATGCTGTCTTGGGTATCGCCGACCGCCCTACCGGCCGGCGTGCAGGCAGCTAGGGACAACACAGCCGCCATGCAGGCCAGCAATCCGAGAATTCGTCGTGTCATATGCTCACCTGTCAGCGGGTAAACAGGGCCACCGTCTCAACATGGTGGGTCATCGGGTAGATGTCGAAGGCACGGATGTCTTTGAGCTCGTAGCCTTCGCCGATGAGTGTCGCGGTGTCGCGTGCGAGGCTGGTGGGATCACAGGCGATGTAGACCACGCTGGATGCGCCGGCCGCAGCAATCTGGCGGCAGACCTTGGCACGAGCACCGGCACGCGGCGGATCAAGCACTACGACATTCGGCTTGGCCAGATGCGCCGGCACATGGTCCAGCGTGCGCGAGACATCACCCGCGCGGGCGTCCACGTCGTTCAGGTTCATGGCACGCAGGTTGCGCTGGGCGTTCTTGACGGCCACACGCGCGCCTTCAACGCTGAGCATGCGGGTGCGTTCACCGGTCATTGTGGCCAGCGGCAGGGTGAACAGGCCGGAACCGGAATACAGATCCCAGATTACGGCGTCCGCCGCTGACTGCAGCTGCCCGTTGACCAGATTGATCACGTGCGTACCAAGGGCAATCGGCGCTTGGCGATGCACTTGCCAGAACCCGTTGGCGTCAACCTGATAGTCGAAGGTCGTGCCGTTGATGGTCACCTGTTCGGTGAGCAGCTGGGAGCCGGCGCGCAGTTCGCCGTCCACAAGTACGGCGTAATTGTCGTCTGCTGCCGCGGTATCGACGATCTCGCCGCGCGGTTCGGGCACGGAAAGACGAATCTGGGAGCCGGGTTCAAAGCCGCCTTCCCACACGTGTTCGCGCTTGGCGACGTCCAGCAGCGTACGCGTGGCAAGCGGCATGGTGTCGATGGCCACGCGGTTGTGTGTGCCGCGCCGGCGCATGGATGGCATGCCGTTGTCGTCGGCAATCATTTCGATGCGGGTACGCCAATTGAGGCCGCCGGCTTCCTTGTCGCCGGGCATGCGCTCGATGGGAACGGCCACGTCGATATGGCCGAGTCGGCTCATCTGTTCGGAGACGGTGATGGCCTTCCACTTGAGCTGGCCGGGCAAAGAGACGTGCACGAGATCCGCGCCGCCCACTCCCCCGCCCATCGCCAAGGGACCGGCAAGTGGCCATGCCGGGGTGGCTCGGTCTTCGGACGGCTCGAGAACCTCGACGACTTCGCCGGTCCAGAACCGGTCGTCCCGGTCGTGGGGCTCGTCAAGTTCGACTCGCACGAGTTCGTCGGGCAAGGCGAAGCGGACGAACACCACACGACCGTCGATATGGGCCACACAGCGGCCTTGGTCGGCGTATCGTTCGATACGAACTTCAGCTTGCATCATCGTCCTTTCCGGTTGCGCTCGGTTCGAGTTCGGCATCAACAGCGACTTCAGTCTGTGTCTTCTTAGCCGCGACCTTATGCCGGTGCATCGGCGTGGCGATAATGAGGTAACTCACCCAAATCGCCAATGCCCAGAACGGAATGCCCATGAGCAGGCGGGTCACGCCGAGTGCAGCCACATGGTTGGTCAGATACAGCGGCACCTGCACCACCAGCCGCAGCAGGAACAGACCGACCCAAAGGCCGGTGACAATCATATAGGCGCGTTTCAGGGCCTTGTCGTCCATCCAGTCATGGAACCATGCCTTGAAATGCTCGGTGGGCAGGCTGCGAATGAATTCGACGACCAAACCCAGTCCGGGCACGCGCGCGATCAGTGACACGGCAAGCAACGCGGCATAGCCGGCATTGGTAATGAATCCGAAAATGTAGTAATTGCGGGCCTCATGAGTCTGCCATGCCCAAATCAGGCAGATGCCTACCGCCACCAGACCAGAGACCGCGCCCATTACCGACTGGCGCTGAATCAGTCGCACAATAACCTGCAATACCGCCAACACGGCCGAAACCGCAATGGTGAGATTCAGATTGCTCGTGGCCACGAACAGTACGACGAACACCACGCCGGGCAGCATGGATTCGATGACGCCGCGAGGGCCGCCGATGGCATCGATGACGGAGAAGTCCTCGCCGTCATTGCCGGCGTCGGCCAGCGCGGATAGACCGGTGCGTTTGTTGTCTGCCAAGTCTCTTCCTATAGATCAGCGAACTTCGGAGAACATCGGGCCACGGGCCAAGGTGGTCTTCACCTCGGTGGTCTGATCCTGGCTCAACGGGCCCTTCGGCTTGTTGTCCGGAATGTCCTTGAAGTGTTCCTTGCCGTTCGCCTCGCCGGCTTCGGCCGCGGCCTTGGCGGCCTTACGCTCAGCGGGGGCGACCGGCGGATGCATCGGGATCAGATCGCGCGGCGCCAAAGGCTCCTCGCCACGCTCGACGACGATGCCGGCGAAGAACTTGTTCAGCGCCTCGGTCTCCGGGCTGTCCGGATCGATAGCAGCCTTGCCGGAGAAGATGCCACGCAGCATCCAGCGCGGGCCGTCCACACCAACGATGCGCGTGTTCACGGTCTTGCCGCCCTTGACATTGACCGGCAGCTTCAGTTCGGTGCCGAACACACCGTCCACTTCAGAAGCGGCCTTGTTGGCTTCAAGCAGGTCACCGCGAACGTCATCCCACAGTCCCAGGGTCTTGGGTGCGGCAAAGGCTTCGATCTCCAGGCTGGAGGAGCCGAAGGTGATGGTGGAACCAAGCACTTGCTGGGTGGCGCGGTTGGCCTTGATACGCAGTTGGATGCCCCGGAGGAAGGGCAGGTAGTAGGCGCCGAGATCCAGATAATCGTCATAATCGGGCACGTCCTCATCGTTGACGTCCCACGGGCCTCGCTCTTCTCCGCGGCCCTGGTATTCGCTGGCCGGTTCGGCGAGCACGGTCTCCGCGCTCTCGGCCTTTGCGGCAGCGTTCGCTTCTGCGGCAGCCACCTTGTCTTCATCGACAGGCTCAATGGCCGGCTCGGCTTCCTTCTTGCTCTTCTTCTTGCCGAATCCGAACAGTCCCATAATTCCTCGTTTCATGTAACGGTTGCAACCTTGCTAACACTAGCACTCAGGCTTAGAGAAAGCTGAGCATCGCGGCCGCCGATGTCCGGTTCGATTCGTAGGGAGGCCAAAATAGTATGGCCGCATGACCATCACCATTACCACGTCTAACGTCAACGGCATTCGTGCGGCCAAGCGCAAGGGCATCGAGGATTGGGCCGGCAAGCATGCGCCGGATGTCTGGTGCATACAGGAGGTTCGCGCGCCTCAAGACGATGTCGATTCTATTTTCGATGAATTTGGTTTCGAATACGCCACCGCCGGCAAGATCGAGGCACCGGCCAACCTCCATGCCATGAACGAGGTCTGCCGGGTGAAAGGCCGCGCGGGAGTCGGACTGCTCACCGACTTGGAAGTGCTTGACAAGCGATATGGGCTGCCAGGTCTGAGCGAGGATGTGGATTCAGGGCGTTGGATCGAAACCGATGTCAAAACGCCTGAGGGCTACGCGATCACCGTGGCATCCGTATATGTGCATGCTGGCAACACCGATTATCCGACCAAAATGGAACAGAAGTACCGTTTTCTGGACACGATGCTGAAGCGCATGGGCGCGTTGCGGGACGAGGCTGCGCATGGCGGCAAACAGGCCGTGCTCTGCGGCGATTTCAACATCGCGCACACGCCGCTTGATATCAAGAACGCCAAGGCCAATGAGAAGCACGCCGGATTTCTGCCCGAAGAACGTGCCTACGTGGACAAATGGCTGGACGAATACGAGTTCGTGGATGTGATGCGTTCGTTGGCCGGCGCATTCAGGGGCCATCACCTGGTGGAGCCAGCGAGGGCGCGCTTTCGACAACAATGTCGGCTGGAGAATCGACTACCAGTTCGCCACGCCCGAGTTGGCGGAGACCGCACGCGGATCGTCATCGACAGGCTCCCACGTATGACAAAACGCTGGTCCGATCACGCCCCACTCACGATCACATACGAGGTATGACGTATTCCGTGGGACAACATCCGAAAATCGACGATTTTCGCGGGCCGTCCCACACCCCACAGCATGAGTAATTATCGACCACACTAAGAATGGCGTAATTCCGGACTTCGTGAGAAATCTGCTGTGGGACAACATTCATGTCCATCGATTGATGTTGATGTTGTCCCACAATTTGTGGGACAACATCGGGAAAACACCAATTTTTGCCTTTCGTCCCACGCGAACCATCATGCAAACCTGCGCATACGAATATTGGGTTCTTTCCACGGATGGAAAGAACCCAATACAATGCGCTCAAACGCAGATTATCAGTCCAGACCGAGTTGGAGCTTGCCGCCGGGGATGGCGTCGAGCAGGTCTCGGGTGTACTGCTTCTGCGGGTGGTCGAAGACCTCGTCGGTGGTGGCATGCTCCACGAGCTTGCCGTGCTGCATCACCACAACCTCGTCGGCGATCTGACGAACCACGGCCAGATCGTGGGTGATGAACAGGTAGCTCAGGCCCTTTTCGGCCTGCAGATCGTTGAGCAGGCGCAACACCTGGTCCTGCACCAGCACGTCCAAAGCGGACACGGCCTCATCGCACACGATGACGTCCGGGTCCAGAGCCATGGCTCGTGCGATGGCGATGCGCTGGCGCTGGCCACCAGAGAGCTCGTTCGGGTAACGGCCCATCACGGAAGCCGGCATCTCGACCATGTCCAGCAGTTCCTTGACACGGTTGGCTCGCACTTGGAATCGCCGATCTTGTGGATGCGCAGCGGCTCCTCGATGGAACGGAAGATGGAGTACATCGGGGTCAGGCGAACCGTGGGGTTCTGGAACACCCGGGT
>ENA-OQKC01001053-OQKC01001053.1-human-gut-metagenome-genome-assembly--contig:-NODE-1053-length-10163-cov-2.244320_pt1 | contig 10163 bp, 10 predicted proteins | sample MGYA00242774_ERZ504790 | MGnify/ENA primary metagenome ERZ504790 (study PRJEB26092, sample SAMD00036419) | human gut metagenome | host: Homo sapiens | study: EMG produced TPA metagenomics assembly of...
TGCAATGCCATATGAGGGTGTAGAGGCGCTTGTAGGCAGTTTATGAAAAATTTTGAAAAGGAGAATCTGTAAAATGTATGAGTATCATTGCCTGAATCCGATTGCCGAGATCGGACTGGAACAGTTTGGAGAGAAATATGCAGCAACAGAGAATATGGATGAGGCAGATGCAGTGCTGGTAAGAAGCGCATCCATGCATGATATGGAATTGGGGGACAGTCTGAAAGCAATTGCCCGCGCAGGAGCAGGAGTGAACAACATTCCGTCTGGCAAATGTGCCGAGAAGGGGATTGTTGTGTTTAATACGCCCGGGGCAAACGCAAATGGCGTAAAAGAGCTGGTACTTGCCGGAATGCTGCTCTCCGCAAGAGATATTATCGGTGGGATTAACTGGGTAGAGGAGCATGAGGAAGACGGAGACCTTGCAAAAGCGACGGAAAAAGCAAAGAAAGCATTTGCGGGTACGGAACTGGCAGGAAAGAAATTAGGAGTGATCGGTCTGGGAGCGATCGGAGTTCTGGTGGCGAATGCAGCGACACATCTGGGAATGGAAGTATATGGATATGACCCGTACGTATCCGTAGATGCGGCATGGAAGCTTTCCAGAAATATTCATCATGCAAAATCCGTGGATGAATTGTACAAAGAGTGCGTATTATCTGACCGTTCATGTTCCGGCACTGGACGATACAAAAGGAATGATCAACAAAGACGCCATCAGTCTTATGAAAAAAGGCGTTGTTATTTTGAATTTTGCCAGAGATGTTCTTGTGAATCAGGAAGACATCGTAGACGCGCTTGTATCGGAGAAAGTGCGCTGCTACGTAACGGACTTCCCGACAAAAGAGATAGTCGGTGTCAGAGGCGCGATCGTGATTCCGCATCTTGGTGCATCTACAGAGGAGTCGGAAGATAACTGTGCTAAAATGGCTGCGGCAGAGGTGAAAGATTTTCTCGAGAATGGAAATATCACACATTCTGTAAACTTCCCGGATTGCGATATGGGAGCGAAAGGAGAAGGAGAGAGAATTACAATCCTTCATAAAATATTCCGAATATGATCGGACAGTTCACCGCTCTTTTGGCTGAAAAGATATGAATATTGAAGTTATGACAAATAAAAGCCGTAAAGAATACGCATATACGATGCTTGATGTGGATGGAACAGTTTCAGAAGATGTGGAAGCGCAGTTAGCAGCGGTAGAAGGCGTGTTGAAAGTAAGAGTGATCAGATAAGTGAACTCTTACTGTGAAGAGAGTAAAATAAATTAGATATCGTTGAGAAAGAGAGTGTGAATGACAGAACTGTTTGCGCTCTCTTTTTGTATGTAACAGTCCGGCTATACAGTAAGGGTTTGTGAATAGCGCAGGCAGAATTGTTACTTTTGTATAATAAAATACTTTAATGAAGGATTGACATATTTTGTATATTTGTATACAATTATACAAGAATACATATATCTGAGCACGAGGTGCAAGAGTATGTATAGCATACATATATACGTGTATACATATAAAAAGATGCAATCATAGGAGGAAATTTGATGGAAAACAGAAAAGTATTTTTGAATAAGCATACGAACTTGCTTGAATTAGAAGAACATATGTATCCCCTTGTTGATGTGGATACACCGAATGTATTTCGTAATTTGTTTCATTATGATGAGATTCCGAAGATTGCATTTAATGACAGGATTGTACCTCATAATATGCCGGATGAAATATGGATCACAGACACAACATTCAGAGATGGTCAGCAGTCGAGAGCTCCATATACGACTGAACAGATTGTTTCGATTTATGAATATTTGCACAGACTCGGCGGCCCGAAAGGAAAAGTACGGCAGAGCGAATTCTTTTTATACAGTAAAAAAGACAGAGATGCTGTCTATCGCTGCCTGGAAAAAGGGTATGAATTTCCGGAGATTACGAGTTGGATCAGAGCAAGCAAAAAAGATTTTGAGCTTGTGAAGGAGATCGGATTAAAGAGACGGGGATTCTTGTAAGCTGTTCGGATTATCATATTTTTTATAAGTTGAAAATGACGAGAAAAGAGGCCCTTGAACATTATCTTACTGTAGTTCGTGAGTGTATGGAGACGGGAGTTCGTCCGCGATGTCATCTGGAAGATATTACGAGATCGGATATTTACGGATTTGTGATTCCGTTTTGTATGGAATTAATGAAATTGATGGATGAATATAAAATACCGGTAAAAATCCGTGTTTGTGATACGATGGGATACGGAGTGAATTTTCCGGGAGCTGTAATTCCAAGATCGATTCCGGGAATCATATATGGCTTAATGACTCATGCCGGTGTTCCAAGTGAACTGATCGAATTCCACGGACATAATGATTTTTATAAAGCGGTGAATAATTCAACGACAGCGTGGCTTTACGGGGCGTGCGGTGTAAACTGTTCATTGTTTGGTATCGGGGAAAGAACCGGAAATACTCCCCTTGAGGCAATGGTATTTGAGTATGCGCAGCTTCGCGGAACTTTGGATGGTATGGATACAACTGTGATCACGGAGCTTGCAGAATATTATGAGAAAGAAATCGGATATACTGTACCTTCAAGAACGCCTTTCGTAGGTAAGAATTTTAATGTGACGCGTGCGGGGATTCACGCGGACGGCATGTTGAAAAATGAGGAAATATACAATATTTTTGATACGGATAAATTTTTAAACCGTCCCGCACTGGTGTCGGTTTCCAATACATCCGGAACAGCGGGGATCGCATATTGGATCAATGCGTATTTTAAACTTCCGGAAGAACGGAAAGTTGATAAAAATTCAGAACTGGTACATCGTCTGAAAGAATGGGTTGATAAACAGTATGAGGACGGACGCGTTACGGTCTTGACAGATGAAGAATTAATTGCCAAAATAGAAAGTGTATGTAGGGAACTGCATGTTGTATTGTAGATTATAGTCGGAGGATTTCAGATGGAAGAATATCAGGATCATTCCCTTGGAAGTCGTGTGTTTCAGAAGATAAGGGATAATATTTTAAATGGAACATATAAAGAAAACGACGAACTTAGGGAAACGGCGATAGGGAAAGAATTAGGAGTGAGCCGGACGCCTGTACGGGAGGCTCTTCGTCAGCTTGAGTTGGAAGGGCTTGTGACGATTATTCCGAACAGAGGAGCTTATGTATCGGGTATATCTCATAAAGATATATGGGATATCTATAAGATCCGCTCGATGCTGGAAGGATTGTGCGCCCGCTGGGCGGCAGAACATATTACAGAAGAGCAGCTTGACCAGTTGGAAGAATCGCTTCTTCTTTCAGAGTTTCAAATGAAAAAGGAAAGCGGCTTCAGCACGGAGCAGGTTGCGGCGTTGGATGGTCGTTTTCACGCTGTTCTCTATGAAGCTTCGGGAAGCAGAATGCTGAAACATGTTCTGACGGATTTTCATAATTATGTGCAAAGAGCCAGAAAATCATCGATCGTATCAGAAGAAGAGCCAGAAAGTCGATACGTGAACACAGACAGATTTTACGTGCGATCAAAGACAGAGATGCAGAGATGGCAGAACAGCTTGCTAATGAGCATATTATTCATGTAATGCAAAATTTGAAAAGCAGGGATATTAGATTGCAAAAGTACAGCTACATCGGAAGCTGTATAAGCGGAAGATGTGTTGAATAGATGGGGGCAAAAAGTTCATATATTTAAAAAGGAGAAAATAACACATGAAAAAAATTCAGATGCAGACACCACTTGTGGAGATGGATGGAGATGAGATGACAAGAATTCTTTGGAAAATGATCAAAGACGAGCTTCTTATTCCGTATATTGATCTAAAAACAGAATATTATGATCTTGGATTAGAGCATAGAAACGAGACAGACGATCAGGTCACGGTTGATTCTGCAATGGCGACCAAGAAATATAAGGTTGCGGTAAAATGTGCTACAATTACTCCAAATGCAGCGCGCATGGATGAGTATGATTTGAAAGAGATGTGGAAAAGTCCAAACGGTACGATTCGTGCGATTCTTGACGGAACGGTATTTCGTGCTCCGATCGTGGTGAAAGGAATCGAGCCGTGTGTGAAGAATTGGAAGAAACCGATTACGATTGCAAGACATGCATATGGTGATGTATACAAAGGTTCTGAGATGAAAATTCCGGGAGCCGGCAAAGTTGAACTTGTATATACAGCAGAGGACGGAAGTGAGACGAAAGAGCTTGTACATAATTTTGACGGACCGGGTATTGTGCAGGGAATGCATAATATCAACCGTTCGATCGAAAGTTTTGCAAGAAGCTGTTTTTCTTATGCTCTTGATACAAAGCAGGATCTTTGGTTTGCCACAAAAGATACGATTTCCAAAAAGTATGATCATACATTTAAAGATATTTTTCAAGAGATTTATGACGCTGAGTTTGATGAGAAGTTCAAAGAAGCAGGCATTGAGTATTTTTACACGCTTATCGATGATGCGGTTGCCCGTGTAATGAAATCAGAAGGCGGATATATTTGGGCATGCAAAAACTACGACGGAGATGTGATGAGTGATATGGTGTCTTCTGCCTTTGGTTCGTTGGCGATGATGACATCTGTTCTCGTTTCACCGGAAGGATACTATGAATATGAAGCGGCTCACGGAACTGTTCAGCGCCACTATTATAAGCATTTAAAAGGGGAAGAGACATCGACAAACTCAGTGGCAACGATTTTTGCATGGACAGGTGCGCTTAGAAAAAGAGGAGAACTTGACGGCAATACCGAATTGATGGAGTTTGCGGATAAGTTGGAAAAAGCAACGATAGATACGATCGAGGCGGGAGAGATGACAAAAGATCTCGCATTGATCACAACGCTTGAAAATCCGACGGTACTCAACAGCGAGCAGTTTATTAAAGCAATCGCAAAGAGACTGTAATGATTGAAATAACAGAAAAATAAAAACATGTCCGCAGTGGTGGAAAAAGACCGCTGCGGGCATGTTTTTGTCTGGCGGAAATTAAATTTTGATCACCTTCTGCTTGTATTCATTTTGGAAGGCTGTTTTAAACTTATCGGTGACGACGGAAGTGTATAAATTAGATGCAAGCATGTCATTGCGAAGCATTTTGCGGCCTAGAGGAGGGATGGTTTCGGTTTCAGACAACCGGATAAGAAGCGGCAGTGAACTTTCTTTTGAAATGCGTGTGAGCAGTTTTTCCCGGTCTTTCCGAAAGCCTAAAAGGCGGGCGTAAAAATGATATCCGCCATCAATATATTCCTCTACGTCTGTTTTCTTTATTCCGAGCATTATATGAAGGAGTGCCCGGTTGATCCGTGTCTGCGTAAGTTCTCTTGTTTTTAGAAGGTCACAGAACTGTTTGTAGTTGAAAAAGTAATTAAGCCGGGAACAGATTCTGTTTGCCAGTTCTTCAGAGACATCCATGTATCGAAGCAGGTTTTCGGGATATTTGTTTAATAATTTGTATTTCAGGATAAGAGAAAAGTCGTTTTGATAAATCGGGTAAGAAACTTTGTGGCAATCTTTTAAAAGTTTCAGGCAGCACTGCGGCACTTGTGATTCCAATTCTCCGAAAATGTTAAAAGGGGCGGTGTCGTCAAAAGCTCCCTTTGGCAGATCGTCATATTTTCTTAAAGAAGATCCTGAATACGAAAGAAGAGAACGGATCGCCGATGCAGAACTTAAATTCTCTGTACTGAGTTCTTGGTCGTGATACCGGGCGCCTTTTCTGAGGATCGTATATGGTTTGATCGTGCTTTTTAATTTTCTGATCGCTTTTAGGTATTCGATTCCGAGAATATTATTAGGTTCATCTAAAAGAGCCGCAAAGTTTTTTTCCGGAAGATATTCTTTCAAAGCTTTTCTGCGTGCACACGGAAAGGAAAGTCCGTTTCTTAAATGTTTTTTTTAAAAGAGAACGGTAATCTTTTGGCTCTTGACAGAGAAGGTCTGCAATTTCGGATAAAGCATCTAAATCTCCGCATTCACTCCCGAAACAAAGCGAGTCTACAATTTGAAGCTGGTCCAACAAAGCGACAGCGCTTTCGGCAAACAATTCTGCGCTTCCGGTAGAATAGCAGACAGGAAGTTCAAATACAGCGGAAGCACCGCATTCCAGAGCGGATTCGGCTCTTAAACGCTTTGGCATGACAGCCGGAACACCTCTTTGGACATAATCGCCGCTCATAACAACGATGACAGCGTCGGCACCGGTTGTACGTTTTGCCTGTTGGATATGGTAGAGATGTCCATTGTGAAATGGATTATATTCTGTAATAAGTCCTACAATTTTCATAAGAAACTCCTTGTATATCATTTTCTGCCATATTATACTATAAAAAGATGAATTTTTACAGTGGAATATGTAACGGTTCAGTCCGTGTTGTTCATAAAACCGCACTGCGTGCCTATTATGGCTGAATTGTTACAAAAAGATATCTTGGAAGATGAGGAGTTAGGCATGGATCAGGAAAACAGACTTGACGTAGAGCAGATGATCGAACTGCTTGAAAAGCATGATTTTAAAAAATTAAAGGAAGAACTGGAGTCTGTGCATCCGGTAGACATTGTAGATGCATTGGAAGAATTGGAACAAAAACAACGTATTTTGATCTTCCGTCTTCTGGCAAAAGAAGAAGCGGCGGAAGTGTTTACGGATATGAACAGCGACATGAGAGAAGATTTGATCAATGCGCTGACGGATTCGGAGTTGGAAGAAGTTATGGAAGAGATGTACGTTGATGACACCGTCGACGTATTAGAAGAAATGCCGGCAAATGTAGTGGATCGTCTTTTGATGGCAACGGATGAAGAGACAAGAAAGAAGATAAATGCGCTTTTGCAGTATCCGGAGGACAGTGCGGGCAGCATTATGAATATCGAGTATATCAGCCTTCGTAAAGAGATGACGGTTGCGGATGCTATTTTAAAGATTCGTCAGGTCGGTATTAATAAAGAGACGATTTATACATGCTATGTGACGGAAAAAAGAAGATTGATCGGCATGGTCGATGTAAAGGATCTTCTTACGGCAGGAGAGTCGAGACTGATAGAAGAGATCATGGATGAAAACGTGCTTTACGCCCGCACACTGGATGATCAGGAGCATGTGGCGAATATGATCAATAAATACGGATTAGTAGCAATTCCCGTAATTGATCATGAAGACTGTCTTGTCGGAATCGTAACAGTAGATGATGCGATGCTTGTATTGCAGGATGAAACGACAGAAGATATCAGTATTATGGCCGGTGTCAGTCCAAATGAAGATTCTTATTTTGAAACATCCGTTTTCCAACAGGCGAAAAACCGTACGCCGTGGTTGATGCTACTGATGCTTTCGGCAACGATCACGGGCGAAATACTGGGATATTATGAGCAGGCGATGGCTGCGATGCCGATCTTGATCACATTTATTCCGATGTTGATGGGAACGGGAGGAAACTGCGGATCTCAAAGCTCGACTCTGATTATTCGAGGTCTTGCGGTCGGCGAAATTGAGTTTTCGGATATTTTAAAGTTATCTTTAAAGAGATCAGAGTGGCGCTTGTTGTCGGAACTCTTCTTGCGTTTGTGAACGGGGTAAGAATCTGTATTATGTATGATCGTAACATTATGCTGGCAGTTGCCCTTGGAATTACAATGATCGCAGTTGTAATGATGGCAAAGTGTATCGGGTGTATCCTTCCTCTTCTGGCAAAGAAGATCGGACTTGATCCGGCAATCATGGCGGCTCCGCTTATTACAACAATTCTTGATACATGCACAATCCTTGTTTATTTTAATATCGTAACAACGATGTTTAGGCTGTGAGGGTAAAAGAACGGAAGAAAAGAACAAAGGGAAGAGAAAACAAATAACAAAGGGCATAAGAAACCAAAGATTGATATTTTTATAACAATCATACAAAGATGAAAAGAAATTGTATAAAATTGTACTTAAAAATGCACATGGAATCCCCTTGTATACAAAATCCCTTTGCGTTATAATAAAAATATAATTGTGAAAAATGAAAGGTGGCTTTTAAATCATGGGATTTATCGATGAAATCAAGGCAAGAGCAAAAGCTGATAAAAAGGTGATTGTTCTTCCTGAGACAGAGGACGAAAGAACTTATAAGGCTGCGCAGACGGTCTTAAGAGAAGGGATTGCAGATTTGATTCTCGTAGGAAACGAAGAAGAAATCGAGAAAAATAAAGGCGCATATGATATTACAGGCGCTGTGATCGTTGATCCGGCTAAAAATGATAAAACAGAAGAGTATATTGCAAAGCTTGTTGAATTAAGACAGAAAAAAGGAATGACAGAAGAGCAGGCAAGAGAGCTCCTCCTGAATAATTATCTGTACTACGGCGTTATGATGGTGAAAATGGGAGACGCCGACGGTATGGTGTCCGGAGCATGTCATTCTACGGCGGATACACTTCGTCCGTGTCTTCAGATCTTGAAGACAAAGCCGGGAACAAAACTTGTATCTGCATTCTTTTTAATGGTTGTTCCTGACTGTGATATGGGAGCGGACGGAACGTTCATCTTCGGAGATGCCGGACTTGAGCAAAACCCTGATCCGGAAAAACTGGCAAACATTGCACTTTCTTCCGCGGAATCTTTCGAGACGCTGACAGGAAAAGAACCGATTGTAGCGATGCTTTCTCATTCTACAAAAGGAAGTGCAAAACATGCAGATGTCGATAAAGTTGTAGAAGCAACAAAGATCGCGCACGAACTTGCGCCGGAATTAAAATTAGACGGAGAGCTTCAGCTTGACGCCGCTATCGTTCCGGAAGTCGGAGCATCGAAAGCTCCGGGCAGTGAAGTGGCAGGTAAAGCGAACGTGTTGATCTTCCCTGATCTTGATGCCGGCAATATCGGATATAAACTTGTACAAAGACTTGGAAAGGCAGAGGCATACGGACCGCTTACACAGGGAATCGCAGCTCCTGTCAACGATCTGTCACGCGGATGCAGCGCAGAAGATATTGTGGGTGTTGTTGCAATTACGGCGGTGCAGGCACAGGCAGAGTAAGATCGAGTACATAGAGAGTTTCAGTAAAACTTTCTGTTTATATAGTTTATAAAAACAAAAATGGAGGAGAAGTAATGAACGTATTAGTAATCAACTGTGGAAGTTCTTCATTGAAATTTCAGCTCATTAACGCGGAATCAGAAGAAGTTTTGGCGAAAGGAATTTGTGAGAGGATCGGAATTGACGGACGTCTGACGTATCAGCCGGAAGGCGGAGAAAAAGAGGTGTCGGAAAAGGCGATGCCGACCCATACAGAGGCAATTCAGTTTGTGATTGAAGCTCTTACAAATCCGGAAACGGGTGTTGTTAAGAGTTTGGATGAAATCGGAGCTGTAGGACATCGTGTCGTACACGGCGGAGAAAAGTTTGCATCCTCAGTTGTGATTACAGAAGAAGTGAAGAAAGCGATAGAGGAATGTAATGATCTTGCGCCGCTTCATAATCCGGCAAACTTGATCGGTATTACAGCCTGCGAAAAACTTATGCCGAATACACCTATGACAGCTGTATTCGATACGGCGTTCCATCAGACAATGCCGGAAAAAGCATATATGTACGGACTTCCATACAATTATTATGAGGATTATAAGATCAGACGTTACGGCTTCCATGGAACAAGCCACAGTTTCGTATCTAAGAAAGCGGCGGAAGTGATGGAAAAACCGTATGAAGAACTGAAGACGATCGTATGTCATCTCGGAAACGGATCAAGTGTGACAGCTGTCATGAACGGACAATCTGTAGATACTTCTATGGGGATGACTCCGTTGGAAGGTCTTGTAATGGGAACACGTTCGGGAAATATCGATCCTGCGATCATGGAATTTATCGCAGAGAAAGAACATCTTGATATTGCAGGCGTGATGGACGTTCTTAATAAGAAGTCAGGTGTGTTCGGTATTTCGGGAGAACTCTCAAGCGATTTCCGTGATCTGACAAATGCGATGAATTCAGGAGATAAAAAAGCGAAGATCGCAATGGACGTATTTTCCTATAATGTTGCCAAATATGTCGGAGCATATGCGGCGGTAATGAATGGGGTAGATGATATCGTATTTACTGCGGGAATCGGTGAGAATGACGATTATGTAAGAGAACAGGTGTGTTCTTATCTGGGATATCTCGGAGTTGACTTTGATAAAGAGGCAAAT
>ENA-OQKC01001055-OQKC01001055.1-human-gut-metagenome-genome-assembly--contig:-NODE-1055-length-10123-cov-3.001100_pt1 | contig 10123 bp, 9 predicted proteins | sample MGYA00242774_ERZ504790 | MGnify/ENA primary metagenome ERZ504790 (study PRJEB26092, sample SAMD00036419) | human gut metagenome | host: Homo sapiens | study: EMG produced TPA metagenomics assembly of...
GAGGCCTTCCGGGTGGGCAACAAATACACCCGGAAAGATATCATCGAGGAACTCAACCGCCTGTCCAGCGCCATTCATATCATGATGTGCATGTACCTGGCGGGCCAGTACCGCTGAGGAGGAACAGGCATATGGAACAAATCGTATCCGCAGTGATGGATGCGGTCCACCGGGCGGGACTGGTCGAGGTGGAGGTCTCCGCGCGGCATGTGCATCTGTCACAGGCCGATGTGGAGGTGCTGTTCGGGCCCGGCGCCAGGCTGGAGCCCAAGCGGCCGCTCTCTCAGCCGGGCCAGTTCCTGTCTGAGCAGCGGGTCACACTGGTGGGCCCCAAGGGCCGGAAGGAGCGCGTGGCGGTCCTTGGCCCGGCCCGCAAGGCCACCCAGGTGGAGCTGTCCAAGAGCGACTGCATGGAGCTGGGGGTCAAGGCCCCCGTCCGGGAGTCCGGCGACGTGGCCGGCTCCGGGGCCATCACCATTGAGGGCCCCTGCGGCACGCTGGAGCTGAAGGAGGGCGTGATCATCGCCCACAACCACATCCACGTCACCGCGCCGGACTCCAAGCTGCTGGATCTGAAAGACAAGCAGCGGGTGTCCGTGGCCGTGATGAGCGAGCGGCCCGTGATTTTCCAGGATGTCATCATCCGGGTGAGCACGGAATTTAGCTGTAAGATGCACATTGACGTGGACGAGGCCAACGCGGCTCTGGTGAGCGGCTTTACCCTCGGCAAGATCATCCGATAATCAACAGAAGGAGCGCCAGCGACATGATGGACTTGGACCGCGTAAACAACTACCTCGCCCGTGTGGAGGAATCCGAAAAAACCACCTTCAAGCCGGTGGGAAGCCGGCTCAAGGTGGGCGTGGATCTGGGCACCGCCTACATTGTGCTGGTGGTGCTGGACGAGGAAAACAACCCCGTGGCCTGCGAGAAGCAGGCGGCCCAGGTTCCTGCGGGACGGCGTGGTGGTGGGACTACACCGGGCGCGCTGCGCATTGTACGGTCGCTCAAGGGAAAAACTGGAGGCCCGCCTGGGCACGGAGCTAGGTCAACTGCGCCATCGCCATGCCCGCGGGCACCGAATCCAGTGTCAAGACCCACCAGTATGTGGCGGAGGGCGCCGGCCTGGAGGTGACCAACATCCTGGACGAGCCCAGCGCTTGCCAACGCCAATCTATCAGATTCGAGGACGGCGTGGTGGTGGACATCGGCGGCGGCACCACCGACATCGCCGTGCTGAGCCTCGGCGGCAAGGTCAAGGCCACCAGCGTCCGCGTGGCCGGCAACCACTACGACGAAGAGATCCTGAAGTTCGTGCGCAACAAGTTCAGCATCGCCATCGGCCAGCGCACCGCGGAGAGCCTGAAAAAGAACGTGGCCTGCTGCCCCCAGAAGGCGGATTTCAACGAGACCATGGAGATCAAGGGCCGCAGCCTGCTCACCGGCCTGCCCGTGCGCGTCAATGTCTCCACCGCCGACCTCTACGAGCCGGTCATGCGCCTGAGCGAGCAGATCGGCACCGCCGCTCATCAGGTGCTGGAGAAGACTCCCCCGGAGCTGGCCGGCGACATCTACCGCAACGGCGTCGTCCTCACCGGCGGCGGCGCACAGCTCCACGGCCTGCCTGAGTACCTGAGCCAGGAGCTGAAGGTGGAAGTGACCGTCTCGCCTGACCCCGTCAACTGTGTCGCGCTGGGTACGGCCATGAGCCTGCGTCTGGGCGACAAGCTGGAGACCGGCTTCATGGACGCCACCCCCCGCATGGGCCGCCGCTGAGAGGGAAGCGCTGTTCACAGAACCGTGAAAAACAATATGATTTTTGTTCATAGTTGTTGAATCGACCCGGAAAATATTGTATAATATCTTCAAATCGCTTTTTGCCGCCCGTCCCCCGGGCGGCAAAGAAAAAAGTAAATAGGAGGAAGACCATGGATTTAGGTTATGATGTGATCGTTACCATAACCGGTATTGTGCTGGTGTTTCTGATCCTCGTCCTGCTGATGGCCATCATCACGCTGGAGGGCAAGATTTTTGACGCCATGAACAACAAGAAGGCAGCCGCCAAGGCTGCGTCTGCTGCAAAACCGGCTGCTCCTGTGAAACAGGCCGCTGCGCCCGCTCCTGCAAAGGCTGCTGCCCCGCAGGTCGAGGCCGGCATCCCCGGCGACGTTGTGGCAGCCATCATGGCAGCCATCTACTCTATGGGCAACGGCAGGTATGTGCTGAAGGCAGTCCGCCGCGGCAAGAATGGCTGGGGCAAGGCTGGCGTCAACGACACCACCGCACCCTTTTAACACAGGAGGAAAAACATGACTCAGTTTATTGATACTCTGGTCGGTATTTTCCAGAGTTCCGGTTTTGCCCGGTTCGGTGAGCCGGGCGGCTGGCTGTACGCAGTGATGATCTGCGTGGGCTGCTTCCTGCTCTACCTCGCCATCGTCAAAGAGTTCGAGCCTCTGATCCTGCTGCCCATGGCCTTCGGCATGATCCTGGCCAACCTCCCCGGCAGCGGCGTCATCCATATGCAGTACTTTGTCGGTGACGGCCTCGAGCACCCGATGTGGGTCGAGATCCTGAACAACGGCGGTCTGGCTGATATGCTCTACATGGGCGTCAAGCTGGGCATCTACCCGCCGCTGATCTTCCTCGGCATCGGCACCATGACCGACTTCGCACCCCTGATCTCCAACCCCAAGAGCCTGCTGCTGGGCGCTGCCGCTCAGTTCGGTATCTTTGGTACTTACATGGGCGCTCGTCTGCTGGTCGCTACCGGTCTGGTGGACTTCACCCAGAAGCAGTCTGCTGCTATCTCCATCATCGGCGGCGCAGACGGCCCCACCGCTATCTTCGTCACCTCCCGTCTGGCTCCTGAGCTGCTGGGCTCCATCGCCGTCGCGGCCTACAGCTACATGGCTCTGGTGCCTGTTATCCAGCCGCCTATCATGAAGGCTCTGACCTCCAAGAAAGAGCGTACCGTCGTGATGAAGCAGCTGCGCACCGTGAGCAAGACCGAGAGGGTCATCTTCCCCATCATGGTCACCATCATCGTCTCCCTCATCGTGCCGGATGCCGCCGTTCTGGTCGGTATGCTGATGCTGGGCAACCTGATGAAGGAGTGCGGCGTCGTGGACCGTATCCAGAAGACCGCCGGCAACGAGCTGATGAACATCATCACCATCTTCCTGGCTCTGTCTGTTGGCTGCACCACCTCTGCAAACACCTTCCTGAACAGCCGCACCCTGTTCATCATCGTGCTGGGCCTCATCGCATTCTCCTTCGGCACTGCTGCCGGTGTTCTCTGCGGCAAGGTCATGTATATCCTGACCGGCGGTCAGGTCAACCCCCTGATCGGTTCCGCCGGCGTTTCCGCTGTGCCTATGGCTGCCCGTGTTTCTCAGAAGGTCGGCCAGAGCGAGAACCCCTCCAACTTCCTGCTGATGCACGCAATGGGCCCCAACGTGGCCGGTGTTATCGGCTCCGCCGTCGCTGCTGGTATCCTCATCAACATCTTCGGTTAAGCATTTCCTGAAATTTCCGCTCCATCGTGGTATTGACCGCGGTGGGGCGGTTTTTGTTTGCATTGTTTTTATGTACAACTTTTTTGAAATGTGATATACTATATTTTAAGTGATATATCCAGAAATGATTGAAAAGAACAGGTGAAACAATGGCAACAGATCTCGCACAACAATTCTGCGCTTTGCGTGATACGTATATCGAAAAGCAGTTCGGACGCCTGAACGATATGCAGCGGGAGGCGGTGTTCACCACCAACGGCCCTCTGCTCATCCTCGCGGGTGCAGGCAGCGGAAAGACCACCGTGCTGGTCAACCGCATCGCCAACCTCATCCGCTTCGGCTCGGCCCACGGCTCCAGGTGGACGCCCCGGGAGGTGACGGAGGACGATGTGAAAGCCCTGCGCACCGCCATCATGACCGGCACCGACGCCCCGTCGTGGCTGGACGGGATGCTGCGGAAGGACGCCGTCCGGAGCTGGAACGTCATGGCCATCACCTTTACCAACAAGGCCGCCGGTGAGCTGAAAGAGCGTCTGCGCCGGATGCTGGGCGGGGAAGAGGGCGACGAGGTGTTCGCCTCCACCTTCCACTCGGCCTGCGTCCGCATTCTCCGCCGCTGGGCCGAGGAGATCGGCTACCCCCGCAGCTTTACCATCTACGACAGCGACGACTCCCAGCGTGTCATGAAGGCTGTGTACAAAGAGCTGAGCGTGGACGACAAGTTCTTCCCGGTCAAGAGCGCCATCAACCAGATGAGCCGCTGGAAAGACCAGCTCATCAGCCCCGCCGAGGCCCTGAAGACCCCGGCCCGGGACACGAAGGGCGCTCTTGCGGCCAAGGTCTACGCCGCCTACGAAAAGAAGCTCAAGGAGGCCGGTGCCTTCGACTTCGACGACCTCATCTACCAGACGGTCATCCTGCTGTCGGAGCACGAGGACGTGCGGGAGTTCTACCAGAACAAGTACAAATATCTGCTGGTGGACGAGTATCAGGACACCAGTGTGGCTCAGTTCCGGCTCGTGAGCCTGCTCACCGGCCCGGAGAAAAACATCTGCGTCGTGGGCGACGACGACCAGAGCATTTACCGCTTCCGCGGCGCGACCATTGAGAACATCCTCAACTTCGAGCGCATCTATAAAGGCACCAGGACCATCCGACTTGAGCAGAATTACCGCTCTACGTCAAATATCCTGAATGCCGCCAACTGTGTCATCCAGCACAACACCGAGCGCAAGGGCAAGACCCTCTGGACCAAGAACGGCGAGGGCGACAAGGTGCAGGTCTACACCGCCGAGAACGAGCAGGACGAGGCCAGCCATATCGCGGACGTCATCGGCCAGCACCTCAAAGAGGGCGGACATCTGGCCGACCACGCCATCCTCTACCGGATGAACGCCCAGTCAGCCCCCATCGAAAGCTACTTCACCCGTGCAGGCATCCCGCATAAGATCGTGGGCGGCCAGCGCTTCAACGACCGCAAGGAAGTCAAGGACATCCACTCCTATATGTCCATCGTGGCGAACCCCCGGGACGATGTCCGACTCCGCCGTATCATCAACGAGCCTGCGCGCAAGATCGGTGCGACGACCATCGAAGTCATCGCGGACTTGGCGGCTCAGCAGGGCATCAGTATGCTGGATGTCATCTCCCATGCCGACCAGTACGCCAAGCTCAGCCGCGCCATCGCGCCGCTGTTCAAGTTCTGGGACATCTACCAGAAACTGCAGGAATCGCTGGAAACGAAGACGCTGGATGAGTTCGCCTCCGATGTCATCGAGATCACCGGCTACCGCGCCATGCTGGAAGCCGACGCCGCCAAGGGTCACGAGGATGCCGCCGACCGTCTGCAGAACCTTGGTCAGCTGGTCAACAACGTCAAGAGCTACTGCGACCAGCACGGCGAAGAGGCCTCGCTGGAAGGCTATCTGGAGGACATCGCCCTCATCAGCGACATCGACAGCTACAACGAGAGCGCCGACCAGGTGGTGCTGATGACCATCCACTCGGCCAAGGGCCTTGAGTTTCCCTATGTATTCCTCATTGGCATGGAAGAGGGGGTCTTCCCCAGTGAGATGAGCAGGTATTCCGAGGCTGACCTCGAGGAGGAGCGCCGCCTGGCCTATGTCGGCATCACCCGCGCCAAGAAGGAGCTTTACATCTCCAACAGCGTCACCCGGATGCTCTATGGCCGCACCCAGCGCAACGAGCCCAGCCGCTTTCTCCGGGAGATCGAGCCGGAGTACATCGAAGAGACCCGCAGCCCGGTGCTGGAGCAGCGCTCCCGTCTGGGCGGCTGGGGCAGCGGTTACGGCAGCGATACCGTGCCGGGCGGTGCGTCGGGCTACTCCGGCCCCTCCGGCTGGGGGCGTGCGGCCTCCGGTTACGGCTCGGGCTATGGCAGCCGCAGCGGCTATCTGAATAAAGAATATAACGCACCGATGTCCAATAGCCGAGGCTTTGGCTCCGATTACGCGGGCCGGGGAAGTGCTTCGTCGGGTCATGGCGGCTGCGGCTCCGGTTCGGGAAGCAGCGGCTTTGGCTCTGGCTATGGCCGTCCGGCAGCGCCCAAAGCGCCGGTCAGACCCGCAGGCGGCGGTGTGACCTCTTCGCCCCGTCCGGCAGCGGCATCCACCGGCCCTAAGCACTATGAGCCGGGCGACATCGTGGAGCACAAGGTCTTCGGGCGCGGCAAGGTGCTGAAGGTCAAGCCCGCCGCCGGCGACCAGATCGTGGAGATCAGCTTCGAGAAGGTGGGCGTGAAGAAGACCATGGCCAACTTTGCGCCCCTTGTGAAGATAACGACGGAGGAATGAGAAAAAATGATGACTGTCCGATTGATAGCACATACGCCGGAGCCGGAGAAGGTCGTGGCGGCTGCGGCGAAGCTCTGCTACTCCGACGCCCACATCACCGATCTGCTGGACGGGCTGGATGAGGAAAAGACTGCCCGCTTCCTGACCATGCTCAGTGATTTGGGCCACGCCAGCCCCATCGAGCACGCAAGCTTCACCTTCGGCATCGAGGGCGTCAGCCGTACCCTGCTGGCCCAGATCACCCGTCACCGCATCGCGTCCTTCAGCGTCCAGAGTCAGCGGTACGTCCGTCTGGATGATTTCCGCTATGTCATCCCGCCCGAGATCGAGGCCATCCCCGAGGCAAAGGCGGCGTTCATCGAGAGCATGAACGAGGACGCCAGGCGCTACCTCGACCTCGTGCAGAAGCTGGAGGACGGCCACACTGCCCGCCTGATGGCCGAGGGTCTGCCCGAAAAGCAGGCCCGGGCCAAGGCTTCCAAGCAGGCCAACGAGGACGCCCGCTTCGTGCTGCCCAACGCCTGCGAGACCAAGATGGTGGTGACCATGAACGCCCGCAGCCTGCAAAACTTCTTCCACCTGCGCTGCTGCAGCCGCGCCCAGTGGGAGATACGGCAGCTGGCCGAAGAGATGCTGCGGCTGGTCTACCCGGTGGCACCCCATATCTTCCGCACCGCCGGCCCGGCCTGCGTGTCCGGCCCCTGCCCGGAGGGCAAGATGTGCTGTGGCCGCACCACTGAGGTCCGCGCCCAGTACGCCGCGTTGAAAGGGGAGAAGGCAGAATGAGCAAGGGCAGACTTCTTGTCATCGAAGGGCTGGACGGCTCCGGCAAGGCCACCCAGGCAAAGCTGCTGGCCGCCCATCTGGCCGAGAGCGGCTGCAAGGTGATGGAGATCACCTTTCCGGACTACGAGAGCGATTCCAGTGCGCTGGTGAAGATGTACCTCTCCGGCCGGTTCGGCGACAAGCCCGACGACGTCAACCCCTATGCGGCGTCCAGCTTCTATGCGGTGGATAGGTACGCCAGCTATAAGACCAGGTGGGGCAGCTTCTACGAGGCGGGCGGCATCGTCATCGCCGACCGCTACACCACGTCGAACGCGGTGCATCAGTGCTCCAAGCTCCCGCCGGAGCAGTGGAACGACTTCCTCCGCTGGGCCTTTGACTACGAATACAGGCTGCTGGGCCTGCCCGCGCCGGACGCCGTGGTGTACTTACAGGTAGACCCCGCCGTGAGCCAGAAGCTCATGACCGGCCGCTACCACGGCGACGAGAGCAGGAAGGACGTTCACGAAAAGGACATCGAATATCTGGCCCGCAGCCGCCGTGCCGCCGAGTACTGCGCGGTGCATCTGGGCTGGGCCACCGTCCATTGCACGGAAAATGGAGCCATGCGCACCATCGAGGAGATTCAGGCCGAGGTGCGGGCGCTGGCGGAAAAAGAGCTCGGATAACCGCGAAAATGGGAGGGATACTATCAATGTATCGTTTGATGCAGCCGTCGGATGAGGCGGCAGTCGTGGCACTGTGGCAGAAAGAACGCGGCGACAGCGCCGAGTTCATCAAGACGGCTCTGGAAAAATTCGCCGGGGCGGAAAATATCTACGTCGCTGAGGAAAATGACGAGATCGTCGCTGCAGCGCTGGCGGTCCCCGTCACCCTCAAGGGACGCAGCGGCAGCTACCTCTACGGCCTCTGCGGGCAGGGAAGCCTGCTTCTGGCAGGACTCGTGGACTATCTCTGTGCGCAGCAGAAGCTGCGGGGCGCGGGCTTCACCGTGGCCGTTCCGGCCGGACAGGAGCAGGCCGCACTGCTGGAAAACAAGGGTTTCCGGCGGGCTTTTGCCCTCCGCTGCCTGCCCCGGGAGGTGTCCCGCAACCTGTGGAGTCAGGCGGAGTTCGACTCCGTGACGGCCCGCAAGCTCTATGAGCTGCGGGAGCGCTTCTATCCCGATACCGTCCAGTTCCCGCCGGAGCGGATGGCCGTCGTGCTGACCGACCTCTACGCCCGGGGCGCGACCATCGTGTCCAACGAGAAGGGCTACGGCATCTACTTCCGCCGGGAGGACACCCTCTATTTTGTGGAGCTGATGGCCGAAGACGACCGCTCCGCCGAGGTGCTGATGGAAGCGGCCCGGGAGAAGGAGGTCATCGTGGAGCGCGCCGTCATCACAGTGGGCGCGGCTCAGAACCTTTTCCTCGGCGAAGGCACCCGGCAGGACTACGGCATGATACGGTTCGACGCGGAGCCTTTCGATGTGGAAGAAAGCTATATGCGGCTGATGATGGAAAGCTGAACGGAATGGTAAAGGAGTGTGTACATGGCACACGATGCAAAACATAAAAAAACCAGAAAAGGCGGCGCAGCGAAAATGATCCTGATGGTGCTGCTGATCCTGGTACTGGCGGCGGGCGGCTGTCTGCTGGCCATCCGAAAAGAGATCAACGGCAGTGCTTTCGCTGGCGAACCGGTGAGTGTGAGCATCCAGCAGGGCAGCGGCGTGGCAGCCATCGCCCAGAAGCTCAAGACGGCGGGCGTCATCAAGTACCCCCACGTCTTCCGCTGGTATGCAGGCAAACAGGGCGCGGCAGGCAAGCTCCAATACGGTGAGTTCGACCTCGCCCCCGGCAGCTCCTACGACGACATCATCGAGGCGCTCTCCGCCTACGCGAAGGCCGACAGCGTCCGGCTGACCTTCCCAGAGGGTACGACGGCCATCGCCATTGCGAAAAAAATGGAGGATGCCGGGCTGTGCAGCGCCGAGGACTTCCTCAAGGAGGCCAACACCGGCGATTTCAGCCAGTACAGGTTCTGGCAGTACGTCCCCGACGACAAGGACGCCCCGGACCGCTTCCTCAAGTGCGAGGGTTATCTTTTCCCGGATACCTACGATTTCCTGAAGGACGACACCGTCCATCATTACGTTGAGACGTTCTATTCTCACTTCGACAAGCAGATCACCGATGAGATGTATGCCGAGATGGAAAAGCAGGGGATGACCCTCTCCGAGGTGGTCACTCTGGCGTCCTTCGTGCAGGAGGAGGCCGGCAACGATCAGGACGATAATGTGGCGCAGGTGTTCCGCAACCGTCTGGCCGAGGGTTCGCCCTACCCCAAACTGCAGAGCAACACCTCCAGCCACGTCCAGAGCGACGCCGACAACAACTACCTCTGGAACTGGGTCGCGCCCTACTACGGCGGCTGGGACAGCATCCCGGAGAACATTCTGGAAGCCTACGACACCTACGCCTGCACCGGGCTCTCCGCCGGCCCCATCTCCAACCCCGGCATCGCGGCCATCCGCGCGGCGCTTGACCCGCAGCCCGACGATGAGGCGAAGGACGCCTATTTCTTCGTCACCGACCTTGCCGGTCACTACTACTACGCCCGCACCTACGCAGACCACCAGAAAAACTGCGATGAGGCGGCAAAAGTCAACAAGAACCTGAAATGAGAAGCGAAGCCCGCAAGCCTGACGGAAAAGGCAGCCGCTGACCGGCCTGCCAATGGGTGCTTTGCACCCGGGTTGCGGCTCCCAGCGTCTGCTTCGCTCTCGCTTGCATCCTGCTGGCCGCTGCCCACAATTTCTCCCTGTTTCCGCCACTGGCGGCGGTCGAAATCGTTGCCCCCTCTGGGTAGAGCCGTCCTACCAGCGACCGAGAGGGTTAATATGAAATGAGGAATACCATGTTACAGTATACCGGAACTTCTGGCCCCGGCAGGCGATCTCGAGCGCCTGCGGTATGCCATCAACTACGGCGCGGACGCCGTTTACTGCGCTCTGCCCGAGTT
>ENA-OQKC01001056-OQKC01001056.1-human-gut-metagenome-genome-assembly--contig:-NODE-1056-length-10116-cov-2.188007_pt1 | contig 10116 bp, 9 predicted proteins | sample MGYA00242774_ERZ504790 | MGnify/ENA primary metagenome ERZ504790 (study PRJEB26092, sample SAMD00036419) | human gut metagenome | host: Homo sapiens | study: EMG produced TPA metagenomics assembly of...
GGAATCCTCTCGGCGGACAGTCTGCTCAACCGTGCCGGCTTACGTGGGCCGGGGAACGGACCGTTTCAGCTTCTCACCCAGGCCGGCGCGGCCGGGCCGGCCGACGGCGACGTGCCGGGCCGCGTCGTCATGCAGACCTATGCACCGGATCATTACGTCATCCAGTGTGCCGCTCGCCAGGATTATCGGGCCTTTTACGACCAAGAAATTCAATTCCGCCAAGAATTGGCTTATCCGCCCTTTCAGGAAATGACGAAGATCATGGTCAGTGACGTCGACGAACAAGCCGTCTGGCGAAAGGCCAACGACGTCGCAGCGGCTCTTGAGAGCTGGAATAAAGAGAACGGCGCTGCCGTCATCATCATCGGCCCTTATGAAGACGTCATCAAAAAGATCCGCAATAAGTACCGCTTGGTCTTATCGCTGACGGCGGCCGACCTGGGACCGATCAAGAAGGGCATGCGTGACCTTCCGGCCTGTTGGCAGACGGGCGTCGTCATCGACGTCGATCCGTCGATGTAAGGGATTGACCCTGCTGTTTTGCAACTCATGTTTGACATAAAAGCCTGTGTGATGTCACACAGGCTTGCTTTTTTGCAGACTCTTGATGGGGAAGGCCCAGTGAAAAAATCGCTGCCGGGGTCTTGTATGAATCTGATATAATAGAAGGGTAAGGATTCTCTTTCTCACTCCAGGGGAGGGTTAATTTGAATTCTTACAGTAGCCTTTTGGCTCTTTTTCCGCTATAATAAGACGGATAAGCGTTTTAGTATAACAATGAGGTGAAAGATATATGGCATTACTCAAAATCATAAAAGCCGGGGATCCCGTCCTAAAAGCGACGGCCAAACCGGTTGCAAAAGTGAATAAACATATAAAGAAAATTCTCGATGACATGGCCGAAACGATGTATGCTGCCGACGGCGTCGGCCTGGCTGCGCCCCAGGTCAATGAATCGCTGCAGCTCATCGTCCTCGATGACGGCAACGGCCTGATTGAGCTCATCAATCCGGAAATCCTTGAAATGTCGGAAGAAACCAACATCGATACGGAAGGCTGCCTGAGCGTTCCCGGCTATTACGGCAAGGTCCAGCGGGCTTCCAAGATCAAAGTCCGTTCCTTGACGCGCCACGGCAAGACCGTCATTTATGAACCGGAAGGCTTTTTAGCCCGTATCTTCCAGCATGAAATGGACCATCTGTACGGCCATTTATTTATTGAAAAAGCGACGGATTTACAGAAAGTAGGGGAATAATGGAAAGCTTACGCATCGTATTCATGGGAACGCCTGATTTTTCCGTCCCGTCCTTAGTCCAGCTGGCTCAGTCGCCGCATGACGTGGCGGCCGTCTATACCCAGCCGGATAAACAGCGGGGACGCGGGAAGAAGGTGACCTTTTCGCCGGTGAAGGAAAAAGCCGTCGAACTCGGCATTCCCGTGTTCCAGCCCGATTCCATGCGAAGCGATGACGTCATTGAAGAACTGAAAAGCCTTAAGCCGGACGTCATCATCGTCATTGCCTACGGCAAGATTTTGCCCAAAGCCGTTCTCGATATCCCGAAATACGGCTGCCTCAACGTCCACGGTTCACTCCTTCCGAAGTACCGCGGCGCGGCGCCGATTCAATATGCCGTAAAAGACGGCGAAGCCGAAAGCGGCGTTACCATCATGCTCCTCGATGAAGGCATGGATACGGGGAAGATGTTGAAAAAAGCGGCGATCCCTTTAGCCCCCAAGGAAACGACAGGGACCCTGTTCGATAAATTGGCCTCCCTTGGCGCCTCGACCTTGATGACCGTCGTCGATGACCTGGATACGTATGAAAAAAATGCCGTCCCTCAGGACGAAAGTCAGGCGACGTATACGGCGAAGATTACGAAAGAAGAAGCCAATCTCGATTGGACCGCTGATGCCGTCGTCCTCGAACGGTTGATCCGAACCTTAGATCCTCATCCCGGTGCTTACACCGTGTGTCGTGACGGAAAGCGGCTGAAAATTTGGGCAGCCGACGTCGTCGAAGGGACGGATGCCGTGCCGGGAACGGTCATCGATGTCGCCAAGAAGTCCTTTACCGTCCAGACCGGAAACGGCGCTCTTCGCATTACCGAAGTCCAGCCGGAAAGCCGCAAGCGCCTGACGGCGGTCCAGTATCTTCAAGGGGAAACGCTGACCGTCGGCCAATCGTTATAACCGGTATGCCGTGATGCCGCACGCGTCGCCATACGTTGTATTTAGGAGGACTCATGAACGTACGTGAAATTGCCTTTCAAAGCCTGCTGACCATTTGCAGGGATGAAGGGTATAGCAATATCGTCGTCTCTAAGGCGATACAGGCCCATAAATTTTCTGACCGGGACCGGCGATTTTATACGGAACTGGTGTATGGGACCTTGCGCTGTCTCAACTATTTGGACTGGATCATTTCCCAGCTCAGTACGCGCAAATTGAACAAGCTCGACCCGGTCTGCCTGGCCATCGTCCGCCTGGGCCTGTATCAGATTTTTGGCATGGACAAGGTGCCGGAATCGGCGGCCTGTAACGAGTCGGTCAAGATGGCTACTAAGTTTGGCAACAAGGGCATGGCCAAATTCGTCAATGCCATGCTGCGAAACAGTATCCGCAACCGCCATGCCTTCGTCATTCCCGACAAGGAGAAGGATTTGGAGACGTACCTGGCCTTGACTTATCATCAGCAGGACTGGCTCATCCGCCGTTGGCTGAAGGATTATGGGCCGGAAGAAACGGAAAAACTCTGTCAGTATTTCGATACCATTCCGCCGCTGTGCCTCCGGGTCAATACGACGGTTACCAGCCGCGATGAACTGCTTAAAGAACTCGTCGAACAGGGGATACAGGCTCGTCCGACGACGGTTTCGCCGGACGGCATCTATATCGACGGCCACTTGGGCATCCATGAATTGGAATGCCTCAAAGATGGACGGGCCATCATTCAAGACGAACCGTCCCAGCTCGTGGCTCACATCGTCGACCCCCAGCCTCATGAGCTGGTCCTTGACGTCTGCGCAGCACCTGGCGGCAAGACGACCCATTTGGCGGCCCTCGGCGGTCCGTCGTGCATCGTCTATGGCGGCGATATCCATGAGCATAAATTGAAGCTCATTGATTATAATGCCCAAAAATTAGGCCTTAAAAATGTCCGTACCCTCTTCCAGAACGCCTGCACCATCGGACAGAAGTACGGCGGCCGGGCAGACCGCGTCTTAATCGATGCCCCCTGCTCGGGCCTCGGCGTCCTGCGCCACAAAATCGACCTTCGCTGGCGCAAGCAGTTGAGCGACCTCCGTACCCTGCCGGCCCTGCAGCGGCGCATTTTGGAAAGTGCTTCCCAGTGTGTAAAGCCCGGCGGCGTTTTGGTATACAGTACGTGTACTTTGAATGACGATGAAAACAGCCGTATCGTTACGGAATTTTTGAAGAAACATCCGGAATTTCATGTTGAAAACGCAGTCGAGAAGCTGGCTGTTCCGGGGCATGAAGGACCCTTTATCCAGCTCTTGCCTCATCGCGACGGCATGGACGGGTTCTTCATTGCTCGTATGAAGAAGGAGTCTTGATATGATGAATCTATTCTCGATGACAAAAAAAGAGCTGCAGGACTTCCTCGTCGCCCAGGGAATGAAAAAATTCCGGGCCGATCAGATCTTTCATTATATCTATAAGCAGTCTGTTTTTTCCTGGGATGACATGGTGCTCCTGCCGCAGAAGGATCGGGACATTTTAAAAGAAGTCCTGCCCATTTCCATGCCTGAAGTCGTGTCGCGCCTCGATGCGCCGGACGGACTGTCAAACTGCTCCTGCGCCTTGAAGATGGGCAGACCGTTGAAACGGTGCTCATGATGCACGATTATGGCAACTCGATCTGCGTTTCATCGCAAGTCGGCTGCGCCGTCAACTGTGCCTTCTGCGCCTCGGCAAAAAACCGGCTTCGTCCGCAATCTGTCGGCCGGCGAGATGGTGACTCAGTTACTGGCCTTCCGTCAGCACGTCACAACGGATCTTCACTCCATCGTCATCATGGGGGACAGGGGAACCGCTGCTCAATTACGACAACGTCATCGCCTTCATGAAGCTCATCCACGAAAAGGATACCTTCTACTTAGGCTACCGCAACATGACCTTGTCGACGTCGGGCATCGTGCCTAAGATGTACCAATTGGCTAAAGAGGGGATGCCCATTACCCTGGCCGTATCCCTCCATGCACCCAATGATGCCTTGCGTCGGCGTATCATGCCGATTACCGACAAGTATCCTCTCGATGCCGTCTTAACGGCAGCTCATCATTATTTTGAAGAGACAGGGCGCAAAGTCACCTTTGAATATATTCTCATTAAAAATCTGACCTGTACCCATGCCTGTGCCAAAGAACTGGCCCGCCTCTTCAGCGGCAAAACATTCTCATCAATGCCATTCCCATCAATGACAACTATGACGTCGGCCTCTACCGGCCTGACGACAAGTCCATTAGTGAATTCGTTACCTATCTCCAGCGCCACGGCGTGCCGGTTACACTGCGCCGTGAAATGGGCAGCAAGATCCAAGCGGCCTGCGGCCAGCTGCGCATAAAACGCGAAACATTTGACAGGTGACAGGGAATATGATATGAATTAATGTGTACCTATAACGAAACACCGTGAGAGGACGTGAGAATTTGGGCACATACGGTGAATCCAAAATCGGCCTGGTTCGGAAAGTAAATGAAGATTCTTTTTATATCAGCCATGAGCGAAACGTGCTGGCTGTAGCCGACGGTATGGGCGGCTACGTCGGCGGCGAAATCGCCAGCAAGACGGCGGTAGAGGCCATTGCCTACTACTTTAAGAACTTTAACTATGCGGCGCCGGTGCAGCTGGAAAAGGCGATTCAGTATGCCAATTCCAGCATCATCAGCAAGACCTTGATCGATCCCTCCCTGAAGGGGATGGGGACGACCGTTTCCATGGTGACCCTGGCTCGGCATATGGCCTTCTGGGGCCACGTCGGAGACAGCCGCATCTATCTATACCGGGAAGGAGCCTTTTCACAGATTTCTGTCGATCATACGATTGTTCAGGTTTTACTCGATAAAGGTAAGATTACAGAAGAAGAAGCGCTGAATCATCCGCAGCGCCATGTACTGACCAGAGCTGTCGGTGTCGATTCCAATCTCATCGTCGATACCGGAGCCTTTGAAGTACAGCCGAATGACCGGATTCTGATTTGTTCCGACGGCTTGACCTCGTTCATTGGCAGACCGGAACTTTGCGATGCCATCGGCGACTACGGCCGGACAGAACGGGAGATCATCAACGATCTCTTTGACCAGGTCTATGCAAATGGGGCCAAGGACAATGTCACGGCCATTTTGACAACCATATAATCGGGAACGACTATGAAAGTGGTGGAATAGTTAAAAATGATTGGTCATATCTTAGACAATAGATACAAGATATTGGAAAAAGTAGGTACAGGCGGCATGGCCAGCGTATACAAGGCTCAGGATATCCTCCTGGACCGTATCGTCGCGGTCAAGGTACTTCACGCAAAATACGGCGACGACCACGACTTTGTCGTTCGTTTCCGTCAGGAAGCACAAGCGGCTGCCAAATTGTCCCATCCCAATATCGTCAACATATACGACGTCGGCTACGATGAAAATGTCCATTACATCGTCATGGAATTCGTACGCGGCGAGACGTTGAAAGAGTACATCGAAAAACACGGCCATTTGCCGATCAATACGTCGATACAGATTGCCTTCAATATCGGCGAGGCCCTTGAAAATGCACATGCCAACGGCATCGTCCACTGCGATATTAAGCCCCATAACATTCTGGTAACGGAAACGGGGCGTATTAAGGTCGCAGATTTTGGCATTGCCCGGGCTATCAATTCCGTGGAAAACAGCGACCGTACCGTTCTCGGTTCGGTACATTATTTTTCGCCGGAACAGGCCAGCGGCGGCCACATCGACGAACGGACGGATATCTATTCTCTGGGCGTCGTCATGTATGAAATGATGACCGGCATCGTGCCGTTTGAAGGCGATACGGCCATCAGCATCGCCTTGAAGCACGTTCAGGACGACATCCCCCTTCCGACGAAGTACAATCGCCGCATTCCGCGATTGGTCGAACAGGTGATCCTCAAAGCCATGTCCAAGAATCCCGACGACCGCTTCCAGTCCATCGGCGAGATGATGTCCGAACTTCGCCTGTCACAGGGCTTTATCAACACCAACGGTGCCCGGCCGATCATCAGCAAGGGAACCTATAACTTTGGGACTCAAAAAATCCAGCCTATCAAGGAAAAAGAGCTGCCTGAAGAAGCTCCGAAAAAGAAAAAGAATATTTTTACCCGTTTCATGGATTCTATCAGCAATCATTCTCAAAAGACGATCATCATCGGCATGCTCGGTGTCTTTCTCGTCGCCTTCGTATGGGCCTTCTTTTCCTTTGGTAATTTTTGGAGTACCGAAGATATTACCGTCCCAACGTAACCGGAACAGGTGAAATCGCCGAAAAATCCTCAAAGATAAGAAGTTAGACGTATCTGTCAAGGAGGTAGAGAGTGAGGAGTACCCCGTCGGGAAGTCGTCGCCCAGACGCCGTCAGGCGGGGCTGTCGTCAAGGCCAATCGGACCATTTACCTGACCGTCAGCAAGGGCAATAAGGGCGAGCAGGTCCTCATTCCGGACCTAAGGAGCCTGACCCTCGAAGAGGCCGAAAGCAAATTGAAGGAAATCGGCTTATCTGTCGGCAAGGTAACGTATAAAGAAAGCGCTCAGTATGCCGACGGGACGATTATCAGTCAGAGTCCGTCGTCGCCGAAGAAGGTCGACAAGGGCACGAAAGTCAACCTCGTCGTCTGCCGTAAGAGCGAGGCTGAAAAAGCAGCTGAATCGGCCAACGAAGCGCCGAATACCAGCGGCATGACCCTGGACGAAGCGGAAAAAGCCCTGGAAAGCGCAGGCTATTCCGTCGGTTCCGTCGCCAACCTCGATGCTTCAAAAGACAGCTCGCAGGCCGTCGTTACGGCCCAGGCCGCAGGGGATGGCAAAGTCGTCAACCTGACCGTCGAATATCCCGGCAGCCAGAGTTCGCAGTCGACAGGCTCGGACGGCAGCGCCAACAACCAGGAACCGGCCGGTACACCGCATTACGGGACGGTCAACATCAGCGTTCCTGCCGGCGCTTCGAACCAGCATGTTCAAATCATCGTATCCGATGATAACGGCTCACGCGTCGTCTACGACCGCAATCAGTCCGGCGGCGACAACATTTCAAAGAGCGTCAGCGGGACCGGGAAGACCCGGGTCAAAGTCTATATCAATAATTCGCTAGTACAGGATCAATATATCTAAGGAGGAACATGACAAAAGGACGCGTCATCAAGAACTATAATGGCTATTATTACGTCGATGTCGGAAGAGACAGCCTCATCGAATGCCGGCGCCGGGGTAAACTGCTCAAGGCCAAAATCTTAGTCGGCGATGAACTGGAAATTACGGAACTGGAGAACGACAAGGGCGTCATCGAAGCCCAGCTGCCCCGGCGGAATCAAATCCGTCGGCCGGCGGTGGCCAATCTTGACCAGTTGATGGTCATCATGGCAGCCCAGTCACCGGATCCGAACCGCTTTCTCATCGATAAGATGCTCATGACTTGTGAATACAGCGGCATCCGGCCCATACTCTGCTTCAATAAATGTGATCTCGACCGGGACGTAGCGGAAAGCTATCGGGATTTTTACGAGCGCTGCGGCTATGACGTCTGCCTCGTATCGGCCCGGACTGGAGAGGGCCCTGGATGCACTCTATGAACGACTGCCGCAGAAGGTAACGGCCTTTGCCGGCCCGTCCGGCGTCGGTAAATCGAGCCTGTTGTCCAACTTTTGGGGCGCAAGGACTTATCCATCGGAGCCGTCAGTGAGAAGATCAAACGCGGTCGCCATACGACGCGCCATTCTGAAATCATGCGCCTTGACAGCAACACCTACGTCGTCGATACGCCGGGGTTCAGTGCCCTTGATTTCGAGCATCTTGATGCGCGGGATGTCCTGCCTTTATTCCCCGATATGGAACCCTACAGCGCAGGCTGCAAGTTCTCGTCGTGCCTCCATCTGTCCGAACCGGAATGTGCCGTAAAACAAGCTGTTGCCGACGGTCAGATTCAAAAAGAACGGTATGAAACGTACTGTAAAATTATCACCTCCATTGGAGAAAGGAAACGATAGTCATGGTAACAATTTGTCCATCTATATTATCCGCTGATTTTTCGCGCTTAGCTGAAGAACTTAAAGACGTCGAACAGAAGGGGGCCGGCTGTATCCATATCGATATGATGGACGGCCATTTTGTACCCAACCTCACCTTCGGCGTACCGGTCATCAAGGCCTTGCGTCCGGTTACGGAACTTCCCTTTGATGCTCATTTGATGGTAACCAATCCAGAAGCGTATATCGATGACCTGGCCGATGCCGGTGTCCAGTATGTGACCGTTCATCAAGAAGCCTGCGTCCACTTGGACCGCGTTCTGCAGCAAATCCATGAAGCCGGGATGAAGGCCGGCGTGGCCCTCAATCCGGCGACGCCCGTATCGACCTTGTCCTGTGTTGCCGGACAATTGGACCTCATCCTCATCATGAGTGTCAATCCGGGATTTGGCGGTCAAAAGTTTATTCCTTACAGTGTCGAAAAAATCCGCCAGGCTAAGGAACTCCTTCAGAAGGCAGGAAATACCGAAGCTGTCATTGAAGTCGATGGCGGCATCAACGCTAAGACCGTTCAGTTGGTCAAAGATGCCGGTGCCACCTTCCTCGTTGCCGGCAGTGCTGTATTTGGTGCGGCTGATCGAAAAACAGCCATTGCGTCCTTGCGATAAGGACTTGTATTTCTTCTTTTCATGTGCTAAAATCGTACATGAAAAGAAGAATAGAAATAGTCTTTGAGGCAAGGTGAGAAAGCAGGGCTTTCAATTCCTGACCGGCGGTGACAGTCCGCTAACCCGCAAGGGTTGAACCGATGAAATTTCGGTACCGACAGTACAGTCTGGATGGGAAAAGACAGACGACAGTGTCTTTTTTTGTTTGTGCTCAAAGGGCTATGGAGATTTTTCATCCATAGCCTTTTTTCGTTTTCCCGTCCTGCAAATCCAAGAAGAAGGGAAGGAATATATTGGAACCGGCAGAGTATATGAGAAAAGCCCTGGAACTGGCGAAATCAGCTCTGGGTTATACATCACCAAATCCGGCTGTCGGCTGCGTTATCGTAAAAGATGGCGAAATCGTCGGCACCGGCTATCACCATAAGGCCGGCACCCCGCATGCCGAAGTATGGGCCCTGAGAGAGGCCGGTGAAAAGGCTAAAGGGGCAACGGTTTACGTGACCCTCGAACCTTGTGCCCATTACGGCCGGACGCCTCCTTGCGCTCGGACGTTGGCCGAAAAAGGCGTCGGTAAGGTCGTCATGGCCATGCTCGACCCCAATCCCCGCGTCTCCGGTAAGGGCGCGGCCATCCTTCGCAAGGCCGGCATCGCAGTGGAAGTCGGTTTGTTGTCGAAGGAAGCGGCTCAGCTCAACGAAGTGTTTATCAAGAACATGATGGTCCAAAAGCCATTCATTGCCGTTAAACTGGCCCAAAGCCTCGACGGCCGCACGGCGTCGCGGACGGGCAATTCCAAATGGATTACCAACGAATGGGCCCGAAATTACGGTCACTACCTGCGCTCCATTTACGACGGCATTTTAGTCGGTATCAATACGGTCTTGGCGGATAACCCGCTCTTGACCTGCCGTATCGAACGAGAAGGGCAGCCGGCACCGCACCAACCGGTGCGCATCGTCCTCGATGCCAAGGGACGGACGCCGCTGAAATCCCTGGTCGTAACCGATAAGACGACGCCGACCATCATCATGACGACGTCAGCCTGCCCCGTTGAAAAGATGAAGGCCTTGAAAAACGCCGGCGTCCGGGTTATCTTGGCGCCCCTTCAGGACAATCAGTCCATTAATCTTCCGGAAGCGCTGAAATTCCTCCATGAAGAAGGACTGACCAGCATCCTCGTCGAAGGGGCAGTCCGTCAGGGCAGTTTCTTGATGCCCGTCTCGTCGACAAGGT
>ENA-OQKC01001057-OQKC01001057.1-human-gut-metagenome-genome-assembly--contig:-NODE-1057-length-10110-cov-2.561454_pt1 | contig 10110 bp, 9 predicted proteins | sample MGYA00242774_ERZ504790 | MGnify/ENA primary metagenome ERZ504790 (study PRJEB26092, sample SAMD00036419) | human gut metagenome | host: Homo sapiens | study: EMG produced TPA metagenomics assembly of...
ACTGATTGACGACGGTCATCTCGCCCACAAGAACAGGCAACTGACCGGTTTCATACCGGATAAACAACGTTTCCCGTCGGGATGGAAAAAAATCATGTCATACAAAAAAGAAAATAAAATCAAATGGATCGGACTGTGGTACAGCCTTTCGGGATACTGGATGGGATTATCCCCCGAAAACGGATTTCCACAAGTCATCCGACAAGCCCTATACCCACACGCCGGCAGCCTTCTGCCAGGAACGGACAGCACCCGCATCCGTTCCTTCTATCGCTACTACGTCAGCACCTTAAAAGAACAAGGATTCGATTTTCTGAAAGTAGATAACCAAGCTTTTACGCTGCCACTCTACATGGGAGGGCATGAAAGTATCCGCCAGGCAACCGACTGTAACCGAAGCCTGGAAGCCGAGATCCACCGGCAAAATATGGGATTAATGAACTGTATGGCACAGAACATCATCAATACCGACCATACGTCATACAGCAACAGCACCCGTGTCAGCATAGACTATAAGAAATATGATGAGGATATGGCAAAATCACATCTATTCCAGTCTTATACCAATACCCTGCTACTAGGACAAACCGTATGGCCCGACCATGATATGTTTCATTCCTGCGATACCGTTTGCGGCACTTTGATGGCACGTTCCAAGGCCATTTCCGGAGGTCCGGTCTACCTGTCGGACGCCCCCGGGGACTTTATCAAGGAAAACATCTTTCCTTTAATTGACAAACAAGGCAAACTGTTCCGCCCCGAAGCTCCTGCCGTACCTATGCCTGAATCTATACTGACCAATCCATTATGGAGTGGAAAAAGCATATCGAGTAGCAGCTCCCTCAGGCAACGGAGCAATGACATTAAATCTGTTACAACCTGAATGTTTCCCCCCGACATCAGCAAGTCCAGGCCACTATTAAAAAAAGAAGATTATTCTCTTCGGAACAGTTTTGAGAAAATGTCTGCCACCCCCGAAGAACGCGTGCTGCTTTATAATTGGGAATCACAAAAGGCAGAAGAACTATCAGACAGCAGTACATTCGAACTTATCGGATTTACAGACAAACTGTTTCATCTCTGCCCCATACGGAAAGGATGGGCAGTCATTGGCATACAGGAAAAGTATCTGTCCCCGGCCACCGTCCAAACTATCTCTTTAACAGAGAACCGCTTGGTGCTGAACGTACTATGTACAGGTACACTAAAAGTATGGATAGAAAATTCCGGCAAGCAAGAACTGAGAAGTATTTCCATAGATACCCCCAAAAAAATTGTAATCGAAAAATAACTTATAAAACTAGCCGATATGAATAAAAAACTACTTGTATCTTTCGCTCTCGCTTCCTTAACAGGAATCTCGACGCAAGCAAAAGAAAAAAATGTCTTCAGAAACAACCCAACAACGTCCCAATATCATCTTATTTATGGTGGACGACATGGGTTGGCAAGATACATCCTTACCTTTCTGGACACAGAAAACACATTATAATGAAGCCTACGAAACTCCCAATATGGAACGTCTGGCCAAGAAAGGGATGATGTTCACACAAGCATACGCCTGCAATATCAGTTCCGCTACCCGTTGCAGTCTGATAACGGGTGCTAACAACACCCGACATCGTGTAACAAACTGGACACTTGAAAAAAACAAAGCTACCGACAGACCAAGCAATACAATAGAATTGCCAGACTGGAACTACAACGGAGTCAGCCAAGTAACAGGAACGCCCAATACCTTTGTCGGCACTTCTTTCGTTGAGTTACTCAGACAGAACGGTTATCATACCATCCACTGCGGAAAAGCTCATTTTGGTTCTATTGACACACCGGGAGAGAACCCTACCCATTGGGGGTTTGAAGTAAATATAGCCGGACATGCCGCCGGTGGTCTGGCTACTTATCTGAGCGAACAGAACTACGGGCACACCCGCGATGGAAAGCCCTATTCACTAATGGCCATCCCCGGCTTGGAAGATTATTGGGGAACAGGTATATTTGCAACAGAAGCCCTGACACAAGAAGCCATCAAAGCATTGGACAAAGCAAAAAAGTACAATCAACCTTTTTATCTATATATGGCACATTATGCCATCCACGTTCCTGTTGACAAAGATATGCGCTTCTTCCCCAAGTATATTAAAAAAGGACTTAGTGACAAAGAAGCCGCATATGCATCCTTAATTGAAGGAATGGATAAAAGTCTGGGGGATTTGATGAACTGGTTGGAAAAAAATGATGAAGCAGACAATACCGTTATTATTTTTATGAGTGACAACGGAGGGCTAGCTGCCGAACCCGGATGGCGCGACGGACAAATTCACACTCAAAACGCTCCTCTCAATAGTGGCAAAGGCTCCTTATATGAAGGAGGAATACGCGAACCAATGATTGTAAGCTGGCCCGGAGTAGTCACCCCGGATACTCGTTGTGACAAATATCTTATAATTGAAGATTTTTATCCTACCATACTTGAAATGGCGGGTATCACAAACTATAAGACAGTCAACCCTATAGACGGTATCAGCTTTATGCCCCTGCTGAAAGGTACAGGAGACCCGTCCAAAGGACGCGCACTGGTATGGAATTTCCCTAATATCTGGGGTAATGACGGACCAGGCATCAATCTGGACTGCTCTATCCGCAAAGACGAATGGAAACTGGTCTATTATTATGAAACCGGTAAAAAAGAACTTTTCAACATACCAAATGATATCAGTGAAAAAAATGATGTAGCAAAGCAACATCCCGGCATCGTAAAACGGCTCTCCAAGGAATTAGGGAACTATTTGCGAGCAACAGGAGGACAACGTCCCACATTCAAAGCCACAGGAAAACCCTGCCCATGGCCTGATGAAATCTAATTCCCGTCAGTATATGAAATATGCCCGACTACATTTTCTTGATGTAATCGGGCATATTCCAATGTATTATGTATTCCTGCCGGACATACCCAAAACCACCGGAATAGCCAATTAATAAATTATAAACAATATCGATAAAATCCGCTAAGCGTTTTCCTTAAAAGCCTTTTCTTCCGCTTCACTGATTATCTGCTCGACCACATCCGTTTTCTTAATCTCCTCCAAAGAAAGATCCGGAGTAACGGCCCCACTGTCTGAAGGCTTACTATCAGAAACCGTTACCTCCTCCTGAGGCAACTCACGGGCAGTCTTAGCCGCAAAAATACATTCAATAAAGCCGGAATCATTCTTTATTTTTCCCAAAGCCACACGCGCAGCCATTTGCTGAGACTCTTTTTTAGAATAACCGGTTCCTTTTCCTCCCGAAATACCTTCCACCAGAACTTCACTCTCGAAAGTCGGATTATATCCCTGATCGTGTGATTGGGTTATCAGCTCAAAGGTAACCTCAAAACGATTTTTCTGGCTCCATTCTATCAACTTGGATTTAAAGTTTACCTCCTTACGGGAAATCTTCTCCAAATTTATATAAGGCCCAATAATACGATGCTCCATGAAATATTTACAGGCACGATATCCCCTGTCTAGATAAATAGCACCTACCAATGCTTCGAATGCATTGCCGCACATATAGCTGTTATGAGAAGACTGGCGGGCCGTATACTTGATCAGCTTATCCAAACCAATCTCTATAGCCAAACGATTCAATGTTTCACGCTGCACTATTTTAGAGCGGGTATTCGTGAGAAAACCCTCACGCTTTCCTTCAAACCTTTTGTAAACAATATCTGCCACCACAGCATCCAGAATAGCATCCCCCAAGAATTCCAAACGCTCATTATTAAGCAAACGCCCCTTTTCAGACTTCACTGATAAAGATTTGTGAAGCAAAGCCTGTTCGTAGATGCTAATGTCTTTGGGATAGAATCCAAGCATCTTATAAAAACGAAGATAAGACTCCCTATCCTTACGAAAACGAAGTCTTATCCTATCCTTTATATTGCTAAACACGATTATTCAGCATATTTTTTTACGATTTACACATGCATTATGTCCACCAAAACCGAAGGTATTGCTCAATGCAGCGTTTACTGTACGTTTCTGAGCTTCGTTGAACGTGAAGTTCAAGTTATAATCAATGTTTTCATCATTATCACCTTCTTCATGGTTGATAGTGGGCGGAACAATGTCATTCTTCACAGCCAATACGCTGGCAATAGCTTCTACCGCACCGGCAGCACCCAACAAGTGTCCTGTCATAGACTTAGTAGAGCTGATATTCAGTTTATAAGCGTGATCTCCAAATACATCCTTGATAGCTTTCACTTCTGAAACATCACCTACAGGAGTTGAAGTTCCATGTACATTGATATAATCAATATCTTCCGGTTTCAATTCCGCATCTTCCAATGCGTTCAACATCACCAGTTTAGCGCCTAATCCTTCCGGATGAGAAGCTGTCAAGTGATAAGCGTCGGCAGAAGCGCCTACACCGGCAAGTTCCGCATAAATCTTGGCACCACGTGCTTTTGCATGTTCCAATTCTTCCAAAATCAGACAGCCTGCGCCTTCACCCATCACAAAGCCATCACGGCTTGCACTAAACGGGCGGGATGCACGTTCCGGATCATCATTACGGGTAGACAAATTCTCTTTTTCCTCTCCCGTTTTTCCTGTTCATACCGCCTTTTATCTTCTATTAGAATATCATTAAATATAATGAAATGCAATAATCGCCCATTATGCTTTCCCCCTCTTCTTTTCATCTGAGCACACCTCAAAAACAAGCACGGTACACTTTCGGATTCGCCTAAAAATATATACAAGGCGAATTTTTTGATGTATGATAAGAGAATGCAAAATATTTTTTCAGGAGGTAGATATAATGTTAAAATATGTTGAAACAAACAAAGCACCGGCAGCGATCGGACCATATTCACAAGGTATTGTAGTAAATGGAACTGCGTTTTTCTCCGGTCAGATTCCTCTTTCTCCGGAAACCGGTGAAGTCATCGGAACAACGATCCGGGAACAGACAGAGCAAGTTATGAAAAATATACAAGGACTTCTCGAAAGCCAAAACGCTTCTTTTACAGATGTTGTAAAAACGACATGCTTTCTTGCCGATATGTCTGATTTTGCCGCATTTAACGAAGTATATGCAAAATATTTTACAGGAAAACCCGCCCGTTCCTGCATCGCCGTAAAAGATCTCCCGAAAGGAGTTTTGTGCGAGGTAGAAACAATCGCGGTCATTGAAGAAAATTAAACATCGAAAGGATAAGCCGAATTCTTTTCAAGAAACAGCCCGCGAAGGTTTCATTCTCCGCGGGCTGTTTCTTCATTTATTTATCTTTTATTTGTCTTTTATTTTTCTCTTTTCCTTAAGAAAGATCGATTTCTTTTCCTTTTACATATTTTCCGACTACTTCCCGTTCATCCGCCAGATAGATCATCCGTTCCAGTCGGCTTCTTATATCAAGTTCCTGGGGATGCGCAAGCCTGCTGTCATCCAGAACGACTGCATCAAATTCGTATCCCGGTTCAAAGCTTCCAACTTTCCCGAAAAATTCTCCTCCTCCTTTTGTCGCCATAAAGAAAACTTCTTCTGCCGTCAGCGCTTCTAAACTATCGTCGCAAATACGCCAACGCAGTTTTGACGCCTGAACGGCATGAGCCATTGCCCGAAACATATTTTCCGTACTTCCTCCTGCCACATCGCTTCCCAATCCGACATGAAGTCCTTCTTCAAGAAACTTTCTTATCGGCGCGATCCCGGAAGACACATTCATATTAGACTCGGGACAGTGTGCGATAAATACGCCGTTTTCTTTCATCCTGCTGATCTCTCTTTCATCGCTGTGTACACAATGCGCCATAATCGTACGTGTATCTTTACCGAACAATCCGAATGTATCATAAACGTCTCCGTAAAACTCAGACCACGGACAAAGTTCTTTTACCCATGCGATCTCCCCGAAGTTTTCCGACAAATGTGACTGAAGCGGAAGCTCATAACGTTTCTGAAGTTTTTTTAGTTCTTTCATAACCTCATCGGTACACGTCGGAATAAATCTCGGCGTAAGGATCGGATATGTACGACTGTAGTTTTTCTGAATTGTCTCCTCAATCCACTTTAAAGTTTCTTCTGTCGACTTTTTCGTTTCTTCAACTAAATAATCCGGCGCATTCCGATCCATATTCACTTTCCCGACAAAAGTACTCAGCCCGCTTTGTTCAAGCATATCCATAAGCAAAACAGTCGCCGGCCTGTGAAGAGTCGCAAATACACACGCCCTTGTAGTTGCACTCTTTTGCATATTTTTCACGAAAATCCGGTATGACTTTTCTGCATAGTCTAAATCACAAAACTTCGATTCCTCCGGAAACGTATTCGTTTCGAGCCATTCTAACAATTCCATATCCATTCCCAGACCGCGGTACGAATACTGAGGCGCATGAACATGAAGATCTGTAAATCCCGGAATAATCAGCGCGTCTTTGTAATCCCGTATCGGATTTCCTCCGAATTTAAACGGAAGCGTCTTATAGACGCCCTCCACGATTCCGTCTTTGCAGACTACATATCCATTTTCACAAATCGAAAATTCTTTCTGATTTTTGCTGTATACAATATTTCCTTTTAAAATAAAAACCGATTTTCTTTTCATTTCACTGCCTCCTTTCCTTTTCGGTTATATCATCTCAAGCATCACTTCTACGACGCCTCCGCATACCATTCCTTCCTCTTCTGCGTCGTCTGCCGTCATATCGACTTTACAAAGTTGAAATACAGGTTCGCCTTTTCGCATCATAAGCAGGGCTTTTTGCATGACTTCACTTTCTACACATCCTCCGCCTATCGTACCCGTTATGCTTCCGTCTTCCATTATCAGCATCTTCGTTCCTACGCTTCTAGGCGCAGATCCTTTTCGGGAAACGATAGTCGCAAGCACTTTTTTCAATGATGGTTCCTTAAAACTTTCTTTTGTATCATTTTTCTTTTCAAAAAGCTTCTCCGACAACTCTTTTGAATATCCGCCCGCTTTTTCTCTGCTGTTTTTTACTTCGATTATTTCCGCCATGATCGAAACGGCGATCTCCTCCGGAGTCTCTGCCTTGATCTTCAATCCTATCGGCGTGTGTACCCGCTCTAAATCTTCTCTGTCGATACCTTTTTTCTCAAGCTGATCTTTTACGATTGCAACCCGCCGTTTACTGCCCATCATCCCGATATATGCATTTTGCTTTTCCACGATTATTTCCAGACATTCCGCATCGTATCTGTGACCGCGCGTCACTATGACAAACCATGTATCCGAGTCACCACCGATCTTTGCAAGTCCTTCCTTAAAAGGAGCGCAAATGACATTATCTGCTCCGGCTTTTCTTACATGATCTGCGAATTTCGGACGATCCTCAAGAACAGTCACCTCAAACCCAAGCATCTTCCCGAGTTTCGTAACCGCAGCCGAAACGTGTCCTCCGCCGCAAATTACAAGACGGGGAATTCTTCCGATTCGTTCACGGAAGATTCTGCTCTTGCCTTCACATCCGCTTTTTTCTCTGTTTTCCTTTTTCTTTTCGTCCGGTCTTTCATTTTGTTCTTCGTCTTGAGCAAAAATCCCGGAAAGAATCCGCTTCTTTCCGGCATCTTTGCCGTACAAAACAGTCTCCGTCCAAACATCCCCGTCAGAAAGATCCAGTACCTTTTTAATCTTCATAAAACTCATTCATATCTACTCTCCAGCGCTGATCTGAAACAAACTCCCGGTCGCAAAGAAAAAGCGGCAATCTTCAAGATCCGCCCATTCTTTTACAGAACACTTATTTTTAATCAAATCTCCCTGTTCTTCTTATGCTCTGGCCAATCTTGAAAGAACATCTTTAAGAAGCTCATAGAAACGCTCAAGCGAATCAAGCGGAGCATTCTCATCCGGAGTGTGTACATTATTCAGTGTCGGACCTACTGCGATCGCATCCAGTCCCGGAATTGCTTCTGAGAAGAGTCCGCATTCAAGTCCTGCATGAATCGCCTCCAAACGAAGTTCACTTCCGAACAGATCGCGGTAGCTTTCTACAAACAGATCGCGGATCTTAGATTCTTCCGCATAACTCCAGCCCGGATATTCTCCGCTGTACTCAATCTCAAATCCAAACGTCTCTGCAAGAAGTGCGAAACGCGATTTTGTATCTTCCTGAAGGCTTGCAACAGACGATCTGGGAGAAACCGCAACCATAATATAATCTTCTTCTGTTCTGACTACTCCCATATTAGACGATACAACGACAAACCCGTTCATCTTGATGTTTCGTCTGTAAATTCCGTTTGGAGCAAGACGCATCAGACTTACGAATGCCTTTGCATCTTCTTCCTGAACCGCCATTGCGCTCTGGCCTTCCGTCACTGCGATCTCGCAGGAGAAATCCGGCTCAAAAGATGTGATTTCATCTGCAAATACTTCTGCGAGATCACATGCAAGTTTCTCTGCTTTTTGTGCTTCTGCCGAATCTGCATAGATAAGAGACATCTCACACTCTCTTGTAATTGCATTATCTTTTGTTCCGCCTGCAAACGTTCACAAGAAGTCCTTTTGTATTTTTCAGAAGATGATCTGCCATACGAGCCATCAGAAGATTCGCATTCTGACGCTCTTTATCAATATCCGTTCCCGAATGTCCGCCGAGAAGGCCTTCTGCTTTTATTTTGAACTAATGTTCCTTCTGCCTGCACTCTTTCTATCTTTCTTGTAAGCTGAACACGAAGTCCGCCGGCACAGCTAACTGTTGCGACTCCTTCTTCTTCTGAATCCATGTTGATCATCGTACGCGCTGTGATCTGAGACTTATCAAGCGCCTGAGCGCCGTTTAGTCCGATTTCCTCCGACGTCGTAAACACACACTCTACAGGAGGGTGCTCTAATTCTTTATCGTCAAGAACTGTCATCATAAGGGCAACCGCTACTCCGTTGTCTGCTCCGAGAGTCGTTCCGTTTGCGTAAAGAACGCCGTCTTTTACAATGAGATCAAGCCCGTCTTTTTCAAAATCATGCTCGACTCCGGCAAGTTTATCGCATACCATATCGATATGTCCCTGAAGCATAACAGGAGCTTTGTCTTTTGCCCCCTCGCTTCCTTCTTTTTTTATGATCACATTATTACTTTCATCCTGGTAAACCCAGAGGTTTCTGTCTTTTGCGAATTTCACAAGATAGTCGCTAAGACCCTTCTCATTTCCCGATCCTCTCGGGATTGCGCTGATATCTTCAAAAAAAATGAAATAATTTCTCCGGCTTGCAGCCTGTGATCTTGTACTCCATAATAAATCCTCTTTTCTATTAGTTATTGCCATATGCTTTATTGATTATAACAGATTTTTCTTAATTTTCATCCATTTTTACATATGTTTTCTTGACACTTTTTCCCTGTAAACTAAATAAAGCAGTAAAAATATTGTTATGATTCCGTCACTTTAAAAATGACGGTTTTTATTTTGCGGAAGCGCCCTGTGCGTTCCATATTGAAAGGTGGTGAGGTTATGGACTCCGGTGTCAGTTGTCATATACACAGTCTGATCGAAAAAAATTACATAAAGAGAGGTATTTATCATGAACAAAGACATTTTTGTACAGCTTCTCGGCCAGCGTCAGTTCAAAGCTGTGAGAAGCATTTTAGATGTAATGAACGAAGTGGACATAGCCTCATTACTGTCAGAACTTGACGATAAAGAGCTTGCTCTTGCATTTCGGCTGATTCCGAAAGATAAGGCAGCGGAAGTATTTGCCAATATGGAAACTTCCATGCAGACCTACCTTGTAGACATGTTTTCCGAAAAAGAACTAAAGGAACTCCTTGATGACCTTTACATGGATGATACTGTCGATCTTCTCGAAGAGCTTCCGGCAAACCTCGTAAATCGTATTCTTGATACGGTTTCGCCGTCTGACAGAACGCTGATCAACCAACTTCTTAATTATCCGGAAGACAGCGCAGGAAGCATCATGACAACCGAATATGTCGATATCCGTCAGTCTATGACTGTCGCACAGTCTATGGCTCACATCAAGGAAACCGGTATTCACAAAGAAACGATCTATACCTGCTACGTCACAGATAAAAAGGAAGCTGATCGGCATCGTCAGCGCAAAAGATCTCATGACGACCGACGATGGCATTCTGATCAGTG
>ENA-OQKC01001058-OQKC01001058.1-human-gut-metagenome-genome-assembly--contig:-NODE-1058-length-10108-cov-3.193668_pt1 | contig 10108 bp, 7 predicted proteins | sample MGYA00242774_ERZ504790 | MGnify/ENA primary metagenome ERZ504790 (study PRJEB26092, sample SAMD00036419) | human gut metagenome | host: Homo sapiens | study: EMG produced TPA metagenomics assembly of...
ATCTTGTCCACGATGGTCTGGTCCGCGTTCTGGATGATTTTGATCTGCGGCGCGGTCTGCAAGGTAACCACGCTGATGCGGTCGAGGTCGTCGAGTCGCTTGGCAAAACGGTCGAGCTTGGACTTGAAGTTCTTCAGCACTTGCGCCTGCATGGCGTCGCCACTGGCGGCGGCCTCGGCCTCCAGCGCTGGCAGCTGGTTGGCGTTGAAGTCGGCGAGCGCCTTCTTGCCGGCCAGTACGGTCATTTTCAGCTCGCGGTATTGCTGGGCGTTCTGCGTGTACATCGTGTCGTACATGGAGATGTCGGCCACGAGTTTGGCTTGCGCGGATTGGAGGGTGGTGATGAGGTGTTGCATGGCATCGTTGTTGGGCAGTTCGGATACGGCCGGGATCTGGTCGAGCGTGCCGGCCACGCCGAATCGGCTGATCGAATCGGTGCCGGCGAAGTTGGCCGCGCGGAAGCCATGGCGCTCCCACGCCAGCTTCTGCACCGCCGGTGTTTTCAACAGGTTCAGCAGTGTGCCGCCTTTTCTCGTCCAAGGCCATCAGCGTGTGGGTGCTCCACACGGTCGGCGTCGGGTAGACGATGACCACGTCGTCCTTGATCTGCTTGAACGCATCCGGCTGGTTCACGGCCAAATCAAGCAGCTGCGATTCGTAGCCCACCATCATCGGCTTGGAGCCCACGCCCAAGGTCAGGAACTGGTTGAACGAATCCTCGGAAGAGGTCTCCATCCAGCCGGATTTGGCGAAGATGGAGGCGATGGTCTTGCCGTCGCGCGCCACCGAATCGACCATGGCCGGCTGCCCGCCGTTGAGCACCGTGGCAAGAAGCGCCGCGTATTCGTTGCCTGAGTTCGACTTCACCGGATCGGTCGAGTCGATGCGGAACTGCCCGTAGCCTGCCGTGTATCCGACGTCGGCCATGTTGTGTTGGCGACCATCGCGTCCACGGCTTTGGCCATATCCATGTGGTACGCGCCAGAATCGTCCTTGGTCACAAGTCCGCCGTTCACGAGCCCGTCCGCCACGGCCTTGTGCGTGTATAGCACAATCGGTGAGTTGAAGACGATGTCGCTTTGGGGGGGGCCTTGACGCCTTTCGCATTGCCGTATTCGACGGCCGCGCGCGAGGAGGGGAACAGGTAACCCATGCCTTTCCGGTCCGTATCCATCATGGCCGGCGATCCGGCCTTGCGATAGTCGATGGCAATGCCTTGCTTGGCGGCGAGCGCCTTGAACTTGGCGTCATCGAACAGGCCGATTTTCTCGCCGCCCAGGTAGCCGGTGATGCTCACCTGTTCGGTCGGTTCGGCCGGTGCTGGTTGCGATTGCCGCCACACCAGCGTGCCGCAGACCACGCCCACTACCGCAAGCAGGGCGATCAGTCCGATGATTTTTGATTTGGAGAGTTTCATTGTGCGTCCGTTTTCTGGTCCGACTGGTGAGCCGGGCCGCCAGATGGAGTTCTGACTGGGTGCATGCCGTCCTTCATCAGCAGCCGAGGAAGGCACAGGCGAAGGTGCGACGTCGTCGTATCCATCCATGCGGGTCCAACCGTTGGATGGCGTCGGAGTCGGCCGTAATGCCCAACGTCTTGGCGCTTACCGCCCGGCTGAGTTCGCCGGCGGCGGTCTGTTCGAGCACTTGCAGCGCCTCGATGGTTTCGATTCGTGCCGTGGCTATCTGATCGCGTGCGCCGGAACTTTCCACGTCCACGTAGGAGCGCAACAGTTTCTCGGTCTGCTCGCCGTACACGGTGATGTAGTGGCGCAACGTCGGGTAGGCGGAGGTGTCTCGGGTCACGTATTGCACTAAATCTTTGGTAGCGGCGATGAAGTCGTTGGCTTCGGCTTTGACGGCTGGGTCACGTACTTGCTTGGTGAGCATGGCGATCGAGTTGAGTCGAGCGTTCGCCGCGTCGATCGTATCGGCGGTCTTCTGACCGTTGGGCAAGGCGGAAACCAGCATTTTGCCGATGCGTCGCTCCGGCTCGGAGGCGGCGATATACCCAAGTGCGGCCAGTACCACGGCCACGATCAGGCCGGGCACTCCGCCGCCGACCAGTCCGAAACCGAGCCCGGCGAGCAGCAGTCCGACAACGAATCCACAGATTACCTGGAGCATCAGTTGAAGCCCTTGGCTTGGCGGAAGACGGCGGCGAGGTCGCCGGAGCGGCCGTCGAATACCTTGGCGTTGCTCAGGGTGGCGAGAGACTTCAGCTGGCTGGGATCGGCATCGCCGAACATGATGGAGAAGATCGGCAGATCACGGCCGCGCGACTTATAGGCGCTTTCGAATTCGTCCTGATGATCGGAGTTGGAGCGGCCGTCGGTCATGAGCACGATGGCGGTGGTGTATTGCGAGGCTTCCGACTCGCTGGGCAGCTCGTCGAGCGCGCTCAGCAGGCCTTCATAGATATCGGTGCCGCCGCTGGCATCGGTGGCATCGGCCTCATGCAGCAGGTCGCTGGTGCTTGTGCCAGTGGCCTTGACCGGGCGGTGGGCCTCGGTTTCAAACGGGATGAGAATGTTCACGTCGCCGCTGGCGGGCTCGATGTACGACTTCTTGGCCTGGTCCGGGTCGAGCGCCGCGTTCAGGCCTTTGACCACGCCGTTCTTGCCCTCTCCAGACATCGAACCGGAGTAATCGACCACCCAAATGGTCCAGCTGGGTTTCCTGAGCGCGGTCTGGTAGACGTTGAGCGCGCTGTCGATCACCGTGGCGGAGGTCATGGAGAACGTGAGTTTGCCGTCGCTGACCGCGGCGAGGATGTCCGCGGTGGAGACGGGCTTGGTGGCGCCGGTGTCGTCAGCCCAGCCGAGTTTGACGGCCTTGGATTTGGCGATGCCGAACACGATCGGCGTGGTGGAGGTGCTGGCCGCGTCTTTGACGATGTGCTTGGTGTCTCCCATCGAAATCCACATCGAGGAGGCAGGCCAGACGGCGTCGTGATCCCGGCCGCCGGCCTTGAGCGCGTTCATAATCTCCAGCGAACCCATGTAGTGCATCGTCACGGCTACGTTGGATTGGTCGGCCGCTTTCTGGATGGCGACGGCGACTTCCTTGTTTTCGGAGCCGGAGGCAATGCTCAGGGTGGCAGTCGGTTTGCCGCCGGACGGCTGGAAGGTCTGCGTGGTGGCGGACGTGCCGTTGCCGTCCGCTGTGCCGTCATCGGAATTATTGAACGCCGTGCAACCGGTCAACGCGAGCACGCCGGCACATACCGCGGCCGCAACCGCGGCGGCGGAGAGAAGACATTATGCCCATAATTCCATGGCTCTCCCGCCATCTAAAGCGGGTCGGGCCACAAGGTGACCGCACGGTGAACAATGGGTGAAGAGCTACATCAGTACGCGGCGCAGGCAATCATGGGGTCGTCGTAGAAGCCGAGGATCTTTTCGAGGTAGGGCTTGTAAGTGCTGTTGGGCATGGAGAAGATTTCGTGGCGCGATTCGGGGAAGCGCACGATGTTCGCCTCGCCGCCGCCGTCCTTGACCAGTTGGACGAAGTGATTCTGCGGCTTATTGAGTACCCAGATGTCGCGTCCGGACTGGAAGAGCAGCACCGGCGTCTCCACTTCGGCGCAGGCGGACGGATTCAGTATGGCCCGGTTGAGCTTCAACGCTTGGCGCACCCATTCGAACGCCGCGCAGTAGGTCTGGTATTCGCTATTCTCGCAACGCAGCTTGAAGTACCAGCGTTCACGCGCTTCGGAAGCGCCCTCGTTGCCTTCCATCGAGAATTCCGGCGTGAAGCCCGACTGCCCGAACACGCGCTTCTTGCCGAAGCCGAGTCCGCACAGCGCGCCGACCAGCACACGGGCCACGCCCAGCGGCATGCCGGTGGCGGGGGCGATCATCGGGGCAGAGAGCACCGCTTTGTCGAACAGGGTGGGGTATCGCTCCAACACGGCCGCGCCGATGCCGCCGCCCATCGAATGGCAGAACAGGTTCAGCGGCATGCCGGCCGCGTACTGCTGGCCGATGGTTTCGGCGAAGCCGGCCAGATCGGCCACGTAGCGCTGCCAGTCATCAATCCACACCATGCAGCGGTTGTCCACGTCGCGCGCGGACTTGCCGTGGCCGCGATGCTCGAGTACACACACCGAGTAGCCGGCAAGCAGGAAGTACCAGACGAGCTCGTCGTACTTTTCGGCGAACTCGGTGAAGCCGTGGCTGATGACGATGGCCCCGCGGAAGGTGGCGGTGGCGCCTTGCTCGCGAATCGCGTCGAATTTGGCGGAGTCGTAGCACAGGTAGTGCAGCTGGCCCGAGCGGCCGCCGGTGTCCATAATGCCGGACAGCGGCTCGATCCCGGCCGAACGTTCGGCGGCGGACGGATCGAACCAGCCCTCCTCGCAGCATTGTTCGAGCGCGGGCAGCACCACGTCGGTCATCGTTTCGGCGTACTTGTTTTCGTCGATCATCGTCACCTGCATGGCTCCCATCTTAGGACAAGCCTCACGCCCACACCTCGCACCCACACCACGACACATTCCCGGGAATGCGTCGCAAGCCTGCGCGCCACTGACCGCACAGGCGCGTAGGTTGTGAGGTATGAGCGAAACCAATGATGTCAATGACGCAATCAAGCATTTCCCACGCCTCCGGGCGCGCACGCTGCGCTTCGGCTGCGGCGCACCGCGCTCCGCACAGACCGTGGGCGACGGCTCGCGGGCCCTGTTCCTGCGCTCCGACGGCCCCGAGGATCTGGTGACCGCACTGTGGCTGAGCTGGTTCGACGAGTCCGGCGAACACCATGAGACCAAGCTGGCCGACCCGCGCGAACTGCTGGGCGCAACCGCCGACAGCGAGGACGTGCCGGCCGAGGAGAAGGCCCGCCGCGAGCGTGCGCGCGAAGGCGGCACCGGCATCGTCGGATACTCCGCAGATGACGACGGCAATCGCATCGTGTTCACCATCAACGGCCGCCTGTTCCTGACCGACATCGATTGGAATGACGAGACCGGCGCACCCGAGCCGCACACCCGTGAACTGGCCGGCGAATGGCTCGATGAGGACCCGGCGATGTACACGCCGGTGCTGAACCCGCGCATCGCCCCGGATGGCGAACATGTGCTGTACACCACGGGCAGCTACCTGATGCTGGTCGATATCGGCGGCGAACTAGGTGACCGCATCACCGCCGTCTACGGCGTGAGCGTGGAGGATGAGGACGGCAATCCGGCCGAAAACACGTGGAAAATCGGTCTGGCCGAGTTCGTGGCCGGCGAGGAGATGGACCGATACGACGGCTTCTGGTGGGCCCCGGATTCGCAGCACGTGCTGTTCGAGTCCTTCGACACCGCCGACGAGCCGACCTGGCACATCAGCGATCCGGCCGACCCCGAGAAGCCGGCCGCCGGCCGCCGTTACCCGCGCGCGCTGACCCGCAATGCCGACGTGTATCTGACCGTGATCACGCTGGCGTTCGATGAGAACGACCGGTACGCAGGCATCACCGGCAACGCCGATGTGGATTGGGATCGCGAGGCGTACGAGTATGTGGCCGCCGTGAACTGGCGTCGCGGCCACGATCCGCTGGTGCTGGTGCAGAACCGCCGTCAGACCCGCGATCAGGTGCTTGAGGTGGCAGTCGCGGCGGATGGGGCCGCGCTGGGTGCCACGCGTGTGCTTGAGGAGCACGCGAACGAGCAGTGGATCGACCTGGTTCACGGCACGCCCGCCTACACGCCGGATGGTCGTCTGGTGTGCTCGCTCAACGATATGGCCACGGACACCAACCGTCTGACAATGGACGGCCGCCCGTTCACGCCGGCTGGCTGGAACGTGCGCACGGTGCTCGCCGTGACCGACGAGGATGTGCTGGCCGTGGTGCAGCGCGCGCCCGAAATCGCGCCTGAGGTGCCGGACGCTTGGGCCGATGCGGCCGCCACCGAGTCCGTATTCGGCGACCACGACGCCCGCAGTTTCGACGTGGTGAGTATCGATTACAACGGCACGATCACGCCGGTCACGACCGATTCCGGCCAGTGGACCGCCTCGCGCGGCGAGCGCGGCATCGTGGTCTCCGGCCGCGATATGCGTTCCGCCCGCGCCCAGATGCGGCATATTCTGGGAGAACAGAGCGCCACTATCGCGTCCACGGCGGCCGAACCCGGCTTTACACCGAACGTCACGTTTACGCGACTGGGCGAGCACCAGCTGTACACGGCGATCATCGCGCCGAGCCCGGAAAGCCCGTACGCGCACGCCGAGAAGCTGCCGGTGCTGATGAAGCCGTACGGCGGGCCCGGCTTCCAGCAGGTCATCGCCTCGCAGTCCTTCTACTGGGAGGGCCAGTGGTGGGCCGACCAAGGCTTCCTGGTGGTCACGGCAGACGGCCGTGGCACCACCGGCCGCGGCCCGGCATGGGACCGCGAGATCTTCGAGGATATGAAGGACGTAACGCTGGCCGATCAGGTCGAGGCCGTCAACGCCCTGCCCGAGGCCGTCGCCCGGCTCAACGCCGATGTGGAATCACGTGCGGCACAGCCGGCTGCGGGCGATCAGGCAGACGCCGAGAACCACCCACCGGCGCTTCGCGCCACCTCCCGCCAGCGGGAGGCGATTCCCATGCCGGACCTCGACAAGGTGTGCATGATCGGCTGGTCGTACGGCGGCTTCCTGTCCGCACTGGCCGTGCTGGACGCGCCGAACGTGTTCAAGGCCGCATGCGCCGGCGCCCCGCCCACCGACTGGACGCTGTACGACACGCACTACACCGAGCGCTATCTGGGCCTCGACCCGGATGTCTACTACCGAAACGGCATCGTGCAGGACGCACCGAAACTCGAGCGCCCGCTTATGCTGATCCACGGTTTCGCCGACGACAACGTCACCATCGCCCACAGCCTGCGCCTCTCGCAAGCCCTGATGGCGGCGGGTCGCCCGCACACCTTCCTGCCGTTGACGGGCATCACCCATATGACCAATGACGAGACCGTGGCCGAAAACCTGCTCACCCTCCAGCGCGATTTCCTGCGCGACGCGCTGGCCTGACAAATCGATAACACGCGCATCCCACCCGAGGTGCTCCACCGGTAAAGCACCTCGGGTGGTGCGCCGCACCCATTTCCGCCCTGAATTTTTGGATATTTTGCACTCATCGTCACGTGAAAGACCGGTTTTTTGTCTCATATTCCCATCACCGCGTAGGATGGGTGAAGATTAGAAAGGGAGGACTATGAGCGTTCTCGACCGTTTTGAAAAAAGCGTGGAGGGTGCAGTCAACGGAGTATTCGCCAAGTTTGGCTCCAAAGACCTGCAGCCTGTCGATCTTTCCAGCGCCTTGGAGCGCGAGATTGACGCCGAGGCCATGCCCGTGGGCCGTGACCGCACGGTGGCCCCGAATGAATACCGTTTCAAGCTCAGTACTCCTGACTTCGACCGTATCGAGGCATGGGGTAGCGAGACCCTGGCCAACGAACTGGCCGATAACCTCACCGAGTACGCGAAGAGCCAGCATTACGCCTTCGTGGGCCCGGTGATCGTGATCTTCGAGGAAGACCTTGACCTGTCCAAGGGCAACTTCAACCTCACCTCCGAATCCGTGCAGGGCAATGCCGTGCCGGTCACCACCGATGCGCAGACCGAGGATAGCCCGGTGCTCGAGGTGAACGGCAACCAGTACCTGCTCACCAAAGACAAGACGGTAATCGGCCGCGGTTCCGGTTGCGATATCGTCATCGACGATCCGGGCATCTCCCGCAAGCACCTGGAAATCGACATCACGGATAACGGCGTGATCGCCCGCGACCTGGGTTCGACCAACGGCACGTACGTGGAGGGCCACCAAGTGCCCGCCGCCACGCTGCTCGACGGCAACACCATCACCATCCGGCCGTACCCGCATCCTGTACTGGGCCTCCGCCCAAGCCCAGGAGTAGTCGAGCACACGCCCGAAAGTCGTCCACTTATGACCGAACTGACATTCGCCCTGCTCAAGTATGGATTCCTGATCCTGCTGTGGATATTCATCTGGCTGGCCGTACGTTCGCTGCGCAAGGACATCGAGACGTTCAGTCCGCGACCTTCGCGCGCGCGTCGTCGCCGTGAGCGTGAAGCGCATAAGGCCAAGGCCGAAACGCCGCAGGCAGCTGCGCCGCGCCCGCATCGCCAGCCCAGCGCTTCCGCGTCGTCCGCCGCCTCGGCGCAGCCTACCCTGTTGGTCATCATCGATGGTCCGCTTGCCGGCAGCTCCGTGCCGCTGGCCGAAGCCGACATCACGCTTGGCCGCGCCGCCTCGAATACCGTGGTGCTCGATGACGAATTCGTGTCTTCCCACCATGCCCGTGTCTACCGTGACACGCGCTCCGGGCAGTGGGCCATTGAAGACCTGAACTCCACCAATGGCACCGTGGTCAACCAGCAGCGCATCAGCCGCCCCACCATCCTGCCCGCTCGTATTCCTGTGCGCATCGGCGCCACCACCTTCGAACTGAGGTAGCCGCATGCCAAAATCCGCCGCTTCACAACCGCTGTTCCTGTATTCCACCACGGTGTCCGATGTGGGCACCGTGCGCGCGAACAATCAGGATTCCTCCTTCGCCGGCGAGCATCTCATCGCCATGTGCGACGGCATGGGCGGTCACGCCGGCGGCGATACGGCATCCTCCATCGCCATCCGGTCACTGGCCCACATCGAGCAGGACGACACCGGTGGCAACGTCGAGACGATCTCCCGCATGATGGAGACCTCCGTTATGGCCGCGCATGACGCCATCGTCGGCAAGGCCAAGCGCGAACGCAAGCTTGCCGGCATGGGCACCACCGTTACCGCAGTGGCATTGGTGGCCGGCTACTGGGTCATCGCCCATATCGGCGATTCGCGCGCCTACCTGCTGCGCGACGGACACCTGAGCCGCATCACGTGCGACCACAGCTACGTGCAGCACCTCATCAACACCGGTCGTATCACCCCGTCCGAAGCCAAGAACCACCCGCAGCGCAACGTCGTGATGCGCGTGCTTGGCGACTTTGACATTGACCCGCGCCCGGATATTTCGATTCGCCGAGCCACCCGCCGACCGTTGGCTGCTGTGCTCGGACGGTCTGTGCGGTGTGCTGGAAGATTCCACCATCGAAGAGACGATGACCACGCTGTCCGATCAGGGCGAATGCGCGCAGCGTCTGGTGCAGATGGCACTGCGGGCGGGCAGCACCGATAATGTCACGGCCGTTATTGCGGATGCCACGTTGGCGTTGGATGCCGATGCGTTCGATCTGCCGCACCAAACGCCGTTGGTCGGCGGTGCCGCCAGCCGTAATCTTGAGCCGATTGCCGACATCGTCAACGAGCCGGTGGCTACCGCGCCCGCACTGCGGGAGGATGATTCCCCCGCCCAGCGCGCCGCAGCATTGATTCAGCCCGCCAGCGCGCACGAGGCGGAGACCGCGCAAACCACGGCCAAACCGTCGTCCACACGCGTGGTGCAGCCGTCCACCGTCCGCGAGGAGACCGGTGAACGAGCCAATCCCGATACCGGTGAGATTCCGGTGGTGCAAAAGCCGGATGGGCGCCTGTCCGCCGACCCCAACGACCCGGATGTGGCCAAAGCCATCCGCGATGAGCAGGTCGAGCAGAAGAAGGCCACGCGTACCAAGAAGCGCCGCAATAAGCTTGCGGTGATTATTACCTGCATTCTTGCCGTGCTGGCATTGGCCGGCGCTGGCTGGGGCGCGTACACGTGGAGCCAGACGCACTACTACGTGGGAGATAGCAACGGCACCGTGGCCATTTATCGTGGCGTGCCGACCAATCTCTTTGGACTTGAGCTTTCGCACGAAGTGCAGACCACCAATATCGCCACCGCGGACCTGCCTCAGACATGGCGTGACCAGCTGAGCCAAGGCATCACAGTCGGTTCGTTGGACGAAGCGCAGTCGCATGTGGGTATTATCCGCACCGAAATGCGCAAACTGGCCAAGCAGCAGGAAGCCGACGCCGCCAAGAAGGCCGAGGCGTCCAATTCCCCGGACAGTTCCAAAGACAGCTCCCAGAGCGATTCCAAGGACAGCACCGAGGATTCGTCCAGCCAGTCCGGCTCCTCGTCAGCAAAGTCCGGTTCGTCAAGCTCATCCGATTCCTCGGATAAATCCGGTATC
>ENA-OQKC01001063-OQKC01001063.1-human-gut-metagenome-genome-assembly--contig:-NODE-1063-length-10062-cov-3.146049_pt1 | contig 10062 bp, 9 predicted proteins | sample MGYA00242774_ERZ504790 | MGnify/ENA primary metagenome ERZ504790 (study PRJEB26092, sample SAMD00036419) | human gut metagenome | host: Homo sapiens | study: EMG produced TPA metagenomics assembly of...
ATACTTACCGTAAAGAAGAACTCGTTTACTGGGAAAGGACAGAGAACGTACTTCCAAATAAGAAAGAGATTATTAACTTCATTAAGATATGAGGTCTATTATTTTTCCCGGATATTTCAGTGTGGATTCCAGTGCCAGCGTGTTTCCGGAGCATTATGTGGCATATCGCCTGAATGATCTGTATGACTGCTTGCAGGAGCAGATTTATCTGCTGATGCGTGTGATGAGAATGCTGGTCTCCATGATTGTGATGCTGGTTTATTGCGTTGCAGTACGTGAGGAAGCCAGGGCGTTTTTGTTGACGTTTATAGCCAACTATCTGATATATTTGATTTATGATTCCTGGTTCTTCTTCACTTTTGAGGCGAATCGGAAACTGAAAAAGAAAAGTAACAATGAAAAGATTGCGTAACATACTGACTGTAGTTCTGCTGGCACTGGGCATGTTGCTACCCGCCACGGTGCGGGCCGAGAATACGGTGGACGTGAAGGAGATTGTCTTCGGGCATATCGGCGATTCTTACGAATGGCACATCACGACGTGGGGCGAAACTCACGTTACGATTCCTTTGCCGGTAATAGTGCATAGCTCTACCACCGGATGGCATGCCTTTCTATCCTCACGTCTGGAGGAGAACGGTGGAAGTTATGAAGGCTTTTCCATCGCTCCCGCAGGAAGCAAGTACGAAGGCAAGCTGGTGGAGTATGATGCCACCGGAAACGAAATACGCCCGTTGGACATCTCCATCACGAAGGTGACACTGGCTTTGCTCATCAACAGCGCATTGCTGCTTCTCATCATTTTGAGTGTGGCGCACTGGTATCGCAAGCACCCGCAGGGAAGTGCCGCTCCCGGTGGTTTCATCGGGTTTATGGAGATGTTTATCATGATGGTGAACGATGATATTATAAAGAGCTGTGTCGGTCCGAAGTACCGTAAATTCGCACCTTACTTGCTGACGGCCTTCTTCTTTATTTTCATCAACAACATTATGGGGCTGATTCCTTTCTTTCCCGGAGGGGCCAACGTGACGGGAAATATAGCCATTACGATGGTATTGGCCATCTGTACTTTCTTGGCCGTGAATATCTTTGGAACCAAGACTTATTGGAAAGATATCTTTTGGCCGGATGTGCCCTGGTGGCTGAAGGTACCGGTCCCCATGATGCCGTTTATCGAGTTCTTCGGTATTTTCACCAAACCGTTTGCTTTGATGATACGTCTTTTTGCCAATATGCTGGCAGGGCACATGGCAATGCTGGTGCTTACCTGCCTGATATTCATCTCGGCCAGTATGGGACCTGCTTTGAACGGAACGCTGACCGTGGCATCGGTGTTGTTCAATATCTTTATGAATGCACTTGAGTTGTTGGTTGCCTTTATCCAGGCATATGTGTTCACCATGCTGTCAGCCGTGTTCATCGGTCTGGCGCAGGAAGAGCATAAGGAGAAGGCGGTGAAGTGATACGATTATTGGGAATATAAATATTAATAAAAATAACCATTTAAAAACTGAAAGTTATGTTACTATCTGTATTATTGCAAGCTGCTGCGGCAGGTGTGGGAGTTAGTAAACTGGGTGCAGCCATTGGTGCTGGTTTGGCTGTTATTGGTGCTGGTGTAGGTATTGGTAAAATCGGCGGTTCTGCTATGGAGGCCATTGCCCGCCAGCCGGAAGCATCCGGAGATATCCGTATGAACATGATTATTGCCGCTGCCTTGATTGAAGGTGTTGCTTTGTTGGCAGTAGTTGTGTGTTTATTGGTATTCTTTTTATAATGTACAATCTACCATTTACCATTTACAATTTGTCCGTGCAGCATCACCGCGTCAGCCAAATTGTAAATCGTAAATTGTCAAATAGTAAATAAAATTATGTCATTGTTATTACCCGATAGTGGTCTGCTGTTCTGGATGCTCCTTTCATTCGGTGTGGTGTTTGTGGTGCTTGCCAAGTACGGTTTTCCCGTTATCACCAAGATGGTGGAAGGTCGCAAGACCTACATCGACCAGTCTTTGGAAGTGGCACGCGAAGCAAATGCCCAGCTCTCCAAACTGAAAGAGGAGAGTGAAGCGTTGATTGCTGCTGCCAACAAAGAACAAGGACGTATTCTGCGGGAGGCGATGCATGAGCGTGACAAGATTATCGTCGAAGCACGCAAGCAGGCGGAAGCCGCCGCGCAGAAGGAGCTGGACGAAGTTAAAAAGCAGATACAGCAAGAGAAGGAAGAGGCCATCCGCGATATTCGCCGCCAGGTGGCAGTCTTGTCCGTAGATATAGCCGAGAAAATTATCCGCAAGAATCTGGACGAGAAACATGAGCAGATGGAGATGATAGACCGGATGTTGGATGAAGTGCTGGCCGCAAGTAAAAACAATTAATTCTCAAAGAAATGGATATAGGAATCGTTTCGATGCGTTATGCGAAAGCATTGATGGAATATGCCAAGAGCATGGGGGCAGAAGATACTCTGTACAAGGAGTTTTGTATGCTCGACCGTAGCTTCAGGAAACATCCCGATTTGCGCATGGCATTGGAAAACCCCATCCTGACGATACGTGAGAAGTTAACACTTATCTGTACCGCTGCTGTGGGGGATGCTCCTGCGGGCCGTGAGTTTGCGCGTTTCATGACCCTGGTGTTGAAGAACCGGCGGGAAAACTTTCTCCAGTACATCTGCCTGAGTTTTCTGGATTTGTACCGGAAAGACAAGCATATCGGTGTAGGAAAGCTGATAACAGCCGTTCCCGTCAGCCAGGAAGTGCGGGAGCGTATTCATGACAGTGCTTCCTCCCTGCTGCATGCCAGCATGGAGCTGCAGACTGAAGTGGATCCCTCCATTGAAGGTGGTTTTATCTTCGACATCAACGACTTCCGTCTGGATGCCAGTATTGCTACGCAGCTTAAGAAAGTGAAACAGCAGTTCATTGATAAGAATAGAAGAATCGTGTGATTTACGATTTGACAATTTACAATTTACTTATTTAATAGTCTTGTGATGCGTAAGTTGTAGAGGTCAAACAGTATATGATTCGGGTTCTTTCAAATAGTAAATAGTAAATTGTAAAATAGTAAATACTAAGATGTTGTCTGAAAATATAAAAGTAAGCGAAGTCTCCGATATTCTCCGCAAGCAACTGGAAGGGATTGACACCCGCGTACAGTTGGACGAGATTGGCACGGTACTGCAAGTCAGTGACGGTGTAGCCCGTATCTATGGGTTGCGCAATGCCGAAGCCAACGAGTTGTTGGAGTTCGACAACGGCATCAAGGCCATTGTGATGAACCTCGAAGAGGATAATGTGGGTGCTGTGTTGCTTGGCCCTACGGATAAAATCAAGGAAGGCTTCATTGTAAAGCGTACCAAGCGTATTGCTTCCATCATGGTGGGAGAGGGTATGCTGGGCCGTGTAATAGACCCTCTGGGTGCGCCGCTCGATGGCAAAGGACTGATAGGCGGAGAACTTTATGAAATGCCGCTGGAACGTAAGGCGCCGGGAGTTATCTTCCGTCAGCCGGTGAATCAGCCGCTACAGACCGGTCTGAAGGCTGTGGATGCCATGATACCTATCGGCCGTGGACAGCGTGAGCTGATTATCGGTGACCGCCAGACCGGTAAGACGGCCATTGCCATCGATACCATCATCAACCAGCGTGCCAATTTTGATGCTGGCGATCCGGTATATTGCATTTATGTAGCCATTGGCCAGAAAGGTTCTACCGTTGCCTCTATCGTGAATACCCTGCACCAGTACGGTGCGATGGACTATACCATTGTGGTGGCTGCTACGGCGGGAGACCCGGCTGCATTGCAGTATTACGCTCCCTTTGCAGGGGCTGCCATCGGAGAGTATTTCCGTGATACCGGCCGTCATGCGCTGGTGGTCTATGACGACTTGTCCAAGCAGGCGGTGGCCTATCGTGAAGTGTCTCTGATTCTGCGCCGTCCGTCAGGACGTGAGGCCTATCCGGGTGATATCTTCTATCTGCACTCCCGTTTGTTGGAACGTGCGGCGAAGATTATCAGCCAGGAGGAAGTGGCACGCGAGATGAACGACCTGCCGGACAGTCTGAAAGGCAAGGTGAAAGGTGGCGGTTCGCTGACTGCATTGCCCATTATCGAAACTCAGGCAGGAGACGTGTCTGCCTATATCCCAACGAATGTGATTTCAATCACTGACGGGCAGATATTCCTTGATACGAACCTCTTCAACCAGGGTAACCGTCCGGCCATTGACGTGGGTATCTCTGTGAGCCGTGTGGGTGGTAATGCCCAAGTCAAGGCTATGAAGAAGGTGGCAGGTACATTAAAGATTGACCAGGCACAGTACCGGGAGCTGGAAGCGTTTACCAAGTTCAGTGGCGATATGGACCCCGTGACGGCATTGACCATCGACAAGGGACAGAAGAATACACGCCTGCTGGTACAGCCCCAATACAGCCCGATGCCGGTAGAAAAGCAGATTGCCATTCTTTATTGCGGCACGCACGGCTTGTTGAGGAATGTTCCTTTGGACAAGGTCAGCGAGTTTGAACGCAACTTCCTTGAGTCTCTTGAGATGAACTATCGCATGGAGGTACTCGACGTTTTAAAGACGGGTGCCATCAATGACGATGTCTGCAAGAAGATTGAGGAGACGGCAGAGGCGGTTGCAAGGCAATTCATGTGATTTACGATTGGACGATTTACGATTTACGATTGGAGTTACTCTATATGGTAAGTTGTAAATCGGACGCAGGCAGAAGTTACCTCAATCGTAAATCGTAAATAATTAAATCGTAAATAGATATATGTCTTCACTGAAAGAGGTAAAAAATAGAATAAGCTCCGTCAAGAGTACACGCCAGATAACATCGGCTATGAAGATGGTGGCATCTGCCAAACTGCATAAGGCGCAGGGGCGGATTGAGAATATGCTGCCTTATCAACGGAAGCTGAGTGAGATTCTGACGAACTTTCTGCGTACGGATGCTTCCTTCGAGTCGCCCTATACCGAGAAAAGACCCGTGACGAGGGTAGCGGTCGTGGCGTTTTCGTCCAATAGTTCCTTGTGCGGTGCATTCAACTCGAATGTGGCGAAGATGCTGGAACGGGCTTTGGAAGATTACCAGTCGCTGGGCAAGGAGAATATTCTGATATATCCCGTTGGGAGAAAGGTGGAGGAAGCCGTCAAGAAAATGGGATATGTGCCGCAAGGCAGCTACCAGGTGATGGCAGACAAGCCTTCGTACGTTGAAGCGTATGAGCTGGCAGAGAAGTTGATGCATGAGTTTGTGGAAAAGCAGATTGACCATGTGGAGCTGATTTACCATCACTTCAAATCGATGGGTTCGCAGGTGCTGCTCCGCGAGAATTATCTGCCCATTGACCTGACGCAAGTAGCGCAGGAGGCGGCAGAAGATGTACCGAGGATGCCCGCAGTTTTATAATGATTACATTGTGGAACCTTCCGTCGGCGAACTGATAGCGGAACTTCTGCCAAAAGTGTTGAGTCAGAAGATATTTACCGTGCTTCTCGATTCCAATACTTCGGAACATGCTGCCCGTATGCTAGCCATGCAGACGGCGACAGATAATGCCAACGAGTTGATTCAAGATTTGACGAAACAGTATAACAAGAGCCGTCAGCAGGCCATTACGAATGAGCTGCTCGATATTATCGGCGGTAGCTTGAAATAGTCCGGATTGCCCCGTAAAGGGCTTTCTCAGGATGGGTACAAATAAATGGAATAATAGGACAAGGATAACGAAATAAGCGTTATCTTTGTCCTATTATCATATATGGCTACTGATGAAATCCGTATCATTCTGAGAGAGAGCGGATTGGTTGAATAATAAACATATCAATGGAGAATAATCCCGAAATAGCGCTTGCATGGCAATTCATTGAAAACACAGGCACTCATCTTTTTTTGACCGGCAAGGCAGGTACCGGTAAGACAACTTTCCTGCGAAAACTGAGGGCAGAGAGTCCGAAACGGATGATTGTACTTGCACCGACGGGAATTGCCGCTATCAATGCAGGCGGTGTCACCATCCACTCCTTTTTCCAAGTACCTTTCGCTCCTTATGTGCCCGAAAGCTCATTCAGCGCAGATGGCAAGGCAACCTACCGTTTTCGTTACGGGAAAGAGAAAATTAACATTATACGCAGCATAGATTTATTGGTCATCGATGAAATCAGTATGGTCCGTGCCGACTTGCTCGATTCGGTGGATGCCGTCTTGAGGCGGTTCCGCGACCGGAACAAACCCTTTGGCGGCGTGCAACTGCTGATGATTGGCGACTTACAGCAGCTGTCTCCCGTAGTGAAAGACGATGAGTGGCAGATGCTGCGCAAATACTATGACACGCCTTATTTCTTCTCCAGCCAGGCCTTGAAGCAGACGGAATATTGCACCATAGAACTAAAGAAAGTCTATCGGCAGAACGATGGGACTTTTCTTGAATTACTGAACCGCATTCGCGAAAACCGTTGTGACGGGCAAGTGCTGGAAGCCTTGAACCGCCGGTATATTCCCAATTTCGTACCAGATAAAGAAGAAGGATACATCCGCCTGGTGACCCACAATTATCAGGCCCAACGGATTAATGACCATGAGCTGGAACAACTTCCGGGACGCTCGTATGCCTTTCGTGCCAAGATTGACGGAAAGTTTCCCGAATATTCCTATCCCACGGATGAAGTACTGGAACTGAAACGCGGTGCCCAGGTAATGTTTGTGAAGAACGACACCTCCGGTGAGCACCGTTACTACAATGGCATGATTGGAGAGGTGACAGCCGTGTCGGCAGATGGAATTGAAGTGCGCAGTAAGGGAAGCGACGCTACCTTCTTACTTCAGGAGGAAGAGTGGACGAATGCCAAATACGTGCTTGATGAGGAAACCAAGGAGATTACAGAAGATATTGAAGGAACATTCCGGCAATATCCGCTGAAGCTGGCGTGGGCGATTACCATTCACAAAAGCCAGGGACTGACGTTTGAACGTGCCGTGATTGATGCCAGTGCCTCCTTTGCGCATGGGCAGACCTATGTGGCTCTGAGCCGCTGCAAGACATTGGAGGGAGTGGTGCTCAGTGCCCCGCTTTCTGCAAAGGCCGTTATCAGTGACCATGCAGTAGATACCTTCACGATGGAGGCACGGAGAAACGAGCCGGACGAGAAACGCTTCCGTTCCTTGCAGCAGACCTATTTCCTGGAACTGCTGTCGGGCTTGTTCGATTTCCAGCCCATGGAGCAGGCTTTGCGGCGGTATGTGCGGCTGATAGACGAACACTTGTACAAGCTCTTTCCCAAGCAACTCGCAGCCTGCAAGGAGGAAATGGAACGTTTTCACGACAAAGTGACGAAAGTAGCCCAGAAGTTCAGTATCCAGTATACCCGCCTGATTGATACTGCGCAGGACTATGCAGCCGACCCGACTTTGCAGGGGCGCATACACTCTGCCGCCACTTATTTTCAAGAGCAGTTGCAACCGCTGGATGCGGTGATGGCGAGTACGGTAACTTCTGATAATAAAGAGTTGAAGAAGAAGCTCCGGGATGCCATGGAGGAGCTGGAGGAAGTGTTTGACATGAAGACTGATTTGCTGGATTATGTGCTGGAGAATGGTTTCCATATGGCAGGATACTTGAAGCAGAAAGCACTGCTTTCCATTGATGATTCGGCTTCGCAGAAGGGTAAAGGCAAAGGGAGAAGTGCTTCTGCCAAAGAAGGGCAGGGAAGCAGTAAGCAAGCTGATAAAGAGAAACGTCCGCGTGAGCGGAAACGCGATGCTGCGGCTGTTGAAGTACCCACGGATGTGCTGCATCCGGAACTTTACAACCGCTTGGTAGCATGGCGCAATGCAGAAGCTTCCGCATTAGGGCTGCCCGTATACACCGTCATTCAGCAGAAGGCAATTCTAGGCATCAGCAATCTGCTTCCTTCGGATAAGGCCATGCTTGTACGCATTCCGTATTTCGGAAAAAAAGGGGTGGAGAAATATGGAGATGTGATTCTGGAGATGGTACGTGTGTATCGCAAAGAGAAAGGACTGGCAGAGCCGGAGTTGCTGTAGTCGAATCTGCTGCCATCCGCACCTGCATTATTTACCATCCGAACATCAGCTTTATTCCTTCCTCCAGCGTATACGGTCGATACCCCAGTTCCCGGTGTGCCTTTTCTATACTCAGCCCGCTGAAACGGGGACGTGGTGTCTTTTCGTTCATCTCCTTCGTGGTGACGGGACGGATGAGCGAGCGATTCAGCCCCAATACGTCCGCTACCCGATAAGCGATGTCTGCAATGGTCAGGCACTCGCTGCCACAGAGATGATAGATACCGTTTTGCGGATGACTTATCAGCTTCTCCACTCCTTGCGACACGTCTCCCACGAAGGTGGGCGTACGCCATTGGTCGGATACGACGAACACTTCCTCATTGTTCCTTAATCTGTTTGCCACCAGTTGGAGCACATTTCCATGCTGTCCGGGCAGGGCGGCACCGTACACCACCACTACGCGCACGATGGCATAATCCCTGCAAACGGCAGCGATACGTTTCTCACCTTCCAGTTTGGTGTAGCCGTAATAATTAACGGGAGCGGGAATATCCTCCTCCGTATAGGGTCGGTCCGTATCACCACCGAAAACGAAGTCGGTGGAAAGATGGATAAAACGGCTGCCTCCCGCCTCACAGCATTCTGCCAGATGCTCCACGGCAGTAATGTTGACGGCATCCGCTTCTGCATGGTGCGTTTCGCAATAATCGGGGACGGAGAGGGCGGAGGTATTGATTACAACATCCGGCTGTACTTCCTGGAAAAGCTTTTCCACCGCCTGGCGGTTGCATATATCCGTGCGGATAAAGCGATAGTTGCCCGAATGGGGACAAATGTCGTCGTGCAGGGAACAGCCCGTTGTCTGGTAAGACAAGTTGCGGGACAAATCATCCAGGATGCGTCTGCCGGTAAAACCGTTGGCGCCTATCACCAGTATTTTCTTTCTTGTCATTGATTCTGTTGTTAAGTGATGGGCATCAATAGGGCACGTGTCTGCCCTGCTGTACCTCGATGCGTATGCCAAAGGCTCCGTTGGCTGATTTCAGCTCGAACGCCCCTTTGAAATTGTTCTTTTCCCAAGGCAGTGCGGAAGGGTTGGGCACTTTCCAGCCGTCCTTGTCATATTCGCCGTACGTATGGATGCGCATGCCGTTCTTCAAAGTGAAACTTCCCATTTGCAGGTTGTCGGTAGAGCCCCAGAAGCCCGTCAGTCCGAAGGGGTTTGAACTGAAATACCGGGAGTTGCTGAGTGAGAATATGTTCGAAAGGCCTTGTGAATAAGTCACGTTCGGGTTCAACTGGAAGATGCGGCTATAGTCTTTGCTGGCATCCGGTATCTCCAAAGTGAATTTGGGAAGAGTGGGGGTGGACAGATTCATCAGCCCCATATCCAGCAGGAAGCCGTCGTAATTCTTCACGCCCGGCAGAAGCTCCTTTTCAGACGGAGACATGCCTTCGGGAGACGCTTCGCCACGTACTGCAGTACGTACCGTATCGGCAGGCATCTCGCTCTGTGCGCTGACGGATGACATGCCTGCAAGTAAAATGATGATGCAGAAGAAGATTCGTTTCATAGTTCTTTGTTCACAATTTCAGTTGCTGTCTGCCGCATAGGGGCAGACTGAACAAAGATACTCGTTTCCCTCTATTTCCGGAAATATCTTTGTATTATTTCTATTTCTTTATACGAATGGTAGGGCGAAAATGGGCGAATTTACCCATTTCATTTTGGTGGGTCGTATCTTCGTTCCATCCCTCCGTTGAGGTCGAGCCAGTCCGTCACTTTCAGTTCCAGTACCATGCCATAACCGCTTTGCGGATACATCGGGTTCATATATCCATGAAAGGAGTTGCTTCTCCCGTAGCCCGAATACTGGCCGAAGGCATGCAGGCGCATGTAGGGATTGATGCGGTAGGATACGGAGGCTATGTAGCCTATGTCCCATTGAGTACCTCGGGGGGTCATCCCTTTTGGCATACTGGGCACCGGTAATGGATGAAGGTTGGGAGATGG
>ENA-OQKC01001064-OQKC01001064.1-human-gut-metagenome-genome-assembly--contig:-NODE-1064-length-10050-cov-8.220599_pt1 | contig 10050 bp, 9 predicted proteins | sample MGYA00242774_ERZ504790 | MGnify/ENA primary metagenome ERZ504790 (study PRJEB26092, sample SAMD00036419) | human gut metagenome | host: Homo sapiens | study: EMG produced TPA metagenomics assembly of...
GTGGGCGATGACACACGGGCAGGGTTAAAGATACTCGCGCATTGAACGCCCACAAAGCATTGTGCGCCGCACCCATCAGCATGGGCCGGGGTTAGACTCCCGTGGAGCTGTGCCAGCAGCCGTCCGTAAGCCTACTTTTCTTTTTTGAAAGTTTATGGATAGATCGTAAACTTTTCAATTAGCAGCAGACAAACACGGAGCAGCACGGTAAAATAATAGTGGAAGTTATATTACCAACACATATTCGTGCTGTTCCTTTTCATAACTGAAAGGGGGTTCTCATGTCTCAAACATGGAACGGCACGAAGAAAGAAACCCCTGAGAGAAGGACATATACGGTTGACGATATTGCTCAAATCCTGGGCATCGGAAGAACTTCCGCATATATCCTTGTAAAAGAAGGGCACTTCAAAATCGTGCGAATTGGTAACGCCATACGCATTTCCAAGCGGTCATTTGACGAGTGGCTTGACTCCCTCGACCTGTGATCCAAGAAAGGAAGAACGATATGGCATCTATTATCAAGCGAAAGAAAAACTATTCCGTTGTTTACAACTATGTGGATGAAAACGGAGAAACCAAACAGAAGTGGGAAACCTGGCATACCCACAAAGAGGCCTTGAAGCGCAAGGCGGAAATCGAAAACCAGCAGCACACGGGAACTTTTCTCCCGCCAAGCAATCAGACAATCACGGAGTTTCTTTATGACTTCGTATCTCTTTACGGAGAGAAGAAATGGGGCGTGTCTATGTATGACAGCCAAACAGCACTGATTGCGAACTATATCAATCCGATCATCGGTGATATGGAGGTACAGGCGGTTACGCCCCGTGCGGTTGATGGTTATATCCAGACCTTGCAGAAAACCAAATCAGTGTCTACCAAGACCCGAAAGGCCGTTACCACCTATGTCAGCGACAAGACCATTGAAAAGATCATCAAGCTCCTGCGGTGTGCGTTTAAGCAGGCGGTACGATGGGAAATCATTGCAAGAAATCCCTTTGACAATGTGATCCTCCCGAAAACGGAGTATGCGAAACGGGATATCTGGACGGCGGATATGATCCGTCTTGCTCTGGACAAATGCACGGACAGCAAGCTCTATGTGGCAATGAACCTTTCCTTCGCCTGCTCTCTGCGTATGGGTGAAATCCTGGGGCTGACCTGGGAGAACGTCCATATTTCCGATGAAGATATTGCGGCGGATAACGCCTATGTCTACATCGACAAGGAGCTGACGAGAGCTTCCAAACGGGCGATTGAAACGCTGGGTGAAAAGGATATCTATTACATCTTCACTCCGCTCATGCCGAACACCAGCACAAGAATTATTCTGAAAAAGCCGAAAACCGATTCCAGTATCCGTAAGGTGTGGCTGCCGAAAACGCTTGCCTATATTCTGCGAGAATGGAAAAAGTCCCAGGACGAGCTGAAAGGCTTCCTGGGCGACGAGTATCAGGACTTCAATCTGGTTGTGGCACTTCCCAATGGACGGCCCTGCGAGGATCGAATCATCCTCAAAGAGTTTGCAAAGCTCCGTGAGGACGCAGGACTGCCGAAGGTGGTCTTTCATTCTCTCCGTCATTCCAGTACCACCTACAAGCTGAAACTGAACCACGGCGATCTGAAAGCCACCCAGGGCGATACAGGCCATGCCGAGATTGACATGATAACCAGTATCTATGCTCACATTCTGGACGAGGATAGAAAGGTCAATGCTCAGAAATTCGAGACAGCCTTCTATGCCAAGCCTGATCTTCGCAATGTCCGTCCGCCGGAGGAACCGGCAAAATCGGAGCCTGCGACCCTGGACCTTGAAAGCCTTGTGGAGCAGCTTCAGAAGTCGCCGGAGCTGGCAAGTGCGCTCGCAGCCCTGATAGCAGCGCAAGCCCCGGCAAAGTGATCCGAAAAATCGAATTAGCAAAACGCAGAATTTTCTTAGCAAATTTCTGAAAAGCGTTCGAGTCCAATTAGCAAATATACATCATGCGGCGTATAAAAATCTCCCGGTAACGGAAGTGAAATTACCGGGAGAAGGAGGAACAAAAAAACGCTGCAAACCCCGAAAAAAGGCTTGCAGCGGTGCTTTCTGGCGTCCCAGAGAGGATTTGAACCTCCGACCCCACGCTTAGGAGGCGTGTGCTCTATCCAACTGAGCTACTGAGACATTTATAAGTTTTATGCAATTTTCAAGGCTCGAAGGAATCGAACAATCTGCCGCTTAGGAGGCGAGTGCTCTATCCAGCTGAGCTATATGGACATTTAATCAACACCCATAATATAAGTTACTGTTCACTCCGTTCTCAGTAACTTAACCAAAATTCATTCCAGATTACCTGCGACAATGGGATTTTGGCTTGTATGTCTCGGGACTTTGGCATATTTTTGCAAAAATACCTCGAGGAATAATGGTGTATGAACAGTAACTAATATACTATATTTCAAAGAAAATTACAAGTGCAATCTGGCTTTTCTTATCTAATTTTCTGCTTCCGGATTCCATGTATTATCTTCCAGCTTTTGAATCATCTCACCCAGTTCAACAGTATATGCTACTTTTACATCACTATCCTGTTTAACGATAAACTCAGACAACCCGTAAGCCTGTCCATTATCCGCCCAGTCATAAGTATATCCCAATCTTGTCCATGGATATTCGCCATCATAATAGCTGGAAATAATGTTCGCATCAAACCATGCTTTATAATCCGCATCAACATCTTCGGAGAATGAATCTGTCATTTCTACTGTTCCAATATCCGAAATATATGCCGGACGAAAAACATCTTCCGGTTTTACCCACATAGCTGTAACATAGTTAGATTCATTATCAGGAGTCAGACCAAGCAATTCTTTCATTCTTGTCTGCCAGTCTGTTACACCCTCTTTATTTTCCTGATACCAGTCTTCCAGTTCACCACCTGTAAATGTCCATACATTTCCCCATTCCAGTTTCACATCAGTGCCATCCGGATAACTGTCCGGATATTTATGGAATGTATATAGAAGAACTCTTCCCTCTTCATTATAAACTGCATAAGGCTCTCCCTCATCCAGGCTTACTACCGGAAGAATCTCACCATCCTCAGCAATCATCGCATCTTCAACTGCCTGATCAAAAAGAATCCGCAGATCATCTTCACTTTCAGCAGAGGAATCGGTTTCTGCTGCTTCTTCTGTCTCTGTTGTTTCTTCTGCCTGTACACTTACAGATACCCCGCATGATACAACCATTGCAGAAACCAGAACTCCACTTAACATCCATTGTTTCCATAATTTATTTTTCATATAATGTCATCTTCCTTTTTTTAGTTTTCCGACTTACCTGCCCCAAGTATATCATAGTAATTCTTTCTTTTCTTACCCTTGGAATAAATTGCAAATATCCGGCGTGAAATGTATATTACTGTTCACTCCGTTCTCAGTAACGTAGCCAAAATTCCAGATTGCCTGCGGCAATGGAATTTTGGCTTGTATGTCTCGGGATTTTGGCATATTCATGCCAAAACACCTCGCAGGATAGTGGTGTACGAACAGTAACAAATGTATATCTATAACACTCCCTCGTCAAGCGGATTGTTATAAGCATGTTTCACGTGAAACATATTCTTGTAAATCACAAGATGGCATAGGCGAAATATTCGTCCATGCCATCATAAATCATTTTAATTAATAGTGCAACTGTCCCTGGAGCCATATGATTCCTTTGAATCTACGTCCGATCTTTGGCTCCCCCAGCAAATCATTCTTATTGATACAAACATCAAACTGCATATCATTACAGTCTAATGTAAGCTGGCAGATTTCTTCTCCTGTTATAATGTTCTTGAATGTCATAAAATCCAGAATCTCACCCATGATACTATATTGATCACATTCAATTCCATATGGCATGAAATAGGAATCCACTATAGAAAAAATATCGTCTGTAACTATACGCTGAGAAATCATGGAATATGTATCCATATCCTCCATCGTGAGGCTCTCCATAGCCTCTTCATCACCGTTTCTGGCGGCTGCAATGAGATGATTTCTGTTCTTTGTCAGTTCACGTTCTGCTTTTACTGCTTCTTTATCTTTCTCTACAGGAAAAAGGATTTTTCCTTCCCTGGCCAGCCCGGAAAGGGTTAAAGGCTGGCCACCCGGAAGTATGTTGCCTTTTTCACGCTGTTGCAGATACTCAGCAGCATTCTGAAGATAGAAAATTAAAGTAACCCCAATTCTCAGATCGTCACAGGCACCTGCAAAAGATTCTTTGTCTGCATGTCTTTCTATCACAACACTCTCCTGTGTTGTAATGCCTGTTCCGCGAAAAAAAGGAAAATAATAATCCGGATAAAATACGTTGTTTTCATCATACTGCCCGCAGACAGTAATTCCACAATCGCATCCATAATTCTTGGAAAACTCTGCAAACATACCATCAGGGTAGTTCTCTATGACCGTTTTCTCATCATAAGTTTCAACCACATCCGTAATGATCTGTCTGATACTGCTTCTTTTGGTGATCCTGGAAAAACCAACTGCCCTCAGATAACTGTGCATAAGAACACCTCCCTGAAAAAGCTCACCCTCCATTAAGCGTGCTTTTTCTCAATCTTTGTCATACCACCCATGTATGGCTGCAGAGCTTTAGGAATACTTACAGAACCGTCTTCATTCAGGTTATTCTCCAGGAATGCGATCAACATTCTAGGCGGTGCTACAACAGTATTATTTAATGTATGTGCAAGATATTTCTTACCATCTTTTCCGTTTACACGGATCTTAAGACGACGTGCCTGTGCATCACCAAGGTTTGAACAGCTTCCTACCTCGAAATATTTTTTCTGACGTGGAGACCATGCTTCTACGTCAAGAGATTTTACTTTCAGGTCTGCCAGGTCACCGGAGCAGCACTCAAGTGTACGAACCGGAATGTCCAGAGAACGGAACAGATCTACTGTATTCTGCCATAATTTATCAAACCACATCGGACTCTCTTCCGGTCTGCAGACAACGATCATTTCCTGTTTTTCAAACTGATGAATACGGTAAACGCCTCTCTCCTCAAGTCCATGAGCACCTTTTTCCTTACGGAAACATGGAGAATAGCTTGTAAGAGTTTTCGGAAGTTCTTCCTCAGGAATGATCTGATCGATAAATTTACCGATCATGGAATGTTCACTTGTTCCGATCAGGTATAAATCTTCACCCTCAATCTTATACATCATGGCATCCATTTCAGCAAAACTCATTACACCTGTTACAACATTGCTTCTGATCATAAAAGGAGGTACACAGTAAGTAAAACCTCTGTTTATCATGAAGTCACGTGCATAGGAAATTACTGCTGAGTGAAGTCTTGCGATATCTCCCATTAAATAGTAGAAACCATTTCCCGCAACACGTCTTGCACTGTCAAGATCGATTCCATCAAAATTTTCCATAATTTCTGTATGATATGGCACTTCAAAATCCGGAACAACCGGTTCACCAAACTTCTCGATTTCTACGTTCTCGCTGTCATCTTTACCGATCGGTACAGATGGATCAATGATATTCGGAATTACCATCATATCTTTGAGAAGTTCTTCCTCTACCTCTTTTTCTCTTGTGGAAAGTTCTTCAATACGGGTTCCGGAAGCAGCTACCTGTTTCTTTACTTCTTCAGCTTCTTCTTTCTTTCCCTGTGCCATCAGTGCACCGATCTGTTTGGAAATTTTATTTCTCTCTGCACGAAGAGCTTCTACTTCCTGTTTGATTTCGCGATTCTCTTTGTCCAGTTCCAGAACTTTATCCACTAATTCCAGTTTATTATCCTGAAATTTGTTGCGGATATTCTGTTTTACAACTTCCGGATTTTCTCTCACAAATTTAATATCTAACATCTTGTTCCTCCTGAAATATTCTATTACATTATGTAATGATGTCAGGGTAAAATCTGGCAACAACTTTCCCCCTGATATCAATTTATCATATCATGTGCATTCCTGCACAAAACAGATTCTCTTTTAGTATGCTCTTATTTTCAGCTTTTAAACATTACTGTTCACTCCGTTCACAGTAACTTTTAAAAAACTTTATTCTTCAATATTATCCAGTCCAAAATTCACTGCCTTACGAAGTGCCTCTACTTCTTCCTGGCTGAGCATAACGTAGGATTCGCCTTTTACAATTTCTTTCATATACAAAAAACAATTGTCCCGGCTGTGTACTGCATTTAAGATAAGACCTGTATTCTCTTTGTCCAGCAAAGCCAGCGCAAAACTTAACTTTCCACCTACATCATCAAATGCGTCATACTTTTCTACACCATATTTATTAAACATTTTATCAAGATTCTTTTTGATAAAAAGAAGATCATGATCATGTTCTTCCTTCGCATCATAGAGCTTATCTATCTGAGCGAATTTTCTAACGAATACTTTTTCCAGAGACTGTGCATCTGAACCTTTCATGAACGTCTTATATTTACGTTCCAGACGGCTCAGGCGCATATTCATACTGATATTCCTTACCAGCAGGAAGATAGTAAGAATCAGCAGTATAATAATGATGATCCCGGAATCAATTCCAAGATTTTCAAAAATGCCACTCATATTACTGTCACTCCTAACCAATGGATTCGAAAAGATCTATGATTCTTTCCAGTTCATCCTTGGAATAATATTCAATTTCAATTTTACCTTTGTCATTTTTCTTTCTGTGAATCTGGACTCTGGTACCCATGATACTTTTCATTTTTTCTTCCAGACTCTCATATATTGCATCCTCAGCAGAACTGAATTTGCTCTTCTTTGCTGTTTTTGGCGGCTCCAGCATACGTTTTACAAGCGCTTCTGTTTCACGAACACTTAATTTCTCGTCAAAAACCTTCATTGCAATTGATTCCTGCTTTTCCTTATCTGCTATCGAAAGGATTGCCCTGGCATGACCGGCAGTGATCATCTCATCAATCAGCATCTGCTGCACTTTTTCGCTGAGTTTGAGAAGTCTCATTGCATTTGTTACTGCTGTTCTGCTCTTCCCTACACGCTCTGCGATTTCATCCTGTTTCAGATGAAATTCATCAATCAGTCGTTTATATGCCATCGCTTCTTCCACAGGGTTTAAATCTTCCCGCTGAATATTCTCAATCAGGGAAATTTCTACTAATTCCTGCTCAGAAAACTCTTTAACAATTACAGGAATCTCTGTCAGTCCGGCAAGCTTTGCCGCTCTCCATCGTCTTTCACCTGCAATTATTTCATAGTAGTCCTTTTTATCAGACACGAGAAGCGGATGGAGTACGCCGTACTGTTTAATAGACTCAGACAGTTCCATGAGTGCATCTTCATCGAACTGTTTACGTGGCTGATCCATATTCGGCTCTACACTTGAGATCTTTACGATCATTGCCCCTGTTTTCGAATCCGCTGTTTGCTTCTTTGCAACAGTAGGGTTTGTCTGTTTTTCAGCTACGTCAGATTTCTTCTCTGTTTTAACTGTTTTGGTTATTGTCTTTCTGGCAGGTTCTTTGACAACAGATGTTCTGTCTGGAAAAAATGCATCTAAGCCTCTGCCAAGACCGTTTTTTCTTCCTGCCATTAATTATCCTCCCTGTTGAGCACTTCCTCTGCCAGAAGCCTGTAGCTTTCTGCTCCTGCTGATCTCGGATCATAGATATTAATCGGCTGTCCATAGCTTGGAGCCTCCGCCAGTCTTACATTACGTGGAATAATTGTTTTATAAATATTCTGATTTAAATTCTCTTTTACGTTTTCCACTACCTGCAGAGACAGGTTTGTTCTTGCGTCATACATTGTGAATACTACGCCTTCCATTTTCAGACGTTTATTCAGTCTTTCTTTTACCAGATCAATGGTATGAATCAGCTGTGAAAGTCCCTCCAGCGCATAATATTCACACTGGATCGGCACTAATACAGATGTAGCTGCGGTTAATGCATTGATCGTCAGCATATTTAATGATGGCGGACAATCCAGTATTATGTAATCATATTTACGTCGAAGCTTATCTGTGATTCCCTTTAAGATAAATTCTTTATCATCGATTCCTACCAGCTCGATTTCTGCACCGGAAAGATTAATATTAGATGGAATCAGGTCAAGATTCTCAACAACATCTTTTACAATCGTGTCTTTCGTTTCTGCCTCTCCAAGCAAAAGTTCATACAATGTATTTTCTATGCCGTTCTTATCAACGCCGAAACCACTGGTAGTATTTCCCTGTGGATCCATATCAATTGCGAGAACCTTTTTCCCTTTTTCTGCAAGACATGCTGAAAGATTAATTGCAGTTGTTGACTTTCCAACTCCGCCTTTCTGATTAGCAACTGCTATAATTCTTCCCAACTTCATTCCTCCTTTATGAGGTTTTAATTGTAGTTATTCCTATTTTGCCTGTTACATTATTTTTTATAATGCCAACAGGCATATGCATGTTTATTATAACACTTTTATTTTAATCATGCCACATAATGTTTCACGTGAAACATAAAAAAACACATTATTTTTAACATAAATATTGTATATTTTGTGGTGATTGACATTTTCTTTTTCCATCAATCGTTACTGTTCACTCCGTTCTCAGTAACGTAGCCAAAATTCCAGATTGCCTGCGGCAATGGAATTTTGGCTTGTATGTCTCGGGATTTTGGCATATTCATGCCAAAACACCTCGCGGGATAGTGATGTGTGAACAGTAATCATCAAGTTACTGTTCACTGGTAATATCCCGCGAGGTTGTTTTTTGTGAGCGAAGGTCACAGAAAACCCGAGACATACCGCGCGACTTTATGCGATTAGCATAAAGTCTGTGCATCGCGAAGCGTGTTGCTGTGAACGGAGTGAACAGTAACATCATCAATCCATATGGTTCTTTTTTTCGCATCATATTTTCTTGTAAAACAGACAGTATCGCGGTATAATATGGGTATATAATTTTAGCAGGCTAATCACTTGTTATGCTTGATAAAGGAGGCCGAAAATGAGTAAAAACAAGCACAAATTTCTTACATTTGCTGCTCTGATGACCGGCGCAACTGTTGCTGTTCATTTCATTAACCACACGATTGCTACTGCTGCACAATTAAAACAGATGCTCCACATTTCTAATGACAATTACTTTGAATGGCGCTTTGGGAACATTTATTATACCAAAAAGGGAACTGGGTCACCGATTCTTTTGATTCATGACACTTTACCTGGAGCTTCCGGGTATGAATGGAGCAAAATTGAAGACGAACTGGCAATTGACCATACCGTATATACTGTTGATTTGTTAGGATGCGGACGTTCGGACAAATCCAGCATTACCTATACAAATTTTGTTTATGTTCAGATGATCAGTGATTTTATCAAAAAAATAATTGGTCAGAAAACAGATGTGATTGCAAGTGGTTTTTCAGGCTCTTTTGTTACTATGGCCTGTCACAATGAGAAAGAACTTTTTAACAAAATCATGCTGGTAAATCCGCCCAGCCTGACTCAATTAAAACAGATGCCAAACAGAAAGGACCGCCTGTTAAAAGCAGCTCTGGAAATTCCGATTTTCGGAACTCTGGTTTATCATATGATCGTATCACGTGATAATATAAATAATCTTTTTATCGAGAAGATGTATTATAATCCATTCCATGTGGATAATCAAATGGCAGATGCTTATTATGAAGCAGCTCATAAAGGTGGATATTATACCAGATTTTTGTACTCCAGTCTTGCAGCTAAGTATATAAATATAACCAACAATAGTAAATGGTACAGCTGCCATACCTGCTGCCGTGATTGCACGTACAACTTTAAACTGAGCAAGTTTCCCCATTGGTCCCATGACATGATTTTCAAGGAAACCAAATAATCCGTTTTGTTGATCCATAATCGGACCTCCTTAATAATAATTATAAATTTATTTCAATAGTTATCCTTTTTCAAGGTGCTATAAGGTCACAGAACTCTTTTCTAACTGGATAAAGCGTTGATAAGCCTTATCTTTACGTTCATATATTTCTTGAATTCTTTTAAGATTTAACAAGCATAGGCCAAAACCTAGTAAAAGAATAACGAAAAC
>ENA-OQKC01001065-OQKC01001065.1-human-gut-metagenome-genome-assembly--contig:-NODE-1065-length-10030-cov-3.278905_pt1 | contig 10030 bp, 8 predicted proteins | sample MGYA00242774_ERZ504790 | MGnify/ENA primary metagenome ERZ504790 (study PRJEB26092, sample SAMD00036419) | human gut metagenome | host: Homo sapiens | study: EMG produced TPA metagenomics assembly of...
TACCCGGATAGGAAACGTCAATACAGTGGCTGTCCAGAATTTCGTGCGTCCGTCAGCTACAGAGCTGCGATACTGAATGCCATGGCGATCCGGTGATCGAGCAGTGTGTGGATGGTAGCGCCTTTTAAAGGCTCTCCTCCTTTGATCACCATTCCATCTTCTGTCGGGAGAACGCTGCATCCCATGGCGATCAGATTGTCAGTGATCGTCTCGATCCGGTCCGTCTCTTTGACACGAAGTTCCTGCGCATCGCGGATGATGGTCGTACCTTCAGCGCAGGCTGCCATAACGGCAATGATCGGAATCTCATCGATCAGTGTGGGAATGATATCACCGTGAATCGAAATTCCATGAAGCTGGCTGCTGCGAACCAGAATGTCGGCCATTTTTTCTCCGGCTTCTGTACGTTCATTTAACAGTGTGATATTACCGCCCATATCTTCGCATACTTTCAAAATACCGGATCTGGTCGGGTTGATCCCCACATGTTCGATCAATATTTCCGAATCGGGAACGATCAGTCCTGCTGCGATAAAATATGCCGCAGAAGAAATATCTCCCGGAACAACGATTTTTTGACCGTATAGTTTTGGGTACGGTTTAATATATGCGGTTGCTTCTGTTCCTGACAGCGAGTGAAGAGTCCGTATGTCAGCGCCGAATTCTTTCAGCATCAGTTCAGTGTGGTTCCTGGAAAGCGACGGTTCTGTAACCGAAGTTTCTCCTTCTGCGTACAATCCGGCAAGCAGGATACATGATTTCACCTGTGCGGAAGAGACGGGGGAATCGTAGTGGATTCCGTGCAGATTTCCCGGAGCGATGTACAGCGGAGCGCATCCGTTTCTGAGAATACTTGAAATATTTGCGCCCATCATTGTAAGCGGTTCGATGATCCGTTTCATAGGGCGGGAGTTTAAAGACTCGTCTCCCGAAAGTTTTGATTCAAACTTCTGTCCCGCGAGAATGCCAGACAAAAGGCGGGTTGTAGTGCCGCTGTTTCCGACGTCGAGGATATTTAAGGGAGCGGATAGTCCGTGTAATCCTTTCCCGTGGACCGTGATCGTATGATCTGTTTCTTCTATATTAATGCCCATAGACTGAAAGCAGCGGATCGTGGCAAGACAGTCCGCGCCTTTCAGAAAATTGTGGATTTCCGTCGTTCCGTTTGCAATCGATCCGAACATGATGCATCGGTGGGAAATTGATTTATCTCCGGGAACGGAAACTGTTCCCTTTAATCCTTGAATACCGGCTAATTCCATTGCTTTTTCCTCCTGTTTAAATTATTGTTTCTTTCTTAGACTTCGTATACGATATATCGGTATTTTTTCAGCAGCGCAGAAGCTTTGGAAGAGGAGGATTCATCATAAAATTCGATTCGGAGTACGCCTTCTTCAAATTCGCGGTTGTGGATAATGCCGATATTTTTAATACTGATATTATTGCTTGCCAATATAGTTGCGATCGTCGCGATTCCTCCGGTTTCATCAATAATATCACAGTATACGGCAAACTGTTTTTTGATCGGCCCTGCCGAGGTGTTAGGCATAGAATTACGATAATCGCGGGAAGATTCAAATAAAGTATAAAGCGCATTTTCATCTTCCGTATCTATAGAAAGTTTAGCTTGTATGAGTGCTTCGATATACTGTCCTAAAATATGCGAGATATTTTTTCCGTTTTTCAGACAGATTTGCTGCCACATAACCGGGGACGAGGATGCGATCCTCGTAATGTCTTTGAAACCGCCGGCGGCAAGCGCTTTCATCAGTTCTTCTTTCGTATCGGTATCCCGGACGAAGTTTACAAGTGTAGAAGCAATGATGTGAGGCAGATGGCTGATCGTTCCGGTTATGCAGTCGTGCTGCCTGTAGTCGAGGACAATAGGCAGCGCTTTTAAAGAAGAAACAAAGTTCCGGTAAGCGTTGATTTTTTCTTCGGATACTTTAGCTGAAGGGGTGAGAATATAGTAAGCGTTCTCGATCAAATGCGCTTTTGAATTGGCGAATCCGTTTTCTCCGAACCTGCCATCGGATGACCGCCTATAAAATTTTCTTCCATACCAAGCGAGATTATTTCTTCGTGGATTGAAGTTTTAACGCTTCCTACATCTGTTAAAATACAGTCTGGATCGATCAGAGATTTTAGCTGGGTAAGGCAGGCGGTGTTGTATGAAACGGGGGCGCATAAGAAAATATAGCTGCAGCCTTTAAAATTGTCATCGATCGCAGAACAGGAAGTGTCGATGATGTTTTCCTGGACTGCGAGAGCGAGAGTTTCTTTATTTTTATCGAATGCAATCAGCTCATAATCGGGGAAGTATGTGCGGATCGCCTTTGCGACAGAACCGCCGATAAGTCCGAGCCCGATAAAGCCGATTTTTGCAGGAGTGATGTCTGAAAACATAAAAGTAAAATCCTTTCCTTATTATAATATAGAGGTATTTTAACACGCTGACTTGTAAAAGTAAACAAAGTAATGGTAATAGTTAAGCCAATCCGGTTCGTAAAACCGCACCGTATGCTTATCGTGTATGACGACACTGTTTTCCTCAGAAACAGGAAGAAAACTGCAATGTTGAACTGCACAAGAAATATGTGAAAAATATATAAAATAGTTGTAATTTATAAAAAATTTTAGTACAATATACCTATGATGTGCATGGCGAGAGGAAAGAAATACATGCAAAATAACTACATATCAAGGAGGCAGCAGCATGAAAGTTTACAGAACAGACGAAATTAGAAATGTGGTATTGCTCGGACACGGCGGAAGCGGAAAGACGAGTCTTGTTGAAGCGATGCTGTATGTATCAGGCGTTACGAACCGAATGGGGAAAGTGACAGAATCTAACACGGTCAGTGATTTTGATAAAGAAGAACAGAAACGTGGTTTTTCGATCAGCACAAGTCTTGTTCCGATCGAATGGGAAAAGGCGAAGATCAACATTCTTGATACACCGGGATATTTTGATTTTGTGGGAGAAGTGGAAGAAGCGGTAAGCGCGGCGGACGCAGCGGTCATCGTTGTTTCCGGCAAAGCGGGAGTTCAGGTAGGCACGGAGAAAGCCTGGGAGCTGTGTGATAAGTATAACCTTCCGCGAATGATCTATGTGACAGAGATGGACGTTGACGATGCAAGTTTCCGTCAGGTAGTAGAAGATCTGACTACCCGTTACGGCAAAAAGATCGCGCCACATTTCCAGCCGATCCGCGAGAACGAAAAACTTGTCGGATATATCAATGTTATTAAAAATGCAGGAAGAAGATATACGGAGATCGGGCAAAGAGAAGAGTGCGAGATTCCTGATTACTGTAAACCGAATCTTGAGATTTTGAGAGACTCTCTTATGGAAGCTGTCGCAGAGACAAGTGAAGAGTTTATGGAGCGTTATTTCAACGGCGAAGAATTTTCGGTAGAAGAGATACGCTCTGCAATGCGTACGGAAGTGATGGACGGAGATATCGTTCCTGTCGCTATGGGATCAAACGTGCAGGCGCAAGGCGTTACGAATCTGCTTTCTGACATTGTAAGATTCTTCCCGAGTCCGGATAAAAGAAAATGCGCAGGTATTAATCGCAGAACAAACGAGATTTTTGAAGGCAATTATGAATTCTCAAAAGCAAAGACCGCATATGTATTTAAGACGATGGTCGATCCGTTCATTGGAAAATATTCATTCGTAAAAGTATGCTCCGGAGTGTTGAAAGGCGATGATATTTTATATAATGCAGACGCAGACGCAGAAGAGAAACCCGGAAAGATTTACACAATGTGCGGAAATAAACCGGCGGAAGTTTCCGAACTGTTTGCAGGAGATATCGGGGCTATCGCAAAACTCGGCAGTACACGCACGGGCGATACGCTTTCTACAAAGGCAAATCCGGTATCTTATGCGAAAACAGATTATTCTGTTCCTTACACATATATGAAGTATACGGTGAAAACAAAGGGCGATGAAGATAAGGTTTCACAGGCGCTTGCAAAAATGACGGCAGAGGATGTTACTCTGAAGTCGGTAAATGACAGTGAGAACCGTCAGACGCTTCTCTATGGAATGGGAGATCAGCATCTCGAGATCGCAGCAAGCAAACTTGCGGCGAGATATAAAGTGGAGATCACGCTTGAGACACCGAAAGTTGCATTCCGCGAAACGATCCGCAAAAATTCGGATGTAGATATGAAATATAAGAAACAGACCGGCGGCCACGGACAGTACGGACACGTTAAGATGAAATTTGAACCGTCTCACGATCTTGATACACCGTATGTATTTGAAGAGTGCGTAGTCGGCGGAGCAGTTCCGAAAAACTATTTCCCGGCTGTAGAAAAAGGATTGCAGGAATCGGTTCTTAAAGGGCCTCTTGCCGGATATCCGGTGGTCGGTGTAAAAGCGACTTTGTATGACGGATCTTATCATCCGGTAGATTCTTCGGAAATGGCGTTCAAAACAGCTACAACCCAGGCGTTTAAGAAGGATTTCTTGAGGCATCTCCGGTACTTCTTGAGCCGATCGCTTCTTTGAAAGTGACTGTTCCGGACGATTATACGGGAGATGTGATGGGAGATCTGAATAAGAGACGCGGACGAGTGCTTGGCATGACTCCGATCGCAGGTGGAAAGCAAGTGATCGAAGCGGACATTCCGATGACAGGATTGTTCGGGTATTGTACGGTGCTTCGCTCCATGACAGGCGGAAGAGGAACATACGCATATGAATTTGCAAGATATGAGCAGGCTCCGTCTGATGTACAGGAGAAAGAGATCGCAGCAAGAGCGGAAGAGTAAAACAGAAAAAAAGAACAGAAAAGAACGGTATGCTCAGTTTGCGGACCGGCAGGTATTTCTGTTATAAAAAGGATCAAATACCGCGCATCTTTTATGGTGTGCGGTATTCTGCTTTTCTTATGACGGCGGTTCGTTAAGAATTTGCAAAGATCATTGTACTTTATGTGTAAAGGTGCTATAATTGCTCTACTGTCAAGAAATACAGACATAAAATTTAAAATTATAAAATGATATTTAAGAGAATCAGTTAGAGGGAAAGAGAATGAAGATTGTGATTATAGGTGATGGGAAAGTCGGATATAAACTGGCCCGTCAGCTTTCGGCGGATGATTATGACATTGTGATGATCGACAGTAACGAAAGAAAACTTCGGTTTGCTATCGACAGACTTGATATTTTCTGCGTCCACGGAAACGGGGTGGATGCCGACGTGCAAAAAGCGGCGGATGTGCCGCATGCAGATCTGGTGATCGCATGTACATCGGCAGATGAATGTAATATGTTGAGCTGTCTTATTGCAAGAAAGCTCGGAGCTCGTCATACGATCGCCCGCGTGCGTAATCCGATTTATTTTAAACAGATCGGTCTTTTAAAAGAAGAGCTTCATCTTAGTATGGCGGTGAATCCGGAATTGATTGTGGCGAATGATATCAGTCGTCTGCTTCTGTTTCCGGTTGCGAGTAAGATTGAGACGTTTGTAAAAGGAAGAGTTGAATTGATAGAGTTTACTGTTTCGGAGGACAATCGTCTTGTAGGAATGTCTCTTGCGGCAATCTATAAAAAGTTTCAGATCAAAATCCTTGTTTGCGCGGTAGAACATGAGGGAAAAGTATTTATACCGGATGGGGAATATGTACTTCAGGCAGGGGATAAACTTCATATTACCGGTGCGCATGAGGCGATGGAAGCGTTTTTCAAAATGCATGGAAAACGTCAGCTTCAGACAAAGATCAAGAAAGTTCTTATTTGCGGAGGAGGCCGGGTGGCCTATTATCTGGCGGCGAGACTTTGTAAGATCGGAATGCATGTAAAGATCATCGAAAAAGACGAAAATCGGTGTGAAGAATTATGCGATTGTCTTCCGAAAGTAACAGTGATCCACGGAGATGCGACAGATCATGATCTTTTAAGTGAAGAAGGCGTGGAGAATGTAGATGCATTTGTTGCGCTGACAGGAATCGATGAAGAAAACATTATTCTTTCGCTTTATGCGAAAAGCCAGGGCGCGGGAAAGATTATTGCCAAAGTGAATGAAGACAGAAGGGCGAGAATGGTAGCGGATTTCGGTATCGACAGTATCGTTTCGGCGAAAACGGCAACGGCAGATGCGATTTTAAGTTACGTCAGAGCGAGAAAGAACTCCCAAAAGAGCGCAAATGTAGAGACGATGTACCAACTTGTGGACGAAAAAGTAGAAGCATTGGAGTTCATTGTGAAAAATGAAACGAATTATACAGGTATAACGTTGAAAGATTTGAAAGTGAAACCGAATAATCTGATCGCATGTATCGTAAGAAAGCGTCAGATTATCATACCGAATGGAAATGACAGCATAGAGGCAGGAGACAGCGTGATTGTTGTTACGATGGAAAAACATCTGGAAGATCTTTCGGATATTATAGCGCAGGTACAGTAAGATGAATAAAAAGATGATAGTGTATATACTGGGGAAAATGCTTGGTACGGAAGGGCTTTTGCTTCTTATACCGGCGGTGGTGTCTCTCCTTTACAAAGAAAAAACGGGAGTTTATTTTCTTGTAGTGGCGGCGGTATTATTTGCTCTTTATCTTGGATTGGGAAGGAAAAAGCCGGAGAACAAACAGATCTACGGGAAGGAAGGCTTTGTGATCGTCGGACTTGCGTGGATTTTATGGTCGTTGTTCGGAGCGCTTCCGTTCTTTTTGTCGGATTGTATTCCGAATTATATTGATGCGGTTTTTGAAACGGTTTCCGGTTTTACGACGACCGGATCTACTATTTTGCAGAATATAGAGGCTCTTCCGAAAGGAATGAATTTCTGGCGGTGCTTTACACATTGGATCGGCGGAATGGGAGTGCTCGTTTTTGTGATGATGATCACTTCTCTTGATACGGATAATTCTATGTCGCTTATGCGGGCCGAAGTGCCGGGACCGGAGATGGATAAACTCGTTCCGAAAGTTCGTCATACGGCAAAACTGTTGTATCAGATGTATTTTGTTCTGACGATCGCGGAAGTGATCTTCCTTATGTTTGGCGGAATGAATTTGTATGATGCTGTCGTTCATTCGTTCAGTACGGCGGGAACAGGAGGATTCTCCAACAGAAATGCGAGCGTTGCATTTTATGACAGCGCATATATTGACGGCGTGATCACCGTGTTTATGATCTTGTTCGGAATCAACTTTAATCTCTACTTTCTGCTGTTGCTTAAAGACTGGAAGAGCGTGTTGAAAAATGAAGAGCTTAGAGTGTATCTCGGAGTAGTTGCCGCGGCGATCGTAACGATTACGATCAATATATTGAGTATGTATGAAACAGTGGCGCACGCGTTTCGCTATGCCTCGTTCCAGGTAGGGGCGATCATTACGACAACGGGATTTTATACGGCCGATTTTGAACAGTGGCCCGAGTTATCTAAAACGATACTGATGATGCTTATGGTGATCGGAGCATGCGGGGGATCAACGGGAGGCGGTATTAAAGTAAGTCGTTTTATGATCCTTTGCAAATCGATCCGTCAGGAAATTCATAAGATGCTTCATCCGAATGCGGTGACGATGGTTAGGATGAACGGAAAGAAAGTAGGCGCAGATACGATGCGCAGCATTAATATTTATTTTTCGGCATATGTATTTATCATTATTGTGTCAGTGCTGCTTGTTTCGCTTGATAATTTTGATTTTGCCACATCATTCAGCGGAGTTTTGACAACAATAAACAACGTAGGACCGGGAATTTCACAAGTAGGCCCTACCGATAATTTCCATGCGTTTTCTGCGCTGTCGAAGATTGTGTTTAGTTTTGATATGCTATTCGGAAGATTGGAAATATTCCCTTATCTTCTGATACTGTCACCTGATCTTTGGCGAAAGAGGTTTTAGAGAGAAGCTTTAAAATGGGATTCCAGAAAGGTAAGAAAAGTATATGAAAAAAATAGGTGGAAAGATAGCGGTTGTACTGGCGGTGATCGCGTTGCTTGGTGTTTACTATTACGTAGCTCTTCCTGCAGTTAACATTCATGCGACAGAATTTTGGATCTTCCTTGTGATTCTTGTTGTTTTGGCAGCGCTGATCTATGTCAGGAAGAAAAAGTTAAACAGATACGAGATGAAGGAATCGAAAGGATTAAAAGCGATTCTTACGGTTCTTGTAGTGATCGTAGCGGTATATCTGTTGGGATCTCTTCTTTCCTCTCCGATAGTGAACGCAAAGAAATATCAAAAGCTTATGAAAGTGGAGACCGGAGAGTTTACAAAGGATATAGAGGAACTTTCTTTTGATCAGATTCCGCTTCTTGACCGTGATTCTGCGACGCTTCTGGGTAACAGAAAGATGGGAAGTATGGTTGATATGGTTTCTCAGTTTGAAGTGGATGAGCTCTATTCACAGATCAATTACCAGGATCGTCCTGTACGTGTTTCTCCGCTGAAATACGCAAGCGTCATCAAATGGTTTACGAATCAGTCAGATGGAATACCGGCGTATATCAAGATTGATATGGCAACACAGAATACGGAGCTTGTGAAACTTGAAAAAGGGATGAAATATACGACAAGCGATCATTTTAACAGAAATATTTATCGTCATTTGAGATTTAAGTATCCGACATATATTTTTAATGATTTAAGCTTTGAAGTAGACGAAGAAGGTACGCCGTATTGGGTTTGCCCTGTGAAAAAATATAATATCGGTCTTTTCGGCGGTGTGACAGTGGATCGGGTTGTGCTTTGCAACGCAGTTACCGGAGAAACGGTAGATTATAAAGTCAAAGACGTTCCGCAGTGGGTAGATCGCGTATATTCGGCAGATCTTCTTGTTCAATTATACGATTATTACGGAACATTGAAGCATGGATATTTTAACAGCGTGCTCGGACAGAAAGACTGTCTTGCCACAACGGACGGATATAATTATCTGGCGATCAACGATGATGTATGGGTTTATACAGGAGTTACTTCGATCACAGGCGATCAGTCGAATGTCGGGTTTGTTCTGATGAATCAGCGTACGATGGAAACTAAATTTTACGAAGTTGAAGGTGCGACAGAGGCGTCTGCGATGTCTTCTGCAGAAGGACAGGTACAGAACTTGAAATATGTTGCGACGTTTCCTTTACTGTTAAATATTTCAGGAGAACCGACATATTTTATTGCACTTAAAGATGATGCGGGACTTGTGAAAAAGTATGCGATGGTAAATGTTCAGAAATATCAGATCGTTGCGATCGGCGATACTGTAAGCGAGTGTGAAAGCGTTTATACAGATTTAATGTATGAAAACGGTATTAAAGAAGAAGAGGAAGACGTAAGGGAAGTACAGACGATTACGGCTCCGATTACGAAAATTGCTCAGGGAGTAGTGGAAGGAAACTCACATTACTATATTATGGTGGAAGGATCTGACGATATATTTGATGTGTCGGTTGTTGATTTTATTGACATTATCCGCTATAACGTGGGAGATCAGGTGACGATAGAATATAAAGAAGGCGAAAAGAGCAATACGGTTCTGTCGCTTACCGAAGTGAAAACAATACAATAAAAGAATTAAAAAACGGTTCACAGTCAATAGCGCTGTGAACCGTTTTGCTGTACAGGTGACTGTCGATAAAATATAGATGCAGCAGTTAGCTGACAACTGTACAATCAGATGAATCGATTCCGGGAATATCTTTTTTATCCGCGCTGATGCTGAGATAAAAATCAATATTGTTTTCTGTTGAAATCTTGTTTAATTTGTGAAGGAAAGCGGCAAGACTTTCAAGAGTGATGTTAGCCTGTTTTAAAACACTGTCAATAAAGACTGCTTCGATATCATGGTTTCCGGCTGCCATACCGTAAAGGAAACCTACGAATTCTTCGAGCGTTAGAACGTCCGGATAATCAGCCATGCGGATTACACGGATATTGAAGTCAACCGTGTAAGTATCTTTATGGCTTTTTTTGATAAATACTACATTACCGTTAGATGTTTTTACTTTTTCGTTAGCAAGATCGATCATCTGCTGAGTTTTTCCGCTGCCTCTCGGGCCTGTTACTAA
>ENA-OQKC01001067-OQKC01001067.1-human-gut-metagenome-genome-assembly--contig:-NODE-1067-length-10024-cov-6.397393_pt1 | contig 10024 bp, 13 predicted proteins | sample MGYA00242774_ERZ504790 | MGnify/ENA primary metagenome ERZ504790 (study PRJEB26092, sample SAMD00036419) | human gut metagenome | host: Homo sapiens | study: EMG produced TPA metagenomics assembly of...
ATGATACAATTCGTCAATAATAACGTAAGCAGTTAAAATAAAGTCTTCAAAAGTTGCAATAACAGTGGTATTATTATCTTGGAACTTCAACATAATGATGCCTCCTTTCGTTGTATTCCCTACAAAAGGATAGCATATTTTGTTGAAGTTTCTTTATATTTTATTTTATCTAGCACAACAAGTTAAATTAACATTGCCTTTTTATTGTCCTTCGCCGGATCTATCATAGTAATGCGGTGGAAACCTGGTTGCAGATTGATTTCATAAGGAGTCTTGGAAGCTTCATATAAAGTTCCTTCTTCTTCATCATCAATTAATATGCCAATTTTAGCCTTTGAATTCAAGATTTTATTATGTTTTAACGGATGAAACATTTTATCCATCATACTCATAGAATAATCCTTTGCCATTCTGCTTGAATCCTTTACTGTTAATACTAACTTTGCGCTCATGTTTTTCCTCCATGTTCAAATGATTTATAACATATTTTACTATATTTCTGCTTTCGAGATTGATTAGGCACAAAAGTTAGACAAAATTCTCTGAATTTTCCGTCTAATTTCTACGCCTAATACACTCTTTTTAATTTTTTATGCTATGATAAAACAAACTTGTGAAATATTATTCACAAAACTATTTTCTCAGGAGGAAAACTAATATGAAAAAAAAGAAATGGATTCTTGTAATCACAAGTATTCTGATGATGCTTCTTGCATGCACTCAGATACATGCCGCTACTGTTAAAGCACCTGCAAATATCAAAGTTACTGCTTCAAAAAAAGCAAGTATTTCCATTAAATGGTCTAAAGTGTCTAATGCATCCGGGTATGAAATCTGGCGTGCCAATTCTGCAAAAGGAAATTATAGTAAAATCAAAACCATAAAAACAAAAAATACTACCAGCTATGCAAACTAAAAAACTTTCTGCAGGACATTACTATTACAAAGTACGTGCTTATAAAACCGTAAATGGAAAAACTATTTACAGTAACTTTTCCAGATATAGCGGAACAACGGTCAAAGTACTTAACCTTATGAAAAATCTTCCGCCTTTAAGCCCATCATATGTCGGAAAATATTCTACTATTATCAACAAAATAGGTGGAATGCATAAAAAAAGCAATTCTGGTTATCCATCTTTCTATGCTGCCGGAAACAAGATGATCATTGGTGTAAATTATAATGCAAAATATTCCAAGAATCAGAAATATGTCTATATTTGCAATCGCGGAAATTACGGTATAGGTATCGGTGGAATGCAGCTTGGAATGACACTTTCCAAAGCTACTGCTATTCTTAATAAAAATGGCCTAAGAAGCTTTAACAATCCGACTGTATTCTGGTGGGGAAATGCTGCAAGCATCACCCTGACTATAAAAAATAACATTGTAACAGGCTTTACATATGCCTGTGCACCAACTTGCGATTAAACATCTACTCACTGTTTATTACTTTTCATAATTGAAGCAGATAAATTCATTGATTCGATTAAATTTTACAGGAGGCATCTATGAAAAATAAAAATACAGGGTTTAAACATCTTGTTCTGCTATTTGCTTTCATCCTTTGTCTTTTTAGCTGTGTATCGGCAAAAGCCGCCAACTATTATTATGAGGATGGCTATAAATACACACTCTCCCTTGGAAAAGCAACAATTATAAGCTATGTTGGGTCTGATACAGATCTTACAGTCCCCTCTATCTTAAATGGAAAACCTGTTGTTAAAATTGAATCCTCTGCATTTGCTAATAACAAAAACCTGTGTTCTGTAATATTGCCTGATACGATCACATCCATGGGAATCAGTGTATTTGCACAGTGCGAAAACCTTAAGTCTATTCATTATCCAGAGGGTCTTGACCGAATTTATTATCGTACATTTGCAGGCTGTCACAACCTTACTAAGGTAAACATTTCTTCAAATATAAAAATTATAGAAGACAGTGCTTTTGCAGGATGCACTTCTCTGACATATCTGGATTTACCTAAAGTAAAAGAAATTGGCGAATACAGTTTTGCAAACTGCACGTCACTATCAGAAGTTATCTTCCATAAGGGTTTTACCTATGTTGGCTCTGCATCGTTCAAAAACTGTACCAATTTAAAAGATGTAACTCTGCCCCTCGGAACACAAACAATCAGTTACAGTGCCTTTGAAGGTTGCAAAGCTCTAAGACATATTGATTTTCCCTCAACCCTTGTATTCCTGAAAAGTGCTTCCTTTAAGGATACCGGACTTGTCCATATTATTGTTCCCCCTTCTGTAACACATGAGGAACAAAGTGTCTTCCTGAATTGTAAAAATCTGGAAGAAGCCGAGTATCACGGCAAAGTTATAGAAGGATTTACTTTCGCAAACTGTACAAACTTAAAAAAACTAATCATCGGTCCAGAAGTAACCTACATCGGCTCCAGTGTTTTTGATGGCACTACACAATTAGAAACCTTGCAGATTCCTGCAACTACCAATCTGCATAGCCGGGTGTTTATAGGTGCAGAAGCACTTCATACCATCTACGGTGTTAAGAACAGCCCGGTAGAAATAGCTGCAAATAATGCCGGACTCAACTTTGTTCCTGTAAAAGATCACTCAATCAAACTAAATAAAAAGCAACTTACTCTTTATACTGTCAAAGGCAAAAATTCTGCTGTATTAAAATCAGTCATCTCTGGCAGTACATCAACGCCAACCTGGAACAGTTCAAATACAAAAGTAGTTCAGGTCAACGCCACTGGAAAAGTAACAGCCAAAGGTGCAGGAACCGCTTATGTCACAGTAACTCTGGGAAATAAAAGTGCTTCCTGTAAAATTACTGTAAAAAAGCCAGTTCTCAACCTGAAAAATAAAGCAATAACACTGAAAAAAGGAAGCAGCTATACCATCTCCTGTTCTGCAGTTCCAACAGGTAAAATCACATATAAAAGCTCAAATACTAAATGCGTAACAGTAAACACTAAAGGAAAAATCACTGCCAGACAAAAAGGAACAGCTACTGTCTCGATAAAATGTAATGGAATTACTCAAAAACTAAAAGTGACAGTAAAATAAAAAATTTTCTTCAAAAAACTCATTGTTCGGAGGAAAGTCAATGAAAAAGCAATTAAAAAAACACTTCTCATTTATTATCGCAGTATTAATGGTTATTTCTCTAATAATAATTCCACGTACTGCTCAGGCAGCTTCCGTAAAACTGAATAAAACTAAACTGACAATGAATGTTGGTGGTGTTTATCACCTCAAGGTAAGCGGGACAAACAAAAAAGTTACCTGGTCCAGCACTGACAGTAAAGTTGCATCTGTTTCTTCTGGAAAAGTAAAAGCAAAGAAAACAGGTACCGCAACAATTACAGCCAAAATCGGCTCTAAAAAACTGAAATGTCAGATTAAAATAAAAGATCAAAGAGCCTTATATGAAAAGGTTCTGCTCCAATCTGGCGGAAAATGTTTCTATCTAATGGATATTGACAGAAATGGAACCCCTGATCTGATTGTATCAAGCAACCGTGGAGTTATTGTAGATTATTCTGTATATACCATAAAAAATGGCAAAGTAATCTATGCCGGTCAGTGTTCCGGAAAAGGGATGAATTATCAAATTTTACAGTATAACACTCACTACAATGGAATACATATAAGCTGGTGGACCAACGGAGTAGGTGGTTCCGGTTCTGCATTATGGACTTTGTCCGGTTCTAAACTTGTCAGTACATCAAGGGCATACTGTTCTGTTGCTGGTTTTCAAACCGGTAAAGATGAACAGCATATGAAAAATGTAAGCCAAACTTCTTTCAATTCTTACTGTGATAAGCATTTTAGAAATTGTAAACAATATACTATGTGGTCCAATACCAGTGAAAACAGGATAAAACACTTGAAATAACTCTGTTAAGATGAATTTGTATTCTCATCAGATGGCAGATTCACAATTATTCAATCTTATCCCTAAAACACCTGCTATTGATGCTGATATATTTTATCAGCTATCAACAAGCAGGTGTTTTTATCACATATTTTTCTACTTTTCAGATACTTACTTTCTTTAATATGAACTTTTATATTCGTACTTCTTCATCCGCCTTAAGCAACGCACTCTTAGCCAGCTGGTCTGCCTCTTCATTGTAGTGATTGCCCGTATGGGCTGCTATTTTACAAAAAGAAATCTTTACTTTCTTTCCTGCTTCCTGCATATAGGCTACGTATTTGCTGGTCAGTGGTATTTTGGCTCTCCACACACCTGTTACCCACTTCTCTACACCTTCGTAATCATAGCGGATTTCCACAGCTGGATATTTGTTTTCTATGGCCCAGTTTACTGCAGTCATGGAACCAAGCATCTCTCCTGCCACATTTCGGATCGCGACTCCTGCAGAATCACTGCCGCTGCCGGATTTACGGATTTCCTGTCCATCCGGTGTAAGGATCACACAACCAAAGGCATATCTGCCAATACTTTTCTCGAAACTTCCATCTACATAAGCAATGACCATATTTTCAGGTACTTCCACGATTTCTGCCGCCTCTTTTGCTTTATCACCGAATACATTTCCTGTTGTCTCCATGTTCAGAAAAGCCAATGCTTCCTCTTTCTCTGTAAATCCCCGAAACTCAGCTCCTGAATATCCGTTTACTGCCTTCTGGCACTCCGCCCATGTAGCAAAAAGTCCTGTTTTATGTCCCTTGCGTACTGCATATATTTTCTTCTTTGCCATAAAATCCTCCTGAACAATCAATATTTTGACCCACATTACTTTACTATATTTTGATTAATACTATATAATCTTTCTTTCTATCAGGCAAGTTATACAATGGAAATTTCTCAAAAAATAACGTGCAGATACATTTTGAAATCGAGATAAACCTTCAAGCCTGAAGTTATCTGTCGACTTCGATGTCTCTGCACGTTTTTTATAATAACAGATATTTTTAATCAATATCCTACCTGTAGCAATCACATAAAATACTGCATTATTCTTTATCTTATAAAGCTTTATAATACAGTTTCACAATATCCTGCTTTCTGGAGGATCTTGGATTTACTGCAATATTTCCGCTCTTCATAGCATCATCTGCCATGGCATCAATCTTGCTTTCAATCTCCTCATCAGAAATCTCTTCTCCCTTCTTTGCCTGGCGGATGGCTGTGGTCAGGTCTTCCGGGATTCCGATATCTTCGTTTAATTCCCGGATGGCATCCACCAGCATCAGCGGTTCGAATTCATCCTCATATGCAGAGATTGGACTGATATAATTATAAATCTTCAGATATCTGCCATGATCTGCCAACGCATTATATTCTGCAATCACAGGGAGAAGAACTGCATTTGCCACTCCATGTGCCACATTAAAGAAAGCACTTACCGGATGACTCATGGCATGGACATTTCCAAGTCTTGCAAAGGAAAAGGCGATTCCTGCAAAAAGAGAGCCTGTAAGCATTGCTTCTGCTGCCTCCAGATCTGTACGTCTTGCCACAAAACGGCGGATATTTCCACCGATCAGCTCCATTGCTTTCTCTGCCATTGCGTCAGAAAAAGGAGATGCTGCTGTGGAAACATAAGCCTCCTCCGCATGAATAAATGCATCGATTCCGCAGGCTGCTGCCACAGATGCCGGAGCAGATGTGAGAAGTTCAGGATCCAGGATCGCATATGCAGGAAGAAGTTCATAACTGAATACCGTCAGCTTATAATCTCTGCTGTGGTCAGTGATAACAGAAAATGCCGTAACCTCTGAGCCGGTTCCCGCAGTAGTCGGGATTGCGATCAGCGGAACAATTTTTCCGGGAACCTTATGTGCCCCCTCATATTCTGTAATACTGCCGCCATATTTAGCCGTAACTCCCACTGCTTTTGCCACATCCATAGGAGAACCACCGCCCAGCGCAACGATAAAATCTGCGCCGGAATCCTTATACGCTTCTGTCGCTTTTTCCACTGTGGTGACAGACGGATTGGCTTCTACATCTGTAAAAATATCCACTGCCATTCCGGCGTCTTTCAGATAATCCGCCGCCTTATCCACAACTCCCATTTTCCGGAGAGTTGGTCCTGAGATCAGCATTGCATGAGAACCTCCAAGCTTTTTGGCACATTCCGGAAGCTTCGCCAGAGTACCTGCACCGACTGTAATATTCTGAGGAATAAAAAATTCAAATGGATTCATTAATTTCTGCCTCTTTTCCTGTATTTTTTCAATATTGCAATGTGCAGGGCATCTACCTTGCACAAATTCAAAACTCTGTTACCCAAAATAATTGTCATGTCATTTATAGCGTTATGCCATAGAGGAAAGCACCCTGTCAATAGCCGCATCGATTACCACATCAAGCTCTTCATCATCAGCCTCCGGCATAAGACTTGCTGCATCCTCATCAGAGATCAGTTCAATAAGTTTACCAAAATCTTCTTTATATTTACGTTTACAGATCGCATAAAATACAACTCCAAGTAAACTCCAGCTACCTACCATAAGCCATTCCTGAAATACCAGACTTCCACCGGAACCCGGAATACAGTAAACCAGAAGCATCAGCCCTGACATGACTACTGCCATAAAACCTACAAATTTGTAGTGGCCTACTTTGTAAGGTCTTGCCATATCCGGTTCCTTTTTACGAAGGATTAGGAAAGAGACAGAGACCATACAGTATGCAAGGCAGCATCCGAAGTTACCTGCATCACAGATCCAGACCATCATTGTTCTTCCTGCAAAAGGAGCCAGCATAGTCAGGGCACCGATCAGATACAGAGAATTAACCGGAGTTTTGTGCTTCGGATGAAGCTTTGCAAAAAACGGAGGAATCATGTAGGATTCTGCCATAGAGTACATGGCACGGGAACCGCCAAGGAGGAAGGAGTTCCATGATGTAATAATACCACACATTCCACCTACAATGATAACCTTGGCCATAACCTTTGTCCCGAAAGCCTTGGCCATGGCATCTGCCGTTACAAGTCCTGTTCCCTGCTGAGACTCAATAATCTCTGCCGGATTCAGGATATAACCTACTGCAAGAATCACCAGTGAGTAAAATACAACAGCCAGCACAACAGAGAGGATCATCATTTTACCGATTTTTTTCAGCGGAACATTAATCTCCTCTGCTGCCTGTGGGATAACATCAAAACCAATAAAGAAAAACGGAGTGATAACTGCAACCTTAAATAATACTTTTCATTGCTTCACCGGTACCGTTTCCAACAAACATCTGTCCCTGAAGGTTATCCACACTTCCTGTAACCACAGAAGCCACGATCAGAATAATTCCGGCACCGCCGATAATACAGGTAAGAACAGTCTGCAAAACTGCTGCAGTTTTTGCTCCATTAATGTTGATTATCATAATAAGAAAAGCGATCACAATTGCCACGATCAGCCAGGATGCATAAACATCAAAGCCTGCAGCTGTATAGAGATATCCTTTCAAGAACCCCGGCCACAGATAAGTGATGATTGTGGGAAATGCACATGCCTCAAAGCAGGCAACACTTACATATCCAAGAATAATCGCCCAGGTACAGATAAAAGAACCTGTAGAACCCATTGCCCTGTAGCTGAATACGTGCTCACCACCACACTGAGGCATAGCTGCTGTAAGCTCTGCGTAAGTCAGACCTACAAAGAAAATCATGATTCCACCGATTGCAAATGCAATAGCTGCACCAAGCACACCACCGGATTCAATCCAGTTACCGGAAGAAACTACCCAGCCCCAGCCGATCATGGCGCCAAATGCAATTACAAGTATGTCCCATGCACCAAGTACTTTGTCAAATTCTGATGTTTTTGTTCCATAGGTCAGGCCTCCTTTTTTCCGTATTTTTTTGCGATCAGGTCTTCCAGATATTCTGCTGTTCCCTGAATTCCCAGAAAATCACTGTTAATAAGAATATCCCTGTTATGTCTGTCACCACGGTTACTTCCTGTCAGTGCCAGATGTCTCTTATGATAACGTTTATCCTTCTCATCCAGCAGAAGCTTTGCATCCTTTTCCGAGAGATTATGGCTTTCCATAATGTTGTGGACGCGAACATCATTAGGTGCATAAATAAATGCTCTCACCAGCTGGATTCCTTCTGTATCTTTCAGAATATAATCTGCAGACCTTCCGATGATCACGCAGGCTTCTTTCTGCGCCAGCTTCCGGATAATCTGCTTCTGTACATGAATGGCGCGGTCTGTCAGATCCGCATATTTGGAAAAGGAACCTCTCACATCTCCCTGTGCACCTTTACCTGCGATGGTTCCGCCTTCCTCTACTCTGTCCATAATGTCTGTAGGGATGCCTACCTCTTTGATAATCTCATCCACAAGATCACGATCATAAAACTTAATCCCCAGATCCTGTGCAATCTTCTTACCGATGGCATTGCCCTTGGCTCCATATTCGCAGCCAATCGTAATTACCAGATGTTTCATGCTCTTCCCTCTCACACTCAAATTTTTATCAGATTCTCAAACATTCGAAATCCGCTGATTTGCTATGTAAATCACTACTTTCTCATGTTTGGCAGGTCCCAAGTTCAAAAGTCTTATCGTGCAGGCACGAACGACTTTTTGACCTTTGGGCCCTGATATCATAAAAGGGCGCACGAATATAATTCGTGACGCCCTTGTCCTTACTGTATCACTCCGTTGCCGGATTTTTATTTTTCCAGAGATTTAATTGTATCTTCGATGATTGCTACAGCTTTGTCGCACTCTTCTTCTGTAACAATAAGCGGTGGAATCATACGGATGATATGCGCTCCGATAGCTGTGATCAGAAGATGTCTGTCAAGACAACCATGTTTTACATCCACTCCGCCGATAGTATCATCAAATTCCACACCTACCAGAAGTCCCTGATGTCTTACTTCTTTTACATGAGGAAGCTTCTCAAGCTTAGCTGCAAAGTAATCGCCAACCTTCTTTGCATTTCCAGCCAAATCTCTGTCCAGAAGCTCATTCACCTCAGCCAGTGCAGCTGCACAACTTACCGGATGTCCGCCGAATGTAGTTCCATGGGAACCTGCTGTGAAAGCTTTTGCAACCTCTGCTGTTGCACAGATGGCACCGATTGGCATTCCACCGCCCAGAGCCTTTGCCATAGATACGATATCCGGTTTGATACCATAATTCATATAGGACATAACAGCACCTGTTCTGCACCATCCTGTCTGTACTTCATCGATCAGAAGAAGCATATCGTTCTCATCACAGAATTTACGAAGTCCCTGCATGAATTCCATTGTTGCAGGATGTACGCCACCCTCGCCCTGTACAGGCTCAACCATAATGGCAATTGTGTTCTCTGTACATGCATCCTTGAAAGCCTGAAGGTCATTGTACGGCGCATAGGAGAAACCATAAGTCATAGGTCCGAATCCAACCTGGCATCCATTACCCGGCTGACCTGTTGCAGACATGGCACCAAAGGTTCTTCCATGGAATCCCATCTTTGCAGTTACGATATGATAACGGTTTGGACCATACTTTTCAATACCATATTTACGGGCCATTTTGATCATTGCCTCGTTAGCCGTTACTGAAAACTTATAAAAAGTTATAAACTTCTATGTTCCATTCCTACTTCAACGAGTATGCTTTTGATGATATAAATATCAATCTACTCACAAGTTCCTGTACTCTCCATAGGCGTAAATTCCGGACTAACGTATCCGTACATATTTGCATTAACGTTTCAGTGTCAGCTTGCAAATTGTTCTCCATAAGTCTTGAGATTTATAGATGCCTGGAAATCTCTGTCAATCATATTCCCACACTCACATCTATAAACTCTGTCAGATAACTTCAAATCTTTTTTGATATTCCCACAACAGCTGCAAAGCTTTGATGATGGATAAAACCGATCAGCCACAATAAGCTGGATCCCTTTATCGCTGCACTTATATTCAAGCTGTTTTCTAAACCAAAAAAATCCCTGTTCCTGGACTGCTTTGGATAAATGTCTGTTTTTCATCATTCCGCTGACATTCAGATCTTCAATACATATAAATCTTGGTTTTCGATTTATGATCTCAG
>ENA-OQKC01001068-OQKC01001068.1-human-gut-metagenome-genome-assembly--contig:-NODE-1068-length-10022-cov-3.308540_pt1 | contig 10022 bp, 8 predicted proteins | sample MGYA00242774_ERZ504790 | MGnify/ENA primary metagenome ERZ504790 (study PRJEB26092, sample SAMD00036419) | human gut metagenome | host: Homo sapiens | study: EMG produced TPA metagenomics assembly of...
GAACGAACTCGTCGGTCTTGTCGTCGGCATAGGATGCCTCGATGGCCTCCTGCGCGTTGGCGGCGTGGTTGCCCTCGCCGTAGACGAAGGCAGCGTAAGCCTTCTCCTCGCGGTCCCAGTTGTTGTCGCGGTCCATGGCGTAGTAACGGCCGGAGACGCTGGCGATCTTGCCGATGCCCAGCTCATCCAGCTTGGCCTGCAGGTCGGCAAGGAAGCCCTTGCCGGAGTGGGGGTCGGTGTCGCGGCCATCGGTGATGCAGTGGAGGTAGACTTCCTTTGCCCCCATCTGCTTTGCCATTTCCAGCACACCGAACCAGTGGTCAGCGTGGCTGTGGACACCGCCGGTACCCACCAGACCCATCAGGTGGATGGCCTTGCCGGCGTCGATGGCAGCCTTCATGTTCTTGACGAGGACGGGGTTCTTGAGCATCTCACCGTCGCGGATGGACTTGGTGATGAGGGTCAGCTGCTGGTAGACGATGCGGCCGGCGCCCATATTGGTGTGACCCACCTCAGAGTTGCCCATCTGGCCGTCGGGCAGGCCCACAGCCATGCCGGAAGCTTCGATGGTGGTCATAGGATATTTTGCCATCAGAGAATCAAGGAAAGGCTTCTTGGCTGCAGCCACGGCGTTGCCGTAGGTCTCGTTGGGGGTCCAGCCAAAGCCGTCCATGATGCAGAGCAGAACAGGTTTCTTGGACATAAAATAGGATCTCCTTTGAAAATTCAACAAACAGCGCCCGGCTCCCTGCCGGAAATGCGGCGCAGCCGGGCGCAGAGAGAACGATTTTTACCGCTCAGGGCTTAGCCCTTGGTGGCAGCGTTGACGATGACAGCAAAGTCAGGAGCCTTCAGGGAAGCACCGCCGATGAGGCCGCCGTCCACGTCCTTCTTGCTCAGCAGCTCCTCGCAGTTCTTGGCGTTCATGCTGCCGCCGTACTGGACGGTGGTAGCCTCAGCCACGGCTTCGCCGTAGACCTCGCCGATGACCTTGCGGATCTGAGCGCAGACTTCCTCAGCCTGGTCGGCAGTAGCGGTCTTGCCGGTGCCGATGGCCCAGATGGGCTCGTAGGCGATGACGACGTTTGCCATCTGCTCGGCGGTGACATCGCGCAGGGCGATCTTGGTCTGCATCCGGACCAGCTCCTCGGTGACGCCCTCCTCACGCTGCTGCAGGCTCTCGCCCACGCAGATGATGACCTTCAGGCCGGCGTTCAGAGCGGCCAGAGCGCGCTTGTTGACGGTCTGGTCGGTCTCTGCGAAATACTGACGGCGCTCGGAGTGGCCGACGATGACGTACTCGACGCCCAGATCCACCAGCATATCCGCGCTGATCTCGCCGGTGAATGCGCCGGACTTCTCGAAGTGGACGTTCTCAGCACCCACATGGATGTTGGTACCCTTGGTCTTTGCCACAGCAGTGACCAGGTCGGTATAGGGAGTGCAGATGACGACCTCGCAGGATGCGTCTTTGACGGCGGGGATGAGCTCGTCCACCAGAACAGCAGCCTCGGAGGCGGTCTTGTTCATCTTCCAGTTGCCAGCAATAATGGCCTTGCGCTTTGCCTTATCCATGATACGTTCTCCTTACCTTATTTACCTTATAAATAAAGATGCGGCGGCGAAACAGCCGCCGCACCGTTCATGATGCTGTGATTATGCGTTCTGGATGACTGCGATGCCGGGCAGCTCCTTGCCCTCCAGATACTCCAGAGAAGCACCGCCGCCGGTAGAGATGTGGGTCATCTTGTCGCCCAGGCCCATCTGCTGGACAGCTGCTGCGCTGTCGCCGCCGCCGATGACGGTGGTAGCGTCGCTCTCAGCCATAGCCTTGGCCACGGCCAGAGTGCCGGCAGCCAGAGTCGGGTTCTCAAAGACGCCCATGGGGCCGTTCCAGACGACGGTCTTGGAAGCCTTGACCGCGTCGGCGAAGAGCTTCATGGTCTCGGGGCCGATGTCGCAGCCTTCCTTGTCAGCCGGGATAGCGGTGACAGGGACGACGGTGGTCTCGACAGGAGCGTCGATGGGGTCGGGGAAGTTCTCGACGCAGGCGGTATCGACGGGCAGGAGCAGCTTGACGCCCTTCTCCTGAGCCTTTGCCATCATCTCCTTGCAGTAGTCCAGCTTGGAGTCGTCGCACAGGCTCTTGCCGACCTCATAGCCCTGAGCCTTGATGAAGGTGTAGGCCATGCCGCCGCCGATGATGAGGGTATCGACCTTCTCCAGCAGGTTGGAGATGACATTCAGCTTGTCAGCGACCTTTGCGCCGCCCAGGATGGCGGTGAAGGGACGGACGGGATCGTTCACGGCATTGCCGAGGTACTTGATCTCCTTCTCCATCAGGTAGCCGACAGCGGTGTCCTTGATATAGTCGGTGACGCCTGCGGTGGAGCAGTGTGCGCGGTGGCAGCTGCCGAAGGCATCGTCAACGTATGCGTCTGCCAGAGAAGCCAGGTCCTGAGAGAACTCAGGCAGGTTCTTGGTCTCTTCCTTGCGGAAACGGGTGTTCTGCAGCAGGACGACGTCGCCGTTGTTCATGGCAGCGACAGCAGCCTTTGCGTTCTCGCCCACGACATTGTCGTCGTCAGCAAAGACAACGGTCTTGCCCAGCTTTGCGCTCAGAGCCACAGCAACGGGAGCGAGGCTGAACTTTGCCTCGGGGCCGTTCTTCGGCTTGCCCAGATGGCTGCACAGAATGACCTTCGCGCCGTCATTGACCAGCTTCTGGATGGTGGGCAGAGCCGCATTGATGCGGTTCTCGTTGGTGATGACGCCGTCCTTCATGGGAACGTTGAAATCACAGCGGACAAGGACCTTCTTGCCGCAGTAGTTCTGATCGTCGATCGTCTTTTTACCTAAACCCATAGTGATTGTTCTCCTCTCAATTCGTTCTTCGGAATCGAATTTCGCTCACTCTCGGGGGCTTAGCCCCTATGACACTATTATAAACAAAATATGTGTGTATTGCAAGGACGGGAGATGGATAATTTATTAACAAACTTTTCCCGTGATATTCGGGAATTGTGTCTATTTTGACAGTAGTCCGGCCCGGCTGCCAAAACGCCGCAGGCGGTCTCCCCTCCTGCGGCGCTTGAAGCGATCCACTTTAATCCCGACGGAACAGGTCGCGGGTGTAGACCTTGTCCTGCGACACAAATGCAATAAACTGCGGTATTGACTTTAATTGTATCATGAAGTGGATGAGGTGGCAAGTATCGACAAACAAAAACACCCTTCCCCTGCGGCGTACCGCAGAAGGAAGGGTGTCAAACTCACGGATCAGGCTTCCCGCTTATTCAGCAGGGCACCTCAGGCACTTTTGAGCGCAGAGCTGTGATCAGCAGTTCTCAGCGAAGTACTTGATGGTACGGACCATCTGAGAGGTGTAGGAGTTCTCGTTGTCGTACCAGGACACGACCTGAACCTGATAGGTGTCGTCGTCGATCTTAGCGACCATGGTCTGGGTAGCGTCGAACAGAGAGCCGTAACGCATACCGATGACGTCGGAGGAGACGATCTGGTCCTCGTTGTAGCCGAAGGACTCGGAAGCAGCAGCCTTCATAGCAGCGTTGATGGACTCCTTGGTGACGTCCTTGCCCTTGACGACTGCGACCAGCAGGGTGGTGGAGCCGGTGGGAACAGGCACACGCTGAGCAGAGCCGATCAGCTTGCCGTTCAGCTCGGGGATGACCAGGCCGATGGCCTTAGCAGCACCGGTGCTGTTGGGGACGATGTTCTGTGCGCCAGCACGAGCACGGCGCAGGTCGCCCTTGCGCTGAGGACCATCCAGGATCATCTGGTCGCCGGTGTAAGCATGAACGGTGGTCATGATGCCGGAGACGATGGGGTAGGTCTTGTTCAGGGTGTCGGCCATGGGAGCCAGGCAGTTGGTGGTGCAGGAAGCAGCGGAGATGACCTGATCCTCAGCGGTCAGGGTCTTCTCATTGACGGAGTAGACAATGGTCTTCAGGTCGTTGCCTGCGGGAGCAGAGATGACGACCTTCTTGGCGCCAGCCTGGATGTGAGCCATGCTCTTCTCCTTGCTGGTGTAGAAGCCGGTGCACTCCAGAACGACATCGACGTTCAGCTCGCCCCAGGGAGCGTCCTTTGCGTCCTTAACAGCGTAGATCTTGATCTCCTTGCCGTCCACGATGATGGAGTCCTCGGTAGCCTCGACGGTGTGCTTACCCTCACCGATCTTGCCGCAGAAGGAACCCTGAGCGGTATCGTACTTCAGCAGGTGAGCCAGCATCTTGGGGCTGGTCAGGTCGTTGATAGCGACGACCTCGTAACCCTCAGCATCAAACATCTGACGGAAAGCCAGACGGCCAATACGACCAAAACCATTGATAGCAACTCTAACAGCCATGTTAATAGTACCTCCTAAATGTTCTTACCCTGATTCGGATAATTCACGGTACTCTTATTTTAGACCAAAACGGCCAAACTTTCAAGTGCCTGCCAAAAAATTAACAAGTCGTTTTCATACTTTTTTGCTTTTGTACTATTTTCTCGGGGTAATGGGGTGCTGTTTTGAGCAATTCAACCAAGCGGCTGCTGACGCATTTATGCATCCTGCGCAGTCCTTGTGCAGCGCACAGCGCTCAAGGCTCCCAAAGCGCCCACACAGCACAGCCCCAGCCGGAACAGCAGCGTCGGCGACAGCAGAGCCCCGCCGCCCTCCTGTACAAGGGTCTGCAGCACGGTGGGCAGCTCCCAGCACAGGCAGAGGGCAAACGCCGCCAGCCCGCCGGCGCAGAGGGTGCGCCCATCCGACGTGCCGGGCAGGTAGAGCGCCCGGGGCCAGTGCCGAGAGGAACATCAGCCCCGCCAGCAGCTGCCAGACCATCGCCGTGGGAGCGACGCGGTGCCAGCTGGAGCTGTTCTCCATGAAGCGGGCCAGCACACACCAGTAAAAGATGACGCTGCCCAGCACGGCGGGCGTGAGGCTGCGGGTGGGGATCTTCCAGTCCTTCCGCAGCCAGCTCAGACCGAGACCGATCATCCAGAACGCGCACAGCGCCTCCAGCACTGCGCGCAGGAGCATCACCACGCTGCTGTGCATCCAGAGGATGCGCAGCACAGCGGCCTCACCATAGCAGACAGCCGCCGCCAGTGCCACGACGCCGGAAGGCGTGCAGTGGCCCCGCAGCGCGCCGGCCTGCGGCTTACAGCAGCGGCCCGCCGCCACGGCGGCACCGACGGCCACGGCCAGCGCACCGTACCGCAGCCAGACCGGGCCGACGATGCACAGGCCCGTTTCCGCGTCGGTGAGAAGGGCCAGGTCGATGCCCCGGAAAACGCCCAGCGCTGCGCTCAGGAAAAGCGAAACCATGATAAAGAAGTTCATCTGTAATCCTCAACTCTTTATCCCCTTTTTTCGGGGAAAATCTCATAAGTGTATGATAGCGCGTTTTGGGCAGAAATGCAAGGCATTCCCTTCTTGTGCGCTTTTTTTGCCGACAGCGTCCGGTATACTGAGTCCAAAAGTCTGTCCGGGAGGGAGATATGCCCCATGAAAAAAAGCCTTTCTGCTCCTCTGCGCCCTGCTCCTAGCGCTGGGCAGCGCCCTGCCGCTGGCGGGCTACCGGCTGGCCCGGGCCGTGCTGGGCCGCAGAGCGGACGTTCCCCCTGCCCCGGCGTCCAGCACCTCCGCCGCATCGGAAGCCGCGCCTGCCGCTTTCGAGGGCGACGCAGACGTCTTTCTCATCGAAGACCTGAGCACCGGCGAGGTGCAGCAGGTGCCGAAGCGGGACTATCTCATCGGGGCCGCAGCGGCTGAAATGCCCCTCACATGGCCGGACGAGGCCCTCAAGGCGCAGATCGTCGCGGCCCACAGCTACGCGCTCTACTGCCGCGACCACGCCTCTGCAGCCAACGGCAGCTGGCTCTCTGCCGACCCGGCACGGCGGCAGGGATACCTGACCGACGCCGTCCTCCACAGCTACTGGGGGACCGACTACGAGGCCAACTATGCCCGTCTCTCGGCCCTCGCGGACGCCGTCCTCAGCGATGTCCTCTGCTATGGCGGTGCGGCGGCAGGGACGAGCTATTTTGCCATCTCCAATGGCCGTACCGAGGCCAGCGAGAACGTCTGGGGCAGCGCCCTCCCCTACCTCGTCCCGGTGGACAGCAGCACCGACCTCTCCGCCGACAACTACGAAGTCACCCTCACCCTTTCTGCCCCGCAGGTGCAGCAGCTTCTTTCCTCAGGGCTGGGCATCTCTGCTGACTCTGCCGCGCCGGAACGCTGGTTCGGTGAGACGACCCTGACAGCCTCGGGCTATGCGGCCTCTCTGCCCGTCTGCGGCCAGACCGTCTCCGGCACAGCCCTCCGGCGGGCTCTGGGGCTGCGGAGCGCCTGCTTCACCATCCGGTATCAGGACAGCAGCTTCCTCATCACGACGAAAGGCTACGGCCACGGCGTGGGCCTGAGCCAGTGGGGTGCCAAAGCGCTGGCCGAGCAGGGCTGGACCTACGAAGCCATCCTCGCCCACTATTTCCCGGGGACGCAGCTCTGCCGATGACACAAAAACAGGGTGGTCAGCATTGCCGACCACCCTGTGTCTTTTATTTTGGGGAAGCTCAGCCCAGAAGCCAGCTCCACAGCCCCTTCTTCGTCTCGGTCACAGCCTCAGCTTCACTCTCGACTGCCTCAGCCACCGCCTCTTCGGTCTCCTGAACGAGCTGACCCAGCTTGGTGCCGGAGGGGTCCTGCACCGTCCAGTAGGTCGCGGTGCTGCTGGCGCTGCCGGAAACGGTGAAGTCGCTCATGAAGCAGAGCGTCTGGCCGTTGGAGTCGGTCAGCACGACCATGTAAGTGTAGCTGCCTTCGGGCAGTTCACCGAAACGGAGCTGGCTGTCGAAGTTCTTCAGAGACCAGCTGGACACATTGGGCGAGGCCTCAGCGCTCTGAACAGGCTGGTCGTTGGCATCGAGGATCACCGCTTCCACGCTGCTCAGCACAGCACCCGATGCGCTGGCGGCAGTGCCGCTCACGCTCATGCCCTTGCCGGTGCGGATGTTGACCGGGTAGCGCATTCCTTCCAGACGGAGGCTGTCCAGCGTCGCGACGGCGCTGTTATGGTCGGAAGATATGTACCAGTAGCAGGAAGCACCCGCGATGGAGATGCTGGCTGCCGAGATTGGCACACGGCCCGAGGAGACGCTGCCGGCGGGGTCGGAGCAGTAGAACACGCCGTCGGTGTAGTCCGTCAGGAGAACGGCGTGGGGCTGGCGGCGGTCATAGAGGACGATGCCCTCGGGGTGCTCTGCCAGCAGCTGGATGAGCACCGCCTTCTTCGCCTCGTTGTTGGACGGCAGCGTGGAGTAGCCCACCTGCATCGCATTATAGTTGAAGCTGTGGGAGAGGCCCCCTGCCCACGCACTGCCGCGGACGCTGTTCTCGGTCACGTCCGTCCAGTCGGTCAGGCCGTCCAGAAAAGCGCGGCGGCGGAGCATCATGGCGGCGGAGGCCAGCGTACAGGTGCCGCCCCGGCTCTGCTTGAAGTAAAATCCTGCGTCCACGTTGAGGTCCACCGCCAGCGCTCCCGGCAGCATCACTGCCATCAGCACGAGCGACAGCACAAGGGCCATCAGTTTTTTCCAGATCCGGTGCGGCGCACATTCCACGTTTGACTCATCCTTTCAGCTTTCATTCACTGCTGTAAAGTATACCATTTTGTTACACTTTTGTAAACCGCAGGGAGACTTTTTTCTCAGATTTCACACGCTTCGTACACAATTTCGGGGCAGAATGCACAAATAGCGTCTAACTTTTTGGAACATATAACAAAAAAGCCCCCGCCGTCCCGAGGGACAGCAGGGGCAAAACTGGAACGAATTTTCGTTTAGAACAGGCCGGTGATCTTGCCGTCGGCGTCCACATCAATGCCCACGGCGGCGGGCTTCTTGGGTAGGCCGGGCATGGTCATGATGCTGCCGCAGATGACCACCACGAAGCCGGCGCCTGCGGCCAGACGCACCTCGCGCACCTCCATCGTGAAGCCGGTGGGTGCGCCGGTCAGCTTGGCGTTGTCGCTGAAGCTGTACTGGGTCTTGGCGATGCAGACGGGCAGATCGCCGTAACCCAGCTCGGTGAGCTCAGCCAGAGTCTTGCTGGCGGCGGCGCTGTAGTTCACGCCGTCGGCGCGGTAGATCTTGGTGGCGATGGCGTTGATCTTGTCCTTGAGGGGCATTTCCAGCGGGTAGGTGTACTGGATGGGACGGTCCTCCATGATGTCCAGCACCTTCTCGGCCAGAGCCTTGCCGCCCTCGCCGCCCTTGGCGAAGACCTCGCTCAGGACGCAGGGGACGCCCTGCTCGGCACAGACCTGCTCGACGTAAGCCTGCTCCTCGGCGGTATCGGTGGGGAAGGCATTGATGGCCACCACGACGGGCAGGCCGAAGCCGTTCTTCATGTTGTCGATGTGGCGGACGAGGTTGGCTGCGCCCTTCTTGACGGCCTCGAGGTTGGGAGTGTTCAGGTCGGCCTTGGCTACGCCGCCGTGGCTCTTGAGAGCCCGGAGGGTCGCCACCAGCACGCAGGCGCTGGGCGCGATGCCCCGCATAGCGGCACTTGATGTCCAGGAACTTCTCTGCGCCCAGATCTGCGCCGAAGCCTGCCTCGGTAATGACGTAGTCGGCCAGCGAGAGGCTGAGCTTGGTGGCCATGACGCTGTTGCAGCCGTGGGCGATGTTGGCGAAGGGGCCGCCGTGGATGATGGCGGGGTTGTTCTCGAGGGTCTGGACCAGGTTCGGGTCGAGGGCATCCTTCAGCAGGGCAGTCATGGCACCCGCTGCGCCGATCTCCCCAGCCGTGACAGGCTTGCCGTCGTAGGTGTAGGCGCAGACGATCTTAGAGAGGCGCTCTTTCAAATCGGAGATGCTGGTGGCGAGACAGAAGATGGCCATGATCTCGCTGGCGACGGTGATGTCGAAGCCGTCCTCGCGGGGCGTGCCGTTGACCTTGCCGCCCAGGCCGTCCACGATGAAGCGGAGCTGACGGTCGTTCATGTCCATGCAGCGCTTCCAGGTGATGCGGCGGGGGTCGATGTTCAGGGGGTTGCCCTGCTGGATGCTGTTGTCGATCATGGCCGCCAGCAGGTTGTTGGCAGTACCGATGGCGTGGATGTCGCCGGTGAAGTGGAGGTTGATGTCCTCCATCGGCACCACCTGTGCGTAGCCGCCGCCGGCTGCGCCGCCCTTCATGCCGAAGACAGGGCCGAGGGAGGGTTCACGGAGGCAGAGCATGGTCTTTTTGCCTATGGCGTTCATGGCGTCGGCCAGACCCACGCTGGTGGTCGTCTTGCCTTCACCGGCGGGGGTGGGGCTGATGGCCGTGACGAGGATGAGCTTGCCCTGCTTCGATGCCTTGTGGATGAGGCGGTGGTTTACCTTGGCCTTATAGCGGCCATAGGGGATCACATCCTCGTCGGCAAGGCCCAGACCGGCGGCGATGTCGGCGATGGGCTTCATTTTGGCTTCCTGTGCGATCTCGATGTCAGACTTCATATTCAGCATCCTCCTTAAACAAAAAGGGCAGCTTTGCGCACCACGACGCAAGGCTGCCCAGACGGTCGGCATGAAAGCTTCTCTCCCCTTCTGCACTGTGGTGCTCCACAAGATCCGTCAGCAGAAGGGTCAGCTAATATCTAAAAGATAACACACCCATGCCGGGTTTGTCAAGCACAAAAAAGACGCCCCCGCTTTGCAGCGAGAGCGCCTCTTTGTTCAAGAATCGAAATTCAAGAAGCTAGCTTTAAGGGGGTTAAATTACTTAACCTCAACCTTAGCGCCGGCATCCTCCAGCTTCTTCTTGATGTCCTCAGCCTCAGCCTTGGAAGCCTTCTCCTTGACAGCCTTGGGAGCGCCGTCAACGATAGCCTTAGCCTCCTTCAGGCCCAGACCGGTGATCTCCTTGACCAGCTTGATGACGCCCATCTTGCCAGCGCCAGCCTCGACCAGGATGACGTCGAACTCGGTCTTCTCTTCCTCAGCGGCAGCAGCAGCGCCAGCAGCAG
>ENA-OQKC01001071-OQKC01001071.1-human-gut-metagenome-genome-assembly--contig:-NODE-1071-length-10015-cov-2.573220_pt1 | contig 10015 bp, 8 predicted proteins | sample MGYA00242774_ERZ504790 | MGnify/ENA primary metagenome ERZ504790 (study PRJEB26092, sample SAMD00036419) | human gut metagenome | host: Homo sapiens | study: EMG produced TPA metagenomics assembly of...
GGCCATGATTTGCGGCGCGAGTTCGGGAATCATGCCGGCCAGCGCGATACCCCACGAATAGGCGCCGGTAGTGTGGCCGGAGGGGTAGGAACTGTTTTTCTGCAAGTTCGAGTAGCCGGGCACGTGTTCGAGCCATGAGGGTGATTGCTTGATGTCAAGCGTGGCGGGCAGTCCGGCGAGATCGTTAGTGCCGCCGTAGCTGCTTTCCGCACGGTTCAGATAGGGGCGCGGATGCATGGCCGCACGTTTTGAGGCGTAGGTGGAGGCCACGTTAAAGGAGAAGATATCGGCGACGGCGTTGAGTTTCCCGGATTTGAGCCCTTCGCTCATATATTTGCCAAGCACCGGACCGAGCGCGTCCGGCATGGCTTCCTCGGCTTGCAGATCGGAGTCGACGAGCGCACGCTTGCGTTGGGCGTTCAGGCCATCCTTATCGAGATTTTCGGCGGCTTTGTGGTTAATGGCCACGGCCAAATCTTCGTCGAGTTTCATGGTATCGGCGTCGAGCACCTTGCCACCGTGTTCGGCATCGGTGGGGGCCTGCCAATAGTTCTTTTCGTAGTCGGAGAGCAATGCCACCCAATCCGGGTTGGGCAGCTGGTCGGCCTGTGCGATTGCAGGCGTCGCGGCTAGCGTGGCCGCCAACGCCAGCGGCGCAATGGTCGCAATAGCAAAAACGGAGGATAGGTGCCGGAACATCTTCATATGTTCCAACCTATCCTCCGTGAAGGCTACGTAGCCGGAGCCCAGTCAAACACTCAGTAAATTCTTCGTGCCGGCTTAGCGGCGATTGAGCTGACCGTCAGGCCTCTGACTTGTCCTCAGGCTTTTGAGACTCCTGGAATTCGCCGGTTTCCGGGTCAACCTGTGACTCGGGCTGGGTGGCGTCATATCCCTGTTCGTAGCGGGTGCGCCGCCAGTTGCGAATCGAGGCGTTGGTGCCACGGTGATGCACATGGTATTTGCGCGGCGTACCGCCCAGCGGCAGCTCTTCGAGCTCCTTGGCCACCGCGATCTGATTGACGTTGGACGGGTCTCCGGCGGCGATCGGCGCCACGGGCTCGGCCTCGGTGGGCGCGGCCGTGCGCTGCTGCATGCGCGAGGGCAGCCATTCGGCGAGCCTCGACAACAGCCAGCAGGCGATGAAGTAAATCACCGCGGCCATGACCAGCGTCTGCAGGATGTTGAAGTACATCGAGCCGAGTCGGCGCGATTCCTGCAGCAGGTCGGTATACATGATGATCGAGCCTAGGGCGGTGTCCTTCAACACCACGACCAGCTGGGTGACGGCGGCCGGCAGCATGGCGTAGACGGCCTGCGGCACCTCGATCTCCATCAGCGACTGCGTTTCGGTCAGGCCCAAAGCGAGCGAGGCCTCACGCTGGCCGCCCGGCAGATTGCCGACGCCGGAGCGCACCAGTTCGGCGACCACCGAACCGTTGTACAGCACCAAGGCCAGCACCACGGCCCAATAGGACGGGCTGGGCAGGCCCGCGAACGCGAACCATCGCCAGAAGAAGATCATGAGCAGCAGCACGGGAACCGCACGGCAGAACTCGACGATCACGGCGGAGACGCCACGTACCAACGGGTTCGGCAGCAGTCGGCCCACGCCGAACACCAAGCCGAACACCACGGCACCCACCACGGCCACGATGGTGGCCTTGATGGTCATCCACAGTCCGGGCAGGTAGAAGTCGGTCCACGCCTCTCGTTCGACGGCGGGCTTCCACAGCTCCCAGCTGAGCTGATTCTCGCCGTCCGGCGGGTTGTGCAGGCGCATGAGGATAAGCACGAGCACCACCGCGAACAGAATGCCTGCGATCCAGTTGACGATGCGAATGGTGCGCCGGCCCTTGGGACCTGGCGCGTCGAACAGCACGGAATTCGAAGTATCGGCCATATCCGTCACCTCCTTACGGCGAGCTTGTTGGACAGGTACGTGGTGAGCATGCCGATGGGGATGATCAGGATCACGTAGCCGAGCGCGAAGATCAGGAAGATCTGGATGATCACGTCGGGGCGGAATTCGATCATCTCGCTCATCAGCGAGGATGTTTCGGTGGCCACGGATGCGGCGGCGGCCACGGTGGAGTTCTTGAGCAGTGCGATCAGCGTGTTGCCGAGCGGCGCCACGGAGCCTCGGAAGGCCTGCGGCAGGATAATCTCAGTAGCGGACTGCATGAAGCCCAAGCCCAGCGCTCGTGCGGCCTCGGCCTGGCCAATCGGCACGGTGTTGATGCCCGAACGCAGCGATTCGCACACGAACGCCGCCGTGTACAGGCTCAGGCCGGTGACCGCGAGCCAGAAGAAGTTCGTGGCGAAGGTGTCGGAGAAGCTGAGCTTCAGCTGCGCATAGGCACCCAGCACCATGAACACCATGATGATGGTCAGCGGCAGGTTCTTGAACAGTTCCACATACGCACCGGCCACGGCCCTGAGTGAGGAAATCGGCGAGATGCGCATCACCACGAGGATCACGCCGAGGATCAGGGAGAACAGGGCGGACCACAAGGTCAGTTCGATATTGACCAGAAACGCACCGAGCACGTCATACTGGCTGAAGAGTTCCAGGAATCCGCTCATCAGGCCTCCTCTCCTTCGTCCGGGATGGGCGGGTTGTAGCGTACGTCGGGCGTGTAGTTGGTGCCCTTGGTGTTATCGCTGATGGCGTTCTCCCACGAGCCGTCCTGAATCATGTCCACGATGGCGTTGTTGATTTTGGTGGCCAGCTGCGTATCGCCCTTCTTGATGCCCACGCCGTAGTATTCCTGCGTGAACGGTTTGCCAACCACCTTGAGCTTGCCGCGCGAGGCGGAGGCCAGGCCGGCCAGGATGATGTCGTCGGTGGTTACCGCGTCCACAATGCCGGAGAACAGGGCGGTGGCGCATTCGGCGTAACCGGGCTGTTCCATGAGCTGGACTTCGGAGGCGAACTTCTCCTTGACGGTGGCGGCCGAGGTCGAACCGGTGACGGAGCATAGGCGCTTGCCGTTCAGGTCTTCGGGGCCGTTGATGGAGTTGTCGTCCTTGCGCACGAGCAGATCCTGTCCGGCCACGAAGTACGGGCCAGCGAAGGAGACGGCCTTCTTGCGCTCGTCGGTGATGGAGTAGGTGGCGAGGATCATGTCCACGTCGCCGTTCTGAATCATGGCCTCACGCTGCTTGGAGGGGGCTTCCTTCCAGATGATCTGGTCTTCGGAATAGCCGAGTTTCTTGGCGACGTATTTGGCCACGTCCACGTCGAAGCCCACGTAGATGCCGGACTTCTTGAAGCCCAGGCCAGGCTGGTCGAATTTGATGCCGATGCGGATCTTGCCGGTTTCGTCCGCGCCGCAGGCTGCCAGCGACATTGTGCAGGCCACGGCGGCGAGCGCGGCGATCACGCGGCAAGCCTTCCGTTTGAACGTATTGGTGAATGTCATTGGATTGCGTACCCGTCTTTCAGTGGGTTCGTCAGTGGGTGAGGATCTTCGAGAGGAAGTCCTTGGCACGGTCGGTCTGCGGATGCTCGAAGAACTCGTCGGGCGTGTTCTCTTCGAGAATCTGGCCGTCCGACATGAAGACGATGCGGTCGGCGGCCTTGCGCGCGAAACCCATCTCGTGGGTCACGCAGATCATCGTCATGCCTTCATGCGCGAGTTCGACCATCACGTCGAGCACTTCGTTGACCATTTCCGGGTCGAGTGCGGAAGTGGGCTCGTCGAACAGCATGACCTTGGGGCGCATGGCGAGCGCGCGGGCGATGGCCACACGCTGCTGCTGGCCGCCGGAGAGCTGGGAGGGCATCTTGCTGGCTTGGGAGTCGACGCCCACGCGGGCGAGCAGGTCCATGGCCAGTTGCTCGGCTTCCTTCTTGTCCATGTGACGCACCTTGATGAGGGCCAACGTCACGTTTTCAAGAATGGTTTTGTTGGCGAACAGGTTGAACGACTGGAATACCATGCCAACTTCGGCCCTGAGGTTCGCGAGCTCCTTGCCTTCCTGTGGCAGGGGCTTGCCGTCGATGCGGATGTCGCCGGAATCGATGGTCTCGAGGCGATTGATGGTGCGGCACATCGTGGACTTGCCTGAGCCGGACGGGCCCACGACCACCAGCACCTCACCCTTGGCGACGGTCAGGTTGATGTCCTTGAGGACGTGCAAAGCACCGAAGTGCTTTTCGACGTGGGTCAGTTCGACTAGCGGACGGTTCGGGTCCTCTTTGCCGGGAACCAGCGGGGTCAATTTGGCCTTGCTCGGTGATGTTGTGCTTGTCGCGCGCGAACGCACTGCTGTTTCATTGTTCGTTTCAGACATGAGTGGGAGGATAGCACACCGACGTTTCCAACGTGTTCACAGTATGTCCACACAGTTGCTCAGTCGATGTCTCATCTCCGCATCAGACATCGTGAAGGCGGCATTGGGCATCGGCATACATTCTCGCTGAGTCGCGCATCGCTCGGCGTCTGCTGTGCGCTGATTGCCTGCTGCGTGGTGGCTGAGACGTTGCTGCGACGGCAAAGCGGGCACGTGTTGTCCTATCTGCTGATTCCATGTTTGGCCTTGGTGTCGTTGGCGTTGCTGCCGCGTATGCCGCAGTCGGGCGCATGGCTGGCGGTCACTTTGTATTGTGTGGGGCTGGTCTCGCCGTTTCCCATGTCGTATTCGTATAAATGTGCTAGGCATTTTGAGCGTGGCTAGCTGTTCGCACACGATGAGTGCTGTTATACGGTGGACGACACTCCCGAAGCGCGGTGGATAACCGGGCGCGGCACACGATATGCCGGTGGATAACCGGTTCGCGCCGCTTAAGTTATCCCCATTTTTCGGTTTTGCCCCTGTGCCACCGTGGAATGCGCTACGCTCGGCGCATGAACGGATACAGCGAAGTGCCGCACAATGGCGAAATCAACAACTATCTGCGCAAAGATCTTGACGCCAAAGCCACGGCCAAGAACACGGCCTGTTGGAATCTGCTGGGCAAAGTGCGCACGAAACGCACGTTGTGTTTCTCGCTGTATACCGCATTGGAATTATGCGGCGTGGAGTTGCCGAGGCACAGCACGTTGCCGCAGAAGGATTTTTATGTGACGGTGAGGAGCAAGGGGACCCGCTCTTCATTGGACAATGTCGACTATCGCATATGGAATGCAAAGTTCAGCAGTATCGCTTTTTCAAACGGCGTAACCTGCATGCATCCCATGGATGCGTGGATACAGTTTGCCCAATATCTCAACCTCACCGAATTAGTGGTGCTGGCTGAAGCGCTCATCAGACGTTATGGATATGCCATTGAACAATTCACTCAACGACTAACGGCCTTTCACCGCGTTATTGGCCGTGCGCGTTGTGAGGCGGCGCTGAAGCTCGTAAAACCATCGGATTCCGTTCAGGAAACTCGTACACGCTTGGCGCTTATGCTTTTCGGCCTGCCCATACCGCAAACACAATACGGCATTACCGATTCAGAGAACGGATACACCTATACCGTTGACATGGCTTATCCACAATACAAAGTCGCTATTGAATATGATGGCGATCATCACCGTCGCTTCCGCAAACAATATGTGCGGGACCAGCAAAAACGTCGACGTCTGCGGCAATTGGGCTGGACCGTCATCGAGGTGTTCGCCGATGACCTGTGGAACACCGCCAAACAACGTGCCTTCGCACAAGAGGTTGCCACCGCGATGCAAATACCGCTTCCTGGCCGTCCTCAACCTTCATGCCGGGTATTAATAGACGGCAGCCTTACCATCAATGCGCGCAAAGGGGAATACAGGAGGCGGAAACAAGCAAAACACAACAAAGCCTCACAACATTGATCAAATACGGAGTTGCGATTGCTCCTCATGGGGTGGTTACAGGCTCATCGGGCGGTAACTTGCCCATGGGGCGGTTTGAAGAATATGTGAAACCGCGGAATTAAGCCATTTTGACCTACCGCCCCATGGGGTTTTCACCGCCCCATGGGTTGTTTACCGCCCCATGAAGAAGTTACTGCCCCATGAGGGGATAATCGGCAAACGCCAAGGGGGACACCGCATGGTGCGAGGTTTGCCGCATGGCGGAGGTGCCATCGGGCGGAGTATTTGGCACCCCTTGGCAGGTATTTGGCACATTGGGCCCCACCCGCAAAAAGCAAATGGCCCTTGGAATTATTCCAAGGACCATTTGCGGCTAATAGCACCGGAGCATTACTCCTCGAAAATTAATCTACGCATGCGGAGACCGCCGTTCGAAGCCGAAGGCGCACTAAGGTGCGTCGAGTGCTGAGGAAAGGCGGTATACGCTCCGTAGATTAGTTTTCGTCGGCGTCCGGGTCGTAGTCGACGCCGGTCTCGGCGCGCTGCTCGTCGGAAATCGGGGCCGGAGCACCGGTCAGCGGGTCGCGGCCGCCGCCGGCCTTCGGGAAGGCGATGACGTCGCGGATGGAGTCGGCACCAGCCAGGATGGACACGGTGCGGTCCCAACCGAGGGCCAGACCCGCGTGAGGCGGAGCGCCGTACTTGAATGCCTCAAGCAGGAAGCCGAACTTCTCGTCGGCCTCTTCCTTGGTGATGCCCAGCACATCGAGCACACGGGCTTGGATGTCGTCGCGGTGGATACGTACGGAACCGCCGCCCATCTCCTCACCGTTGCAGACGATGTCGTAGGAGTCGGACATGGCGTGTTCGGGATCCTTGTCGAACTTGTCGATCCAATCCTTGGAGGGCATGGTGAACGGATGATGCATGGAGGTCCACTTGGAGTGTCCGACGGCCACATCGTCATCATCCGGATCGTCGGTGGGCTTGAACAGCGGGAAGTCCACGACCCAGGTGAAGGCGAACTTCTTCGGGTCCAGCAGGCCTTCGCGGGAGGCGAGCTCCACACGCACGGCACCCAGCAGCAGCTGGGCGGACTCGCGAGAACCGGCGGCGAAGAAGACGGCGTCGCCTTCCTCGGCACCGACGGCCTCGCGCAGGCCGTTGCGCTCCTCATCGGACAGGTTCTTGGCGACGGGGCCCTTGAGTTCGCCGTTCTCGCCGAAGACCACGTAGGCAAGGCCCTTGGCTCCACGCTGACGAGCCCAATCCTGCCAAGCGTCGAACTGACGACGCGGCGTGGCGGCACCGCCCTTGAAGACCACGGCACCCACGTACGGGGCCTGGAACACGCGGAACGGCGTGTTCTTGAAGTACTCGGTCAGTTCCACCAGCGGGTTGCCGAAGCGCAGGTCCGGCTTGTCGGAGCCGTACTTGTCCATCGCATCCTTCCAGGTGATGCGCGGCAGCGGCAGCTGGACTTCATAGCCGGCGGACTTCCAGATGGCGGCGATGACCTTCTCGGTCATGGCCATCACATCTTCCTGATCCACATAGGCCATTTCCATATCGAGCTGGGTGAACTCGGGCTGACGGTCGGCGCGGAAGTCCTCGTCACGGTAGCAGCGGGCAAGCTGGTAGTAGCGCTCGACGCCGGAGACCATGAGTAGCTGCTTGAGCAACTGCGGGGACTGCGGCAGGGCGTACCAGGAACCGGGCACCAGACGGGCCGGCACCACGAAGTCGCGGGCGCCTTCCGGGGTGACGTTAATGAAGGTCGGGGTCTCGACCTCGGTGAAGTCCATGTCTTCCAGCGCGTGGCGGGCGGCCTTAGCCATGTCGGAACGCAGCTTCAGATTGTGCTGCATGGACGGGCGGCGCAGGTCGAGGTAACGGTACTTCAGACGCACGTCCTCGCCAGGCAGCTTGTTCTCGGACTCATTCTCAAGAGCGGTGGAAACCTGGAACGGCAGGGCGTCGGACTTGGCGAGGATTTCGATGGTCTCGGCCACAACCTCGATCTTGCCGGTGGCCAGATGGGTGTTCTCGTTGCCATCCGGGCGCAGGCGCACTTCGCCGGTAATCTGAATCACGAATTCGCTGCGCAGCGGGCGGGCCATATCCTCGTCGTAAATGACGACCTGCACGAGGCCGGTCGAATCACGAAGGTCGATGAAGGCCACGCCACCGTGATCACGGCGTCGGTCAACCCAACCGGCGAGGGTGACCTTCTGGCCGACCAGGGCCTCGGTCACTTCAGTGGCATGATGTGTTCTGTAAGCCGTCTGGCTCATTGTCTTGTTTCTCCTCGATTTTTCGCGCGAATACGTCAGATTTCGACGGTTTGCTGGGCAACCACAGTATCCGGCTCCCACGACGTGCAATCGGCGGCAACCTGCTCGCCCGTGACGATGTTCTTGACCTCGTCGCCAGCGGGCTCTGCGCCTTCCGCACCTTCGGCAGCGGTGGCCGGGAACCACACGTACGGAATGCCGAGTTTGTCCGCGTACTTGATCTGCTTGCCAAGCTTGGCCGCGGTGGGTGCCACGTCAGTAGCGATGCCGCGCGCACGCAGTTTGTTCGCAATCGATTGGCGGCCGGGCGGTCCTCTTCATTCCACACAGCGACCAGCACGGCGCCGGGCTGACACGGTTGGCGTGAGCGCGCGGTGTGCAGCATGTAGCTGACCAGTCGGCTCAGGCCGATGGACAGGCCCACGCCCGGGTACTTGCGGTTGCCCTGGGAAGCGAGATTGTCGTAACGGCCACCGGAGCAGATAGAGCCGAGTGATGCGGCACCGTCGAGGAAGGTCTCGTAGACGGAACCGGTGTAGTAGTCGAGACCGCGGGCGATCTTCAGGTCGGCGATGACGGAACCGGGGCGGATGGCGGCGGCTTCGTCGACGATCATGGCCAGGGTATCGAGTCCCTGACGAGCCAGCGTGTATGCCTCGGAATCCTTGGCGATGCCGTGAGACTCGCACAGCGCATCGAACTTGGCGGCAAGCTCGGCACCGTCGGAGGCGGTGAGCTCGGCCAATTCGAGGCAGGCGCGTGCCTGTGCCTCAGTGGCGCCGCAGGTCTCGGTGAGCAGTCGGGCCACCTCATCGGCACCGATCTTGTCGAGCTTGTCGATCTCGCGCAGCACGCCCTCGACATCCGTCAGACCAAGGCCGCGGTAGAAGCCTTCAGACAGCTTGCGGTTATTGGCGTGCACGGTGGCCTTGGGGAGGCCATACGCGCGCAGCTCTTCCAGCGCAGAGACCATGACCAGCGGCAGTTCCACTTCATAGTGGTCGGGCAGGTCGCCGGCGCCGATCACGTCGATATCGGCCTGCACGAACTCGCGGAAGCGGCCTTCCTGCGGACGCTCGCCACGCCACACCTTCTGAATCTGCCAGCGCTTGAACGGGAACGCCAACGCGCCCGAGTGCTCGACCACATACCGGCTCAGCGGCACGGTCAGATCGAAATGCAGGCCCAAACGCTCTTCAATCGGAGTGTCGGATTCATGACCGACCTCCTGCAAACGGCTCAGCAGGTAAATCTCCTTGCTAGTCTCGCCTTTTTTCAGCAAAGAAGCGCCGGTTTCCACCGCTCGCGTCTCAATGCCGATGAAGCCGTTGAGCTCAAAAACCTTACGAAGCGTATCGATAACACGCTGCTCCACAACACGTTCGGAGGGGAGCCACTCCGGGAATCCTGATATTGATGCACCTTTAGCCACGAAATCAATATAATAGGTGAGGGTTGCGTCAAAACTTCCTGGTTCGCCCGGGATGGGAGACGCTCCCGCTTATGCATTCTACGCTTTAAGGAGCTGGCCATGGCCGACGAAACTGTCACCGAACCCGTAAACACCGCTGCGCCCGAAGAGCAGGCAACGACACCCGCACCCGAGGCCAGCGCGGCCACGCCGGCGCCGACTCCGTCCCCCGCTTCCATGCCGAAACCGCACGCGCCCTCCCCGCCGCCTTCGCCAAGAAGACTCCGGCGGCCAAGCCGCGCACTGCCGCCCCGGCCGCCGCCACCGCCGCCTATTCCGAGGCTGATGTCAAGGCCGCCGAGGCCTTCGGCCGCGTGGATGACAACGGCACCGTCTCGTCAAGGATGGCGACGCCGAGCGCGAGGTGGGCCGAGTTCCCGGGACTGGTCTCCAAGGAAGAGGCGTTGGCGCTGTACGCCCGTCGTTCCTGGATCTCAAAGCCAAGCTCGATCTGCTGGCCA
>ENA-OQKC01001074-OQKC01001074.1-human-gut-metagenome-genome-assembly--contig:-NODE-1074-length-10000-cov-1.943280_pt1 | contig 10000 bp, 8 predicted proteins | sample MGYA00242774_ERZ504790 | MGnify/ENA primary metagenome ERZ504790 (study PRJEB26092, sample SAMD00036419) | human gut metagenome | host: Homo sapiens | study: EMG produced TPA metagenomics assembly of...
CAGCTGGCACGTTTGAAGTTTTTCGTAAGGGCTGGCAGTGAAAGCGCAGCCGGCTATAAATATGAAGGCAGCAAATTGGGTGGAAACGCAAAAAGCACTTGACGGCCAGGATAATACACTCGGTATGCAAGTTACTAAGATTACCTTGAAAGACATGGTAAATGTTGTCGACATGGATCTGGCTACTACGACTTTCCGCAAGAAACGGAGCCTCCACCGCTCCTTTTGTTGTATGCAGTAAAGATGTTGATAACAAAAACAAGTTAGACCCGGACAAAGGTTTAATCACTCCGGTAGTGCCCAAGTATCCTTACGGCCACGAAAATATTCCGGCAGAAGGTGACCCCGACGCTAAAGGAACTCAAGTGGGTGAACCTGTAATGTTTTTCCCTAACGGAAACATCAGCTTGTCCATAGACCTTAAACAATACGTAGAAGATACAAAAGACGAAACAGACGGTGACAAGATTACATACAAAGAAGTTGAGAAGCTGGATACTCCCTTAATCATCGACCAGTCCAAGATTTCAAAAGATGTGAAAGAATTCAAGGCTGGTGCTTCTTACAACGTATACATTACAATCTATGGCTTCGAAAAGATAGAGGTTACCGCAGTGCTGACCGCATGGGAAGACGGTGGTGACATTGAAACCGACATCGAAGACGGAAAATAAGAACCGGCTCCTCTATCGGGAAATAACTCCTGAGGACAATCCAACTACCAACGGGTGGTACGAGAACTACCAACCGTTGGTACTTGAAATACCAAAGCGTGGTACAGGAGCTACCAACTGTTGGTACAGAAGCTACCAAACGTTGGTACAAGGAATACCAAAGCATGGTACCGGAAGTACCATACCGAGGAACATAGGAGAGCAACGATATGTTTAACCAATTACTCACTACAATCATGAAAAAGAATTTATGGATGCTGGCAGCCGCCCTTTGCATGACAGCCTGCTCGCAAAACGAGGATATCGTAATAGAGCAACCGGTCAGCGACAACGACTTCGAATCGCCGGACGGACGGCTAATCATCCAATTGGGTGGAATAGAGACACGTATAGGAGCCAGCGTAGGCGTAACACGCGCACCGCTGGATAAGCTATACGATGAGACCAGCGGCGCTACTACCCGATTGGGCATTTTCGCCCTTGCCACCAATGACGCTACCACCAGCACCGCCATTACCGATGCCAACAGAACCGCAGCATGGGGCGATACGGAGAACTACGGAATTCTGCTGAACAATATACAGGCAGCAGTAACCGCCTGGCCCAAGCAAGACGGCTCCGACGTAAAGCCGGACGGTTTGGAGAATGACCTGGCACAGAAAATCACATTATATAAAGGCAATGCCGCAAACGGTGTGTACTACTACCCGATGCAGAAGAAATACGACTATAGCTTCTACGGCTACGCCCCTTATCAGGAAGGCCAAACCATAAGTGCCGCAAAGCCGGAAATAACATTCGCCCGCTTCGACGGCTCGCAGGACATCATCTGGAACAATGCCACCGCCGGAGAGATAGCGCCAAACAGCATTTACCTGAAAAAGGATGTAAAGAACGACGCTTCCCTGACCGGCTATAAAGCCCAATACATCCGCCAGTTGAAGTATCACCACGAACTGAACCAGGCAGCCTCTGAAAAGTTACAGGACTATCCGTGGATACCTAACATCAACTTCGAGCACCAACTGGCACAGTTGCGTTTCTCCGTGATTCCCGCCACCGAGCAGTCCGAAGAGGACAGAACAGCCGTCCAAAACATGAAAGTGAAGAATATCACCATCAAAAGCCACGGCACAACGGCCACCCTCAACGTTCTGACCGGGAAACTGACCTTTACCGACAACGGTTCCCTGCTTATGCGGGAAGCCACCGACGACGGCAAAGGCAATATTACTTTTACGGACGACAATGCCGACGGAACCGTCGAAGTTCCCAAAGACATTTATGTCCAGAAATACGAAGGCGGACAATATACGCTTAACGGCGTGTCAAGCGCCAACCCGCTGATACAAGGCTATCTGATGGTGAAACCGGACATGGAACAATTCCTGATGGATGTCACCATCATGGCTCCCGATGCCAGTGGAGTGCCGCAAGACCTGATTGTACGCGACATACCCGTCAATGCTCCCGCTCCCGCCGTCGATTCAGGCAAAAGTGACAATTTGTTCTATGCCGGCTATTACTACAACGTACGTATCGGCATCTACGCCACCCAACAAATCAACGCTACCGCCACTTTAGCTACCTGGAAACCGGGCGGTGACTCCGTAGACGTACCCATAGAGTAAAGGCGGAAAGCACCCGCATAAAAACAGAAGAAGTGTAATGAGTAAAAAGAAAAACATATCGTACCTGTTCGGCCTCTCATTCCTGTTATTGGCAGGATGCGACACAGACACTGCCACAGTTCCTCTTCCCGATGACGGGGAGAGGGCTGTGGAAGTGCGGCTGAGGGCATCGGTATGCACCGTAGAGACTACCGTCGGCCGAAGCGTCATTGAAGGCACGGCCCTGAATACAGGAGATGAAATAGGTATATTCCTGATGAGAGACAGTAATTTCAGCACCCCATACTTGCAGAATCTTCCCTATCGATATGCAGAGGGCGGACAACTGAGTTTGCAGCCGGAAGGAACAAAAGTGTACTACCCTGCCCGGCAGGACACGCTCTATCTGTACGGTTATTACCCTTATACGGCAACAGCCGCTGCAGACGAAAACGGTAAAGTATCCATTCCCGTTACCGCCGCTCTGGAAGCAAAGGACGCCACAGACTACCTTTACACCGGTGAGACCAAAGGCAGCAAGAAAGCGGCTGCAACCGCAGCAGGCATTGCCGTCTCCTTGAAACATGCCTTGGCACGGCTACGCCTCAACATATCCACCGACCGCCCCGAATATACGGCGGACTCATACCCGGTGTTGCAAAGCATGGTTTTACCACCCGTGAGGGACAAACAGGGACAATGGACCTGCAAACAGGCGACATCACATCCGACAATCCGGACACCGGTACATCCGTCAGCTCCGATTACCGGAACGAAGCATCCCCGCTCAACCTTATCCCCGGAACACCCGGCATTCAAAAGGATTATCTGCTGCTGCCATACGGGCATGAGACTATCAGTGCGCTCCGCCGCTTGACATTCAGCATAAAAGAGCCGGACGGAAGCGAGAAAGACATCGTAGTGTTCGACGAAGCCGATGCCGGTGCAAACACTCCCCCGCTAATCGTACTGGAAGCCGGCAGCATAACCACCCTCAACATCCTATATACGCAAAGCATGGCTGCAAAAGCTTCCGTAAACGACTGGAACAAGGGTACGGAACATACATTTCAATAGAACGGAACTTACAAATCCCAACCAACAAAACGCTAAAAACCGATATGTCGAAAACCAATCACCATACACTCTCATTAAGCAGCATCTTCTTTCTGCTGCTACTTTGCAGTTTCCCTACCCTGCACGCCCAGCAACTGGCAGTAAAGACCAACGGCCTGATGCTTGCCGCCATGGCTCCCAACATCGGCTGCGAATTCGTTGTGGGCGAACGGAGCAGTATCGACATCTCGGCTTTCGGCGCAGTCAACATCTACGGCAACAAAGCCAAAATGATAGGTCTTCTGCCCGAATACCGCTATTGGTTTAACGGACGCCCCATGACACGGGAATTTGTGGGAATAGCCGCTCTCGGCGTGTCCTACGACATCACATGGGGAGACCGCATCTATCAGGGCGATGCTGCCGGCGCCGGGATTACCTTCGGCTATGCACTGAACCTGAACCGACGCCTCAACGTAGAGTTTTACGGCGGATTCGGTGCCGTGTACTTCAAGCAAAAACAATACTACAAAAACGATAACATAGAGGACTATACCGACGGAACGGCACAAGCCAACGCCAACGGCTACAAACTGCTGCCTATCAAAATAGGTGTCTCCATATCCTATATCTTCAAATAAAGAATAACCGCCATGAAAAATTTCATCATAACATCAGCCGTTTGCATTGCTATGATTTTATCTTCCGCATCAAGCATGGCGCACAAATCACTATCGTGTCCGGCAAAGTGCTGAACCTGCCCGAACGGTGAAAAAAAGCCGAGCCCCTTCCCCATCGGGAGAGACCGTGCGATTTTTGCTTTCAATACCGTGGCCTCGGCACGCGATGCCCTGAAAGCACTTGAAACCGGCGGTAGGCGGAACATTGCTCTTCGACGCCGATGCCGTGGCAGGCGCCGACGGATACTATGAAATACGTGTAGCGGAAAACGGCGCGCTAATCTTTAACGTGCAAATGAAAAACGAACTGCGCGAAGTGAATTACAAACAGGAGATAAACGCCAACATCGACGGCGGCATCGCTCTTGAGGAGGTGGAAGTTGTGGCAGAAAACCCGAACCCGCAACCCCGGCCCGTAGCCGGGAAAATAGTGGGCAACAAACTGATTGTAAACAATTCGGTAGCCATTCCCAGCAATTACGGCGCGCCCAACCGCCGGCTCATCATGCAACCTTATATCATGGACTGTACCACCGAAGAGATAGTGAGCTACATGGACCCGACAGTTATGGACGGCCCCGAATACGGACTGACGCAAGACCGCCGCATGGCCTACGACATCAGGAACGACAAACTGGCTCCCTATATCAATACCCGCCGCCAACTGGATGCCACACGCTTCAACCTGGACATCAATGACTCGGTACCCGTACCCGACCCCAGACGCATTTACAGTGTATTGTCCAAAGTTATTATAGCAGACTATACCCACCCTACATACGAAGCGGAATGGAAAATGACTACCTGCAAAATAAAACGCCCGTTGCAGTTTCTGGAGTTCTCGTTCCCCGATTTTGAATTAGACCCCGATAAATACAAGGAAACGCCCCGGCGCGAACGCCGGAATACGGCAGGCAATATTTCGCTGACATTCCTTGTGGGCAAGGCTGAACTGGATCCTGCCGACTCTGCCAATGTGGTGCAGATGAACAAGTTGCAGGAAGACCTGATGAACATCGTAAACGGTGAGGGCACCACACTGAAAGAATTTAAGATAACCGGCGTATCGTCTCCCGAGGACGCTATGCCAGCAACCTTGCGCTTGCCAAGCAACGAACGGCTTTCGCCCTACGGAAAATCACTTCGGTAATACCTGCCGCCAAATGGAGCCGGGTATACAAACATCCTACGGAAACCCGTGTTGCCACTTGGAATGAAGTAGCCGATTTACTGGAACGGGACAGCCTCACTGCGGAAGCGCGGGAGATAAGGGAAATCACCGGGAAATATAAGAATCCGGATGCGCAGTTTGCCGCCGTATTGCGTCTGCCCTACTACTCCAGCATCATCAAAGAACGGTTGCCCAAACTACGCACCGTACAGTACGAATACAAACATGAAATATTCCGTGAACTGAATCCGGATGAAATATTGGACAAATACTTGCACGACCCTCAATACGCCGATGGCAAAAAATCGTTTACCCGATACGAGTACTGGCATTTGTTCCGGATGATAAAAGCCCCGGAAGAAGCGGAGAAACTTTATCGGCGCGCTTACAGGGAAACAATGGCCTACGACACGAAAGGGAAAGAAAAGCCGTGGATTCTGGCGGCAAACAACCTTGCAATAGCACTGCTGCGCAGGGATACTTTCGACGTAGAGATACTGAACCCCCTGATTGACCTTAAGCGGAAAGTGAACATGGTGGACTCTTTCAATGACGGCATCAGCATAACCAAGACTGAGGTAAACCCCGAAACAATCGTTGCCAACCAGCTCGCAATGTACATACGCGCCTATAACTTTGAAGAGGCCAGCATCCTTGCCGACAAACTTCCCGGAATACCGAACGCTTCCAGATGATAAAGGCATTTGCCAACTGTCTGGGTGGATACTACGACTACCGGGGTGCAGCCACCGTAAAGAGGGCGAGGAACGTAAAAAGGTATTCAAATTGGTAAAGGAGTCGTCACCGCTCAATAATATTGTAATGTGCATGGCTATGGAGACGGACAATTACAACAAAGAAGCACAGAAAGCATTGGAAGAACTGCCTGAAACGGCCATGACTAAATACATGAAACTGGTGATTTACATCCGGGAAAAGAAACTGTATGAATGGAGCTACGATAACGCCCTCGACTTTGACGAAGCCTGCAAGAAGTTGGAAGAAATCGTCAAACTGGATGAGAAATACTACAAAATAGCCGTTAACGACGGTGAAATCAGCAAGGAATTTATGGAATATTACGACCAGGGCGACTGGAAACTTTATTAAACGGATATGGAGAGTTGAACATCATGAAGAAACCACTGATTATATTGATTATACTGCACACACTGATACCTTTTGCCTTTGCCCAACAGCAAACGGGCAATAATCCTTCTCCGGCAACGCATCCTAAAGATACCGTCGGCATAGGATTCGATGCTACCCGGCAGATGTTCCAAAGACGTTACCAGCATCCGGATGCAGTGCCTTTCGACACACTATGGAAAAACAATGTGTATATCTCCTTGTTTGGCGGCATGGACAAAATGATTCCGCGCGGAAACACGGATTTCAACACCGGTCCCGTGGGCGGTATCGCCGCTAATTGGCAGTTCGCCCCCGCCCATGCCCTGCGTGCCTCATTGCTGGCGGGTAACTTCTCGCGCAAAATTGATAACGAAACCTTATTGCGTTTCGGACTGCAGGCGGATTATCTGCTGAATGTATCATCCTATGTCAACGGCTACAATCCCGGACGTATCTTCGAGTTTCTGACTATAGCGGGAGTCGGCTATCAATTATCTTCACTGGCAGGCAGAGTGGAACATGTGGCCGACCTGCATTTAGGTTTCCAACTGAAACTGCATCCTACCGCACATGTGGACTTTTATCTGGAACCCCGCTTCACCATTATGAGTGACGGCATAGACCATTCCTTCCAAAAGAACTGGCATAAATATGACATGACCTACGGTGCGACCGTAGGAATGAACTACCGCCTGAAAGCATGGAAACCCTTCGGACAAATACGCATACTGGAAGGCAATCATTTTTTTGGACTAATACCTTTATCAGCATCGCTGCCGGCGGGCAGTTTCAAGCTTCCCGCCTGACAAGTGAAATGGGACTGACAAACTCCATCGGCCCGCACATCAGCCTGTCTGCCGGCAAATGGCTGATACCGGCATTCGGCTTACGACTGTCGGCATTCAAATCGGCCGATACCTGGCATAAGAAAGTTATTGCCTCTTCGGCGAGTTCGGCCGGTGAAGAGTTTTATGAGATGTCCGCATACGCCGGGGGACGCCTGGAAGGTATGCTGGATGCCACTTATTTTTTTAACGGCAGGCAACTCAATCCCAAATTCTCCGTCAATGTATTGGCGGGCGGTGAACTGGGATATATTCAAAAAGAAAATGGTTATCGGCCCGCAAAAGGCGGATATACGGGATTTACAGGCGGCTTGCAATTTAAATACCGGCTTTGGGGCGATGTTTCTTTATTTGCAGAGCCACGCACCAGTCTGGCATCCTATTCATTAAAGACCAATGAAAAGGAAGAAGGCAGATACGTAGCCAAAAAGTTCACAGACAATCTGTACAGTATCAATATAGGTATAGAGATACAGCGTACCGATGAAGAAAACCGTATGGCACGCTCTTTAAACCGTGATTTGTTTAAGCCTTCTTTCTTTGTAAGCGGCGCAATCGGTTTCTCCGTTCCCATACAAATGAAACGGTATGAACCGAAACGCTACTTCGACTACATGGCCACGATAAGTGCAGGACGCATTTTCACTCCATTGTCATCGCTCCGTTTAGCAGCGGATTACGGACCTCTGTCCACAGACCGGAAAGGGAAAACCTTGGATTATGATATGGCAAGCGGAAGCCTTGACTATATGCTGAACCTTACCAATCTGATGACGGGATATGACCCCGAACGCAAATACGACGTACAGCTATTTGCCGGAATAGTGGCTTCTATGCGGATGAAACATGAGAACCGCTTCTTTATCGGCGGAGAAGCGGGACTGCAAACATCTTACCGGGTGGGTCGCCGCTTCAAGGTATTCCTCGAACCCAAAATCCGCATTTACGGCAAGGAACTGCTAATGCAGGATAATGTGCAGGGGAGCGACATCATGATGTCGCTAAGTGCCGGAACAAGCTTTTCGTTCTAAACGGGAACAGGTTATTTCAGAAGTTCATCAATCTTCTTAACCAAAGCCGAGAACTCTTCCGGATTATAAAGGCGGGTGAGCATCACGATGCGTCCTTCCTTATCAATCAATACATTACGGGTAATACCTGCTTGGCGCAACGCATATTTGGCGAAAATATCAGACCCCCGGGTCCAATCCCAACGGATAGGTAACGCGGTTGACTTACCAAAAGCAATCACTTTCTCCAACGGCTCGTCACGGTCGATGCCCATTAACATGAAATCCGGATCGGACTTATGCTTCTGCCATATATCCTTTTCGATAAAAGGCATCTCCTTACGGCATACACCACACCAGCTTGCCGTAAACTGCAACATAACCACCTTGCCACGGAAATCGGAAAGCGTAACGGTCCTGCCGTCTGTCAGCGTAACGGTAAAATCGGGAGCCACCTGCCCCACTTTCACAATATAACCGGTATCGTCTGCCTCTGCTTCCTGCGCCATACCTACCATGCTGCACAATGCGAATAGGCCAAGTACCAATGATCTGAGTCGCTTCATTTTTCTTTGTTTTTAAGTATTCATAAATAGATTTCCTGTCGCAAAAGAAACTAATTAGGCATAACAAAACAAATAGAGTATGAACTCTTTGCAAATATTTAACTCATACCCCACACGAAATGCGCGGATTTACACAGACAGCATCTAATGACTGAACGGTCATTAGATGCTGTCTGTGTAAATCCGCGCAACTTATATTCAAAGCCTTACCGCTCCGAAAGCCCGTTCCTTAGATATTGGGTTTTATGTCCAACTTCACGGGCTTAATCATGTTTTCGGGCTTCAGGATAGTATCCAAATCTTCTTTGGAAAGAATGTTGTGTTCCAGAACCAGTTCATAGACACCTTTTCCCGTTGCAAGGGCTTCTTTGGCTATCTTGGTAGAATTTTTATAACCGATAACCGGATTAAGAGCCGTAACCACACCGATGCTATCGTGTACATATCTGCGGCATACTTCCTCATTAGCGGTAATACCGTCGATACAGAGCGTGCGCAGGGTATCGAATCCGTTCATCAGCAAATCGGCAGACTCAAAACAACATTGCGCCATTACGGGTTCCATTGCATTCAGCTCCATTTGAGCTGCTTCGCCACTCATAGCCACACAAAGGTCGTTGCCGATTACCTTATAGGATATCTGATTCATTACCTCAGGGATAACCGGGTTGACCTTACCCGGCATAATGGAAGACCCCGGCTGCATGGCGGGAAGATTGATTTCTCCCAATCCGCAACGCGGACCGGATGCAAGCAGACGAAGGTCATTGCATATCTTGTTCATCTTCACCGCAACTCTTCTCATAGCCGAGGAGTAGCCTACAAGGCAAGAGGTATCCGAAGTAGCTCCCACTAAGTCACCGGACAGTTTCACGTCCCATCCGGTAAGCTTCGACAAAGCCTTCACGCATTTCTCCGCATATTCCGGTTCTGCCGCAATACCCGTGCCGATGGCGGTAGCTCCCATATTGACCGTAAGGAATTCCTCTGCCGCAAAGTTCAGGTTCTTTATCTCATTGCGCAAAAATGCTGGCAAATCCGTTGAATGTCTGTCCGAGAGTCATGGGCACAGCATCTTCCAACTGCGTACGTCCCATTTTAATGATGTGTTTAAACTCTTCGGCTTTGCGTTGGAACGCATCGATCAACTCCTCAAAATGTTTCACAAGTTTGAGGTGGGTATAATACATTCCTATATGTATGGCAGTAGGATAAGCGTCATTGGTGGACTGCGAACGATTGACATGATCGTTCGGT
>ENA-OQKC01001079-OQKC01001079.1-human-gut-metagenome-genome-assembly--contig:-NODE-1079-length-9980-cov-2.912108_pt1 | contig 9980 bp, 10 predicted proteins | sample MGYA00242774_ERZ504790 | MGnify/ENA primary metagenome ERZ504790 (study PRJEB26092, sample SAMD00036419) | human gut metagenome | host: Homo sapiens | study: EMG produced TPA metagenomics assembly of...
AGATGGATCCGGACCCGGCAGACGTCGCTGGATTTGAAGATTCAACCGAGCGCTACAAAAAAAGGCCTGCCGATTGAGCGTGCAGCAAGTAGAGAGCTTAAAATGAACCATCGTTTGGGAAAGACAGAAAAGGACAACACAATGTTTAGAAGAACTGAAAAAAAAGAGTATACGAAGCCAACATGCTTACTTCCAAAATACGGACTGGTTAACCTTTACCTGGGGGAATGTCAGCGAGATTGACCGGGAAAAGCGGGTCTGGTTCGTCATCAAAACCAAGCGGACGTGGATTACGACCTGCTGACACCGGACGATATGGTTGTCATGGATCTGAACGGAAACAAAGTAGAAGGACGCTACCGTCCGTCTTCTGACACCCCGACCCATCTGGAGCTGTACAAAGCATTTCCGGAGATCGGCGGCATTGTTCACACCCATTCCTCCTATGCGACAAGCTGGGCACAGGCGGGAAGAAGCATTCCGTGCTACGGAACAACCCATGCAGACTACATCTACGGTGAAGTACCGTGCCTGCGCTGCCTGACAAAAGAAGAGATTGACGAGGCATACGAGGAAAACACCGGCCATCTGATCGTCAATGAGTTCAAACGGATGGGAAAAGATGTAAAAGCCGTTCCGGCCGTTCTTTGCAAGAACCACGGACCGTTCACCTGGGGCAAAGATGCGCATGAGGCTGTTCACAATGCTGTTGTCCTCGAAGAGGTTGCCAAAATGGCATACCGTGCCGAGACCATCAACCCGAGAATCCAGCCGGCACCGCAGGAGCTGCAGGATAAACACTATTACCGTAAGCATGGTGCAAATGCTTATTACGGACAGAACTAAAAAAGAGTAAGAAGATAAGAAAAGTGTCATCCACAAGCTGCAGGGCACACAGCCCGCAGGTGGATGACACTTTTTTGATAAAAACATTTTTATGATAGAAATCTGCTTTTAAAATCAAGTGGTCGTCTGACGCCGGATCAGAAGCGGCGGAACGGTCTTGTGAACCGGCTCGGCAAGCGGCACCGGGTGGCGTTTTTTCCGTTCCTGCATCTGGGAGACCAGAAGGGAAACAGCCTCGTCTGCAATCTGGTCAATCTGCTGGCCGACAGTGCTGATCGGATAGATAGCCTGCTCGGAAATCGGCGCACCGTCGAAGCCGATGAGTTCGTAATCGTCCGGCAGGGTATGGTACTTGCGGATCAGAAGATTTAAAAGAATATTGGCATGATCATCGTTGGAGAGGAAGATGCCCTTTTTCTGACCGGCATATTTTTGTTCGATGTTGTCAAAGATTTCCTGCAGCGGTGCTGCGGCTTCCTGATAGGAGAGTCCAAAATCCCGAATGATAACCTTGTGCGGTACACCGGCCTTTACACAGGCATCCTGGAAACCGGCGAGACGGCGGTAGGCAGGAACATTTTCTTTGGTCGGTGAGTTCAGATGAATCAGGACATCACAGTGGTTATGAATCAGAAGCGAAGTCGCTTCGTACGCGCCGAGGTAGTTGTCTGTATTGACACTGCTGACGAACTGGTCTTCGCGCTCAATTGCAACGACCGGGATTTGCAGATCGGAGAGTTCGCGGGAGGAGAGTGTATGGGAGAGGACGATGAGGCCCTCGATTTTGTACGACATCAGCTCCTGAATGTAGCGGTGCTCCGTCTCATCGTGGCCGTTTCCGGCGAAGACGAGGAATTTATAGCCATATTTCTCATAAGAAGCAAGAATCTGATTCAGCATCTCGGAATAGTAGTTCATGGAGAGACTCGGGATCAGGACGCCGACAAATTCGGTCTGTCCGTTCGCGAGAATTTTTGCCACTTTGTTTTCTTTATAGTTCAGTTTATCCAGTGCATCGGAAATGATCTGCTGATTTTCCGGTGTCAGGGAATCCGGGTTGTTGAAATACCGGGAAATGGTTGTTTTGGAAAAATGCGTGTACTGTGCAATATCATTAAAGGTTACATTTTTTTTTCGTGCCATAAGTTCAAGTGTCCTTCCCTTCAAAAGTGTTGCGTGAATCATGTAAGCTTTCAGAAAAAACAATAATATATGAATATAGTATAACATTTCTCGCCCGCCGGTAACAAGCGGGAATCGGTTAAGTAACCGGTTTTGTAAAAGTTCCACAAAAGACCAAAAACAAAATTATGGAAAATCACGAAAAGTAAAGAAAATATTGACGAAACCCACTGTCAATGCTATGATAAAGACAACGAAGTAACCGGTTACTTGACCGGTTACACAAAACGAGGACAGGACCAGCTGTCCAGAGATAACAGGAGGAATTGTGATGAGAAAGAAATTTAGTGCCAGGGCGGCAGCTCTTGGAATGTCCGGCGTGCTTCTTACTTCTGCACTGACCGGATGCACCTTCGGCTTCGCAAGCGATCCGGATGACCCGAACGCAGTAAAAGAAGAAGTGCCGATCGACATGACCACCGATACCTTCCAGTACGATACGTCGCTTTCCGGAACGAGTATCGTCATCATGAACACAAAAGCAGAAATCCAGACAGCACTGGAAGAGATTGCAAAAGTGTTCGAGGAGAAAGCAGGCGTACATATTGAGATCATGCCGGTAACGGACGGCGATTCTCCTTATACCAAAGTAGTCAGCCTCTACAACTCCGGAAACCCGCCGACACTTTCCATTCTGGATACGACCGATGTCATTGCACTGGCAGAAGAAAAAGCAGCCGACTTAAGCAATGAAGCATGGACCGGTGAGGCAGAAGAGTACCTGACCAAAATCAACGGAAAGGTTTACAGCTTCCCGCTCTGTATCGAGGGCCGCGGTATTATCTACAACAAGAGCGTGATTGAAGATACCTTAGGTACCGAGTTCGATCCATCCGATATCAAAACCCAGGACGATTTCGCAGCACTTCTCCAGAGCCTGCGGGACAACGGAATGAAGAATCCGATCTCCATGGCAAAAGAAGACTGGTCCCTTGGAGCACACCAGCTGCAGTACATCTACGAGACATACAACGGAACCTCCGACGGTGCAGCAGAAGTCATCAACGAGCTGAAGGACGGAACCTTATATCTGCCGGACTACACCCGCATGAACGAGTTCCTGAATACCTTTGACCTGTTAAAAGAGTACAACGTAGCAAAGGGCGATCCACTCGGCGCAGATTACGATGAGATGGCAATTGACCTGGCAGACGGAAAAACCGCTTTCTGGTTCAACGGAAACTGGGCATGGCCGAACCTTGAGGAGGCAGGAGCCGAGACGACCGACGAGTACGGTTTCCTTCCATACTTCCTGAACAATGATCCGGACGACTTCGTCAACAGCAAAATCCAGGCATCCCCGTCCAAACAGATCATGCTGGATGATATCGTGGCTACCGACGAGCAGAAAGCAGCAGCAAAAGAGTTCCTGAACTGGCTGGTTTACAGTGAGATCGGACAGCAGATGGTTGTAAAGACCTGCAGCCTGATCCCTCCGTTTAAAAACAACCCGAACGAGCCAAGCGATCCGTTAAGCCGCGACATTTACGAAAAAGTACAGAACGGCGGAGCATTCAACGCATCTGCGATCGTGCCGAACGATCACTGGTCTGTCCTTGGTGCGGCAATGCAGAAATATCTGGCCGGAAGAAGTGACCGCGAGGAACTGATAGATTCCATCCAGGCATACTGGGATGAGCAGTAAGCCGGAGGATATGAAGGAGGAACGAAAATGAAATCAAGCAACAAGGGAAAAGATTTCTGTGTATTTGCGCTGCCGGGCCTGTTCTGCTTCCTGGCAGTCGTCATGGTACCGTTTATCTACGGTATTTACCTGACCTTAACCGACTGGAACGGTGTTTCCAGCGTGAAAAACTTTGTAGGACTTTCCAACTTTGCAGCCGTTATGCGCGACGCGCAGTTCTGGAAATCCCTGCTGTTAACCTTTAAATATGTCATTGCGGTTGTTGTTCTCGTCAATGTGATCGCCTTTTTACTGGCTTACATCCTGACCCGTCGGCATCAAAGGTCAGAACTTCTTCCGCGCCGGATTTTTCACCCCGAACCTGATCGGCGGTATCGTACTTGGATACATCTGGCAGTTCGTATTCTCCCGTGTTTTCGTCAGCATCGGTGAGACCACAGGATGGAGCCTGTTTGAAATTTCCTGGCTTTCTACCCCGAACAAAGCATTTGCAGCGCTGGTGCTCGTTTCAGTATGGCAGCTGGCAGGCTATATGATCCTGATCTACGTTGCCGGCTTTATGGGACTTTCCGAGGACGTGCTCGAGGCGGCAAGCATCGACGGTGCATCCGGCTGGGTAAAAATGAAAAACATTATCCTTCCGCTGATGATGTCCTCCGTTACTATCTGCCTCTTCCTGACCCTGTCCCGTGCGTTCATGGTATACGATGTCAACCTGTCCTTAACCGGCGGTGCTCCGTACGGAACCACCGAGATGGCAGCCATGCACGTATATGAGAAAGCATTCACATCGAGACAGTTCGGTGTCGGCCAGGCAGAAGCCTTTATCCTGTTTATCATTGTAGCCTGCATCAGCGGTATTCAGGTATACACCACCAAGAAGAGGGAGGTTGAAGCATAATGAATCAGAAGAAAATTGGCGGAACAAAGAAAAAAGTAACTGACGCGCTGGCTATGCTCCTTATGATCATCGTTTTCTGTGCGTTCATGTTCCCGTTTGTCATGGTTATCATCAACTCCTTAAAACAGAAACGTGATATCATCAAGAGCCCGTTCTCCTGGCTGTTTACGATCAAAGGTCTTTCGTTTGACAACTTTGTAAAAGCATTCAATCAGATGAACTTCCTGAATGCCTTCAAGAACTCTCTGGTTGTAACCGTAACAGCAACCGTACTGGTTACGGTACTCGCAGCCATGCTGGCTTACTACATCGTGCGTAATGTCAACGTATTTTCCAATATCATCTTTGCACTGATGGTTGCATCCATGATCATTCCATTCCAGGCAATCATGATCCCGCTTGTCAGTGTATACGGCGGAACCTTAAACATTCTGAACCACAGACTGACCCTGATCTTCATGCACACCGGATTTTCCATGGCGATGTCCGTGTTCATGTTCCACGGATTCATCCGCGGAAGTATCCCGCTGGCGCTGGAGGAGGCCGCTTACATCGACGGCTGTACCCACACCCAGACCTTCTTCCGCATCGTGTTCCCGCTGTTAAAGCCGATCATTTCCACCATGGTAATCATGAATGCGATGGCATTCTGGAATGACTTCCTGCTGCCGTCCCTGGTGCTGACCGACAAAAAGCTGCTGACTCTGCCGCTTTCCACCTACAGCTTCTACGGAACTTACTCCGCAGATTACGGAACCATCATGGCAGGTCTTCTGCTCTGCGTCATCCCGATCCTGATTCTGTACGTGGCACTGCAGAAACAGATCATCAACGGTGTCGTAGCCGGAGCAGTCAAATAAGTAAATCATAGAAATCAAGAACAAGCCGGGCAAAGGAGGGCGGAATTAAAAATGCTTTCTTTTTCCGGCTTTTCTTATCAGAGACAACAAGAAAGAGACAGAAAGGAAATCAAACACATGAAAAACAGATTACACGTAAAAGCGCCGGGCAACTGGGTGAATGACCCGAACGGCATGATTTATTATAAGGGACAGTATCATCTTTTTTATCAGCATTTTCCGTACGCGCCGCGCTGGGGCACCATGCACTGGGGCCATGCGGTGAGTCCGGATCTGATTCACTGGGAGCATGTCGGCGTTGCCCTGTTCCCGAGTCTTTCCGAGGACCAGAACGGCTGCTTTTCCGGAAGCGCAGTAGAAGAGAACGGCGTGATGCATCTCTTTTACACGGGTGTTCACTATAATCAGGTAAATCCGAAGGATATTCATCAGTGCCTTGATCAGGATTTTACCTCGGTCGCAGCTTCACCTTACTTCGAAGGACGGTATGCATTTTGATGTCTTCGGGGATAAGGAGGTTGTTATCCCGGCACTCACCGATCCGGAAATCGGCGACAATACGCACACGCGTCGACCGAAAGCTGGAAGGGAAGCGACGCATGGTATATGGTGCTTGGAAGCACGACGAAGGATCACAAGGGCGAGGCATTATTCTATAAGAGTGAGGATCTTTCCCACTGGCATCTGGCCGGACAGGCGACGACGAAACAGAAGCTCGGCTGGATGTGGGAGTGCCCGGATCTCTTTAACGTAAACGGACGCAGCGTTTTTGTATTCTCCCCGATGGAACTGATCGAGGACCCCGACGGCTATGCGGATCGGGCGATCTGTATGCTGCCTGAGTTTGATGAAAAAACCTGCACAATGAAATTTCCGGAGAACTGGCAGCTTCTGGACTGCGGCGGTGACCTCTATGCACCGCAGACCATGACGGATGCGGACGGAAACCGGATTTCCATCGCATGGCTTCGGATGCCGGAACCGGTAGATGGTATATGGCAAGGCATGTTCTGCCTGCCGCGTGTGGTGGATGTACAGAACGATCATATTTACTTCCGTGTTCTGCCTGCGATCCGCGACGGATTCTGCAAAAAGACGGATTCCCTCGTTTCGGCATGCGGAGAGTGTGCCATGATCCGCGCCGAATTAAAAGAGGGTGAGAGCCTGGAAATCGGCGGCTATAAGATCTGGCGGCAGAGCGGAAAAGTCTGCGCAGACCGCACGGATGTCTATCCATCCGGTGCAAAAGGATGGCTTCATGCCGAGACGCCGCAGTTAAAAGAGGGCGATCTTCTTGAGATTTTCGTGGATCCGAATATGATCGAAATTTATGCAAACAACGGCGAGTACGTATTAAGCCAGGCGGTTTACGGGCTTGGAGAGACATTCTCCTATAAAATGGAGAAAAAACCGGAAATTTATCTGTGGAATGAATGAATCAGCCAAAAAAGTTCTTGACGCATACGGGATTTTGTTCTAATCTAGTACGTAACAGCTTTCTAACGTTAAAGTGACGGGCTGAAAAACGAGATTTCGAAAGATATCCGAAAAGAACGCAAGGAGAGATTATTATGAAGAAAGTAGTAAAATTCGGCGGCAGCTCCCTCGCGAGCGCAGAGCAGTTTAAGAAGGTCGGAGACATCATCCGCGCAGATGAGGGAAGAAGATACGTGGTACCTTCCGCTCCTGGAAAACGAAATTCTGCTGATACGAAAGTAACCGATATGCTGTATGACTGCTATCGCACTGCAGTTGCCGGAAGAGATTTCAAGAAGAAACTGCAGAACATCAAAGCGAGATATCAGGAGATCATCGACGGTCTGAACCTCAGCCTGGATCTTTCCCCGGAATTTGAAAAAATCGCAGAAAACTTTGCCGCAGCAGCCGGAGAGGACTACGCCGCATCCCGCGGAGAGTACCTGAACGGTATCGTGATGGCAAATTATCTGGGATATACGTATATTGATTCTGCAGAAGTGATCTGCTTCGACGAGAACGGAAACTTCCTTGCAGACAAGACTGACGAAGTGCTCTCCGAGCGTTTAAAAGATCTGGATAACGCAGTCGTTCCTGGATTCTACGGCGCAAAACCGGACGGAAGCGTAAAAACCTTCTCCCGCGGCGGATCCGATATCACTGGTTCCATCGTGGCAAAGGCCGTACACGCTGACATCTACGAGAACTGGACCGATGTTTCCGGTTTCCTGGTAACCGATCCGCGTATCGTCAAGGATCCGGAAGTCATTTCCACCATTACCTATCGTGAGCTGCGTGAGCTTTCCTACATGGGAGCTACCGTCCTTCATGAGGACTCCATCTTCCCACTCCGTCAGGAGGGAATCCCGATCCACGTGCTGAACACCAACGCACCACAGGATCCGGGAACCATGATCGTGGAGAATACCTGCAGTAAACCGAAATTTACAATCACCGGTATCGCAGGAAAGAAAGGCTTCGCATCCATCACGATTGAGAAGAGCATGATGAATACCGAGATTGGCTTTGGCAGAAAAGTACTTGGCGTCTTTGAGGATAACAATCTTTCCTTTGAGCATATGCCGTCCGGCATCGATACCATGACGGTATTTGTTCATCAGAGTGAGTTTGCAGCAAAAGAACAGCAGGTTATCGCAGGACTGCATCGTGCCGTACAGCCGGATTCTATTGATCTTGAATCCGATCTGGCGCTGATCGCTGTTGTAGGCCGCGGCATGAGAAGAACGAGAGGCACTGCCGGAAGAATCTTCTCCGCACTGGCACACGCACACGTCAACGTTAAGATGATCGATCAGGGTTCCAGTGAGCTTAACATCATCATCGGCGTGGAGAATCGCGATTTTGAGACGGCAATCAAAGCAATCTATGATATCTTTGTCGTAGCACAGATCTAAAATGAATCTATAAAAAATAGTAGAATTTTTCTCTCTGCCGCAAGATGATTTTAGGTCGGTTGAGGGATTAGAAAACGCCGGAAACCCGCATAAACTCTATGTTTTTGCGGGTTCTCGGCGTTTCTTTTATCGCCTGTATTAGTGGTGCTTTTTCGGTAAATGGTGCCCAAATGGTGCCCAAATCCCACGCGGGGCTATAAAACGATATAAGAAGCGGTAAAGAGATACAGCGGTTAAAGCTCTAAATCGCTGCTCTTTTTCTTTGCCGCGCTCTTTGCTTTCTTCGGCTCGGCTTTCTCTGCCTTTGCCGGGTCAGACTGTTTGACCGCCCCATGATAAGCGTCTAAGACTTCTTTCTTGCGTTCAAGCCGCACGTCCACATAACGGGCGGTAACAGCTTCAAAGTTCATAGACAGTCCAAGCGATACGCCGATACCCGCAAGCGTATGTCCTAACACTTCGCCTACGGTGTAGAAGTCGCCTGTCAGTTGGTGCATATTCGTAGCCGCCGTATGGCGTAAATCGTGAAAGCGGATATGCGGCATATCCAAATCTTCAAGCAGTTTTCCAAACTGGGAAGATACCCACGACGCGGAGATAGGGGAACCGTCCGGCTTCGCTACAACAAGGTCATTGTCATAGTATGGTTTTCCGTCTTTTTCTGCCTGTTCGCGCTGCGCTTCCTGCATAGCAAACTGTTTGAGGAAGAACGGGCGGGCAAGCTCTGTGATAGGCAGCTTTCGCCCGTTGGATTTCGGCGGTGCCATTTCCTCAATGACTTTTGTTTTCGACGGCACCTTAAAGGGTAGCTGCTCGGAAACGTCAAAGGTGTTGTTTTCCAAATCCACATTACGCCAGCGCAAGCCCAGGATTTCAGAACGGCGCATACCGTAAAGCCCGCCTAAGATAACGGGCATTTCCCAAACGGTACCCTCGACGCGCTGCATAAGGGCTTTTACCTGTTCCGGCGTATAAGGGTCGGGGGTCTTGTCGCTCTTTCCAAACTTCGTAAGCGTGTCCTTTGCTGCGTTTGTTTCGATATAGCGGTATTTCCGGGCATGGCTCAACGCCACGCTCAAAACACGCTTTGCCCCGGCTGCGGTGGACGGTTTCAAGCCTTTGTCAATAATCTGCTGAAACATTTTGTCTACCATAGCGGGGGTAAGCTGATTAAGGGCAACGCCGCCGATATAGGGATTGATATAGTTTGCAATCGTCTTTTTGTACCCGTCGTAAGTAGAGGGGCGCAAGTTCACTCTTGCATAGCTTTCCACCCATTCATTCAGATAGCTTGCAACGGTCTGTTTCCGCTGTGAAGCGATAGACGCAATCTGCCCCGGATTATGGAGCTTTGCTTTCATCTCTGCTTCATGCTGCGTTGCTTCCTTTTTGTCGGAAAGCCCTTTTTGGAATAGGTTTTCTTTTCCCCATTCGGGGCGGTGTACTTGATATTCACGTCGTAAACTGTTCCCGGTCGCCCGGTCAGTACGCCGTTGCTGTCGCGTTTATTCTTAACCTGCCTTGTTGATATAGCCATAGCTTAACCTCCCTGTCGTGCTGGGGGCTTCGCTGTCGTCTTTGCCCTGTGATACCAGTCCCAGATTGCAGCGTCAGCTATCAAACGGCGGTTTCCATTCTGTATATATTCAAGCTCG
>ENA-OQKC01001080-OQKC01001080.1-human-gut-metagenome-genome-assembly--contig:-NODE-1080-length-9975-cov-4.164094_pt1 | contig 9975 bp, 10 predicted proteins | sample MGYA00242774_ERZ504790 | MGnify/ENA primary metagenome ERZ504790 (study PRJEB26092, sample SAMD00036419) | human gut metagenome | host: Homo sapiens | study: EMG produced TPA metagenomics assembly of...
ACCATAACGTACTACATAGTCGATATGTCCGTACACATCCATCTCGTCAAAAGCAGCGATATTTTCCCAGGATGGATTCAAAATATTCCATGTAGCATGCGGATTCCTTAACGGCCCCTCAAAAATAAGAAGGATAATAAGGATCGTATCCGTGCACCACATGGGAGGAACCAATAACGAAATCAAAGGGAACTTCTTTCAGAAGATCGGAAAAAGATTCTGCAAGCTGAGGCTGAAGTCCAAGCTCGATCCCGAAGTTAACCTGGATCTGGTCTTTAAAAGCATCCGCAAGACTCTCAAGTTTCTGGCGGTATGCAGGGATGTTCAGGGAAAAATCAAGATTTTCCGGAGTATCGGGATAATCCGGATCAAAATGTTCAGTAAAACAGATTCCCGTGAGACCCTGGTCTGCGGCAGTCTGGATCATTTCTTCCATCGGTGTATCGGAATCTGCGGAAAAAGAGGAGTGCATATGGCAGTCCCATAAAATTTTCTGGTCCATTTTGTACCTCCATATTCAAGCCTTTATATTCTGTGACAATGATCGTATCTGCCTGTTATGAATCCGGGAAAGTCAAACTCCCAGCGGGAATATAGATATCCGTTTTGGGAATCAGCAGGACAGAACTTTCTATCAGAGAATTATAGCACATTTTTCAGAAATTTTCTTAATATTTATTTTAATGTTCTTTTTTATAAATAGCTCTTGAATTTTTGTTTGGAATTAGGTACAATATGAAACAGGTTGATGTTTCTTTAACAAAGGAACGATTTAAATCACCATTCAATTCATAGGAGGAATTTATCATGGCAGTAAAAGTTGCAATTAATGGTTTTGGACGTATCGGTCGTCTTGCATTCCGTCAGATGTTTGGAGCAGAAGGATTTGAGATCGTAGCAATCAACGATCTTACATCTCCTAAGATGCTTGCTCACTTATTAAAATATGATTCTACACAGGGAAGATATGCTCTTGCTGATAAAGTAACAGCAGGCGAGGATTCCATCACAGTAGACGGAAAAGAGATCAAAATCTATGCTAAGGCTAACGCTGCAGAGCTTCCATGGGGAGAGATCGGTGTAGACGTAGTTCTTGAGTGCACAGGTTTCTACACATCCAAAGACAAAGCTCAGGCTCATATCGATGCAGGTGCTAAGCACGTAGTTATTTCCGCTCCGGCTGGAAACGACCTTAAGACAATCGTTTACAACGTAAACCATCAGGGTCTTACAAACGAGGACAAGATCATCTCCGCAGCTTCCTGTACAACAAACTGCCTTGCACCAATGGCTAAGGCTCTTAACGATCTTGCACCGATCAAATCCGGTATCATGTGCACAATCCACGCTTACACAGGCGATCAGATGACACTTGACGGACCGCAGAGAAAAGGCGATCTGAGAAGATCCCGTGCAGCTGCAGTTAACATCGTTCCGAACAGCACAGGTGCTGCTAAAGCTATCGGACTTGTTATCCCAGAGCTTAACGGCAAACTTATCGGTTCTGCACAGCGTGTACCTACCCCAACAGGTTCTACAACAATCCTTACAGCAGTAGTTGAAGGAAACGTTACTAAAGAGCAGATCAACGCAGCTATGAAAGCAGCTTCCAATGAGTCCTTCGGATACAACGAGGATGAGATCGTATCCAGCGATATCGTTGGTATGAGATTTGGTTCCCTCTTCGATGCTACTCAGACAATGGTACTTCCACTTGAGAATGGCACAACAGAGGTTCAGGTAGTTTCCTGGTATGACAACGAGAACTCCTACACAAGCCAGATGGTTCGTACAATCAAGCACTTCGGAAAACTTCTGAACGCTTAATTTTCTGCGAACGGGTGTAGAAGAATAGACTCAGAAAGGGTCCGGTCTGAAGAGGACCGGGCCCTTTTTTTCCAAAAGACCAAACAAAAAAATGTCTGAGGAATGACTGTTAACAGAGCGGACAACAATACCGCTCGCCCTTATTCATCTGCTTTTGCAGAAATAAAAGTTAAGGAGATATAGAGATGCTGAACAAAAAAAGTGTTGACGATATCAATGTAAAAGGACAGAAAGTACTTGTAAGATGCGACTTCAATGTTCCGCTTCAGGATGGAAAGATCACAGATGAGAACCGTCTTGTAGCTGCTCTTCCTACAATCAAGAAACTGATCGCAGACGGCGGAAAGGTTATCCTTTGCTCCCACCTTGGAAAACCGAAGGGAGAGCCGAAACCGGAGCTTTCTCTTGCACCTGTAGCAGTTCGTCTTTCTGAGCTTCTTGGCCAGGAAGTAAAATTTGCAGCAGATCCTGAGGTAGTAGGACCGAACGCAAAAGCTGCTGTAGCAGAGATGAAAGATGGCGATGTAGTTCTTCTTGAGAACACACGTTATCGTGCAGAAGAGACAAAGAACGAAGACAAGTTCAGCGAAGATCTTGCTTCCCTCTGTGATGTATTTGTAAATGATGCATTCGGAACTGCTCACAGAGCTCACTGCTCTAACGTAGGTGTTACCAAATATGTAAAAACAGCAGTTGTAGGATATCTGATGCAGAAAGAGATCGATTTCCTTGGAAACGCTGTAAACAATCCGGAGAGACCATTCGTAGCAATTCTTGGCGGTGCTAAGGTTTCCAGCAAGATCTCTGTAATCAACAACCTTCTTGACAAGGTAGATACACTAATCATCGGTGGTGGTATGTCCTATACATTCTCCAAGGCTATGGGCGGACATATCGGAACATCCCTCTGCGAGGATGATTACCTTCAGTATGCTCTTGACATGATGAAGAAAGCAGAGGAGAAGGGCGTGAAGCTTCTTCTTCCTGTAGATAACAGAATCGGTGATAACTTCTCCAATGACTGCAACATCCAGGTTGTAAAACGTGGTGAGATTCCGGACGGATGGGAAGGAATGGATATCGGACCGGAGACTGAGAAGCTTTTTGCAGACGCTGTAAAAGATGCCAAGACTGTTGTATGGAACGGACCGATGGGATGCTTCGAGATGCCGAACTTCGCTCATGGTACAGAAGCAGTTGCCAAAGCTCTTGCTGAGACAGATGCAACAACCATCATCGGTGGTGGTGATTCCGCAGCAGCTGTAAATATCCTTGGATATGGCGACAAGATGACACACATCTCCACAGGTGGCGGTGCTTCTCTTGAGTTCCTTGAGGGCAAAGAGCTTCCGGGCGTAGCAGCAGCTAACGATAAAGACTGATAAAAAATAAAGTGTTCCGCGAACACGAAAAGGAGATAAAAACAATGGCAAGAAAGAAAATTATTGCTGGAAACTGGAAAATGAACATGACACCAAGCGAGGCTGTAAAGCTTGTTGAGACTTTAAAACCGCTTGTTGTTAACGACGAAGTTGATGTAGTATTCTGCGTACCGGCTATCGACATCATTCCTGTTGTTGAGGCAGCTAAAGGAACAAACATCCAGGTTGGTGCTGAGAACATGTACTTCGAGGAGAAAGGCGCTTACACAGGTGAGATCGCTCCGGCTATGCTCGTAGATGCAGGCGTTAAGTACGTTGTACTTGGACACTCCGAGAGAAGAGAGTACTTCGGTGAGACAAACGAGGACGTTAACAAAAAATGCTCAAAGCTTTCGAGCATGGCATCACACCGATCATGTGCTGTGGTGAGACACTTACTCAGAGAGAGCAGGGCGTAACAATGGACTTCATCCGTCAGCAGGTTAAGTTGGATTCCAGGGTGTTACAGCTGATCAGGCTAAGACAGCAGTTATCGCTTACGAGCCGATCTGGGCTATCGGAACAGGTAAGACAGCTACAACAGAGCAGGCTCAGGAAGTTTGCGCTGATATCCGTAAATGCATCGCTGAGATCTATGATGATGCTACAGCAGCAGAGATCCGTATCCAGTACGGCGGATCTGTAAACGCTGCAACAGCTCCTGACTTATTCGCTCAGGCTGACATCGATGGCGGTCTTGTAGGCGGCGCTTCCCTGAAACCAGATTTCGGAAAGATCGTAAACTACAAATAAGATTCACTTAAAAAGGGGCTTCGGCCCCTTTTTTATATCTTTAAAAAAAAAACCCAGAAAAACTCTCCCTGACACGGATAGCACAGCCAACAAAAAAGCTGCATCTGATCACAGTCAGAGAGAGTTTTTCTTATCTTCAGAGTAAGGATTGTTTTTCTCTGAAGCTTTTTCTGTATGTTCGTTCCTTTCGTCAGGCTCGGGAACGTGTTCCACAATGTCCTCGATCTTGCAGTGGAGAATGGAACACAGCCTGTCTATGGTATAAATTTCAACATTTTTATTTTTTCGAAGTCTGTCCAGAAGTGAACGGGTGATCTGGTAATGTTCATAAAGATCATACTGAGTGATTCCACGCTCCTTCATCGTGACCCAAAATCTGTCATATTTTATCATATATATATCCTGTCCGATTCATCCTTGAATTAATCTTATTATGAAGGTAAAATTGGAATCACAACAGTGTCCTTATATCGACACTACAGAAAGGAGAAGCAATGAGGAAGTTTTTTAAAATCTTAATTTCAGTGGTGATCACACTGTATTTTTCAGCTACCATGTTCTACTGCTTTGTGGCAGGAACACCGGATGACGGAAAAGGGGCAGTGATCTATATGATGTCAGCAGCAGGCTTGTCGATACTGTTTCCGGCTTTTACCTGCGGCTGCATTCATTACATCCTTTATCTCAGAAAAAAATGGATGAAAGGAGCAAATGATCAGGATTTATGGTATGATAACAATAAATATCTGGCAGGGTATGTCGTTTCAGAAAACGGTTATCTGATAACGGCAGAAACGCATCAGATGGCTGTGCTGTGATGCAGCCGTTACGTATTATAATAGAAAGAAAGCCTGCAGCTGTGCGTAAGACGCTTATATGATCATTTGCGGAGGATTTTATGGGGAATATTCTGGATTATCTTGACTGGAGAGGAGATCTTACCTTTGAGCAGTCACCCTTTAATGAAGTTGACAATCTGATACTGGCGTGTTTTTCCTATCTTGATCTGGATGAGATGGCAGAAGTAAAAAACGGAAATACTCTTTCTGTAGAAGAACTCTTTGCGGCTTTTTCCAGACAGGAAATGAAGAAGGATCTGAAAGCAGAAAGTGCATTTCTGCAGAATACACCGGTGCTCCTTGAAAAAATGGCCTGTGCGGAGAGATTCCGGAAATGTACAGTAGGGGGCTTTGTCAATGAAATCCTTTCCAGTCAGGCTCAGCAGTTTGCGGCAGTGACTATAGGACTGGATGATGGAACCACATATATTTCCTTTCGGGGAACCGATGATACCATTGTGGGATGGAAGGAGGATTTTAACTTAAGCAACGGAGTTGTTCCTTCGCACAGAAAGGCGTTGGGATATCTGGAAACGCATGGAACTTATATACAGTCCATGCTGCGGATCGGCGGTCATTCCAAAGGCGGAAATCTGGCTATGTATGCAGCGATGCAGTGCAGTGACATCCTGCAGGAAAAGCTTCTTTCTGTCTATGATAATGATGGCCCGGGTTTTCCAGAAGGATTTTTCAGTCCCGGAAGAGTGGAAAGTGTTTTGCCAAAAGTCACTCGTATCATTCCCGAGGCATCTGTGATCGGTATGTTGCTCAGCCACCAGAAAGATCCGCGGATCGTAGCCAGTACACAGAAGGGGATCCTGCAGCATGATGCTTTTACCTGGGAGGTAATGGGGCCATCCTTTATAGAGAAAGAAAGTTTGACAAGAAGAGCTGCGGCGTCAGATCGAAGTCTTCATAAATGGATCGATCATATGGATGAAAAGCAGAGAGAGCATCTTATCGGGGAACTCTTTTCTGTGTTGGAAGCAACCGGAGCAGATACCATTTCCCAAATCCAGGAAGGTGGTCTGAAAAGTCTGGCTGCCATGGTGCGCCAGCTGGATAAACTGGAACCACAGTCAAAAGCTATGGTGCAGGAACTGATCACCGGACTTTTTGGCAGCTGGCTGGAATTGCTTCCTCTGCCGGAACTTGACAAAAAGCGTTTTCTGCCATAACATAGGAGTTACTCTGATAAAAATTGGAAAAAACGGAAAGGGGACATCAGAAAATGAACGAAAAAGTCGTAAATGCGGCCCTTCTTGGTCTCGGAACAGTAGGAACCGGTGTATATAAAGTGATCAAAAGCCAGGAGCAGGAAATGACAGCCAAGCTTGGATGCCAAGTAAAGATCACAAAGATCCTGGTGCGTAACCTTGAGAAAGCGTCCGGGAAGGTAGACGATCCTTCTGTTCTTACAACAGACTGGGCAGATATTGAGGAAGATCCTTCCATTGATATTGTGATCGAGCTGATCGGCGGGATCGAGCCGGCACGTACTTATATCCTTGCAGCACTGAAAGCCGGCAAGAACGTTGTAACTGCAAACAAGGATCTGATCGCAGTCCACGGAAAAGAGATCCTGGAAACTGCCAGGGCAGCGCAGAAGGATTTTCTGTTTGAGGCAGCAGTTGCCGGAGGAATCCCGATCATCAGCCCGTTGAAGAACAGTCTTGAGGCCAACCATGTAACGGAAGTTATGGGAATCGTAAACGGAACTACGAACTTTATCCTTACCAAGATGTCCCAGGAGGGAATGGAATTTTCAGATGCCCTTGCTCTTGCTACAGAACTTGGATATGCAGAGGCAGATCCTACTGCAGATATCGAGGGAATTGATGCTGGAAGAAAGGTTGCCATCCTTGCATCAGTTGCCTTTAATTCCAGAGTTACCCTTGATAATGTTCATATAGAAGGAATCACAAAGATCACGGCAAAGGATATCCGTTACGCAAAAGAAATGGGCTGCGAGATCAAGCTTCTGGGTGTTGCACGCTGTCAGGAGGACGGCGTTGAGGCATATGTCTGCCCGATGCTGATCCCGGCAGAGCATCCCCTTGCATCCGTCAATGATTCTTATAATGCGGTTTTTGTACACGGAGATGCAGTAGGAGATACCATGTTCTACGGACGTGGAGCAGGTGAGCTTCCTACAGCAAGTGCGGTTGCCGGTGATGTATTTGAGGTAGTCCGTAATATGAAGGCAGATTGCTGCGGAAGAGTAGGCTGCACCTGCTATAAGACACTTCCGGTAAAAAATATGGCAGATACCCATAACCGTTATTTCCTCCGCCTGCAGGTAGAGGACCGCTGCGGTGTGCTGGCTGAAATCCTGGAGCATTTTGCAAAATATCAGGCAAGCGTGGCACAGATCATGCAGAAAGAAAGCAAGAGACCGGATACCGCAGAGGTTGTTGTGATCACCAAACTTGTAAGCGAGGGCGCTTTCTTTAAGGTTAAGGAAGAACTGGAAAACAGCGCATCTGTAAGAAAGATTTCTTCTATGATCCGTGTATACCAGAAATAATATCTTTCGCGTAAATTTACAGATCAGCCGTATCAGTTGTCGGGAAATTGAAAACAGACAAATTTTTGTCAAAGAAAACGTTGCAAAATTTCTGGATTTTGGTACTATATAAAATGGAAAACAAAAGAATCCTGAATGGTACAGAGGGTTTCAGAATCAGTGAAGAGCTGTGCCGGACAGATTTTCGATCAAAGATAAGAAGGGGAAAATTATGAGCAAAAAACCAACAGTTTTAATGATCCTTGATGGATACGGACTCAATGACAGACATGACGGAAATGCTGTATATGAGGCAAAAACACCGGTTATGGACGGACTCATGAAAGATTATCCGTTTGTAAAAGGCAATGCCAGCGGTCTTGCGGTAGGTCTTCCGGACGGACAGATGGGTAACTCCGAGGTTGGTCATATGAACATGGGCGCAGGCCGTATCGTATACCAGGAGCTTACAAGGATCACAAAAGAGATCCAGGACGGCGATTTCTTCAAGAATGAGGCACTTCTTTCTGCTATGAAGAATGCAAAAGACAACGATTCCGCGATCCATTTTATGGGACTTCTTTCTGACGGTGGCGTACACAGCCACAATACACATCTCTACGGACTTCTTGAGATGGCAAAGAGAGAGGGACTCAAGAAAGTTTACGTACACTGCTTCCTGGATGGTCGTGACACACCGCCTGCATCCGGTAAAGAGTTTGTAGAGCAGCTGGAAGCCAAAATGAAAGAGATCGGCGTTGGCGAGATCGGTGTGATCTCCGGACGTTATTATGCAATGGATCGTGATAACCGCTGGGATCGTGTTGAGCTTGCATATAAAGCTCTTACACAGGGCGAAGGCGTAAAGGGAACAGATGCTGCAGCAGCAGTTCAGGCTTCCTATGATGATGACAAGACAGATGAATTTGTGCTTCCGACTGTTATCGAGAAGGACGGCAAACCGGTTGCAACTATTTCCGATAAGGATTCCGTTGTATTCTTCAACTTCCGTCCGGACCGTGCAAGAGAGATCACAAGAGCTTTCTGTGATGACGATTTTAAGGGCTTTGAGAGAGCAAAGAGACTGGATACCACATTCGTATGCTTCACAGAGTATGATGATACCATCCAGAACAAGCTGGTAGCATTCCACAAGGTTCTTCTTCACATACCTTCGGTGAGTACCTTGCAGCTCACGATATGACACAGGCACGTATCGCCGAGACAGAGAAATATGCACATGTTACATTCTTCTTCAACGGTGGTGTTGAGGAACCAAACAAAGGAGAGGACAGAATCCTTGTAAAATCCCCGAAGGTTCCGACCTACGATATGCAGCCGGAGATGAGTGCACCGGAGGTTTGCGAGAAGCTTGTAGAGGCGATCAAATCTGACAAATATGATGTGATCATCATCAACTTTGCGAACCCGGATATGGTTGGCCATACAGGTGTTGAGGCAGCTGCGATCAAGGCTGTTGAGACTGTTGATGCGTGTGTTGGTAAGGCTGTAGAGGCAATCAAAGAGGTTGACGGACAGCTCTTTATCTGCGCTGACCATGGTAACGCAGAGCAGCTTGTAAATTATGAAACAGGTGAGCCATGGACAGCTCATACAACGAACCCGGTACCGTTTATCCTTGTAAACGCAGATCCGAAATACACACTTCGTGAGAACGGATGTCTTGCAGATATCGTTCCGACTCTGATCCAGCTTATGGGTATGGAGCAGCCGAAGGAAATGACAGGAGAGTCTCTTCTTGTTGAGAAATAAATAAGCTTCACGGAATCCCGGCAGATTTTTACGGATCTGCCGGGATTTTTTCATCCGATTGTTTCTGTTTCCACACATGAAAAAAATTTTCAAAATCATCTTGTAAAATCATTCCATTTCAACTATAATCCCTCTGATACATAAAAACAGGTAACTTTTGAGCAACTGTAAAGTTACAGAAAGAATAATAAAAAGAATAACAAAAAGCAGCACAAAGTTTATGAACGATCAAATTAAATGGGGGGAAAAAAGATTTCATGAAAACAGACATGACACAGGGAAAACCGGTAAAAGTGCTCCTGGGATTTACGATCCCGGTATTTATTGGTAATGTATTTCAGCAGTTCTACAATATGGTAGATGCGGTGGTTGTAGGAAAATTTGTAGGAACAAAGGCACTGGCGGCAGTTGGCTCAACAGGAACTATCATCTTTTTGATCATAGGCTTTCTTCTGGGACTTACTGCCGGTTTTACCGTACTGACTGCACAGAAGTACGGTGCGGGAAAAATGGATGAGATGCGTCAGACCGTGGGAAATGCACTGATCCTGACAGCGCTGGTCTCGGCAGTGATGACAGCAGTCAGCATGACAGGTATGCATGCACTTCTGAAATTTATGCATACGCCGGATGATATTTTCAAGGATGCATATGCTTACGTTATGATCATCTGCGGAGGGATTTTTGCCCAGGCATTATATAATATCCTGGCCAGTATCCTCCGTGCACTGGGAAATAGTAAGGTACCACTGTATTTTCTGATCTTATCTGCAATGCTGAATATTGTGCTTGACCTTGTATTTATCATCGTGTTTAAGTTGGGAGCGCCTGGAGCAGCCTGGGCTACCATTATTTC
>ENA-OQKC01001083-OQKC01001083.1-human-gut-metagenome-genome-assembly--contig:-NODE-1083-length-9967-cov-2.446951_pt1 | contig 9967 bp, 9 predicted proteins | sample MGYA00242774_ERZ504790 | MGnify/ENA primary metagenome ERZ504790 (study PRJEB26092, sample SAMD00036419) | human gut metagenome | host: Homo sapiens | study: EMG produced TPA metagenomics assembly of the...
CACGTCATATTCCGCCCCGTTGGATATTTTATGCGCGGGATATGGGGATGATGATTTTTGTTGCCGGATTGGGTGCGGCCATTCGTACCAGCCTGCGTTGGCGTCAGGCGGAAGAGCGGTTGATAGAAGCGGAGAGACAAAAGACGGAAGCGGAACTGAAAAACTTGAAGAACCAGTTGAATCCTCATTTTCTGCTCAATACATTAAATAATATCTATGCTTTGATTGCTTTTAATAGTGACAAGGCACAAGAGGCAGTACAAGAGCTGAGTAAATTGTTGCGGCATGTGCTTTATGACAATCAGCAGACTTTTGTTCCGCTTGAAAAAGAATTGGACTTTATCCGTAATTATGTAGCTCTGATGCGTATCCGCCTGCCACAGCAGGTAGAAGTGAGTGTGAATTTGGAGGCAGACTCTGGAGGTGCGTTGCAAATCGCTCCCCTTATTTTCATATCGCTGATAGAAAATGCCTTCAAGCATGGTATCAGCCCCACGGTAGACAGTTTTATCAGTATCTCTATCTTTGGGCATACGGATGGTACGGTGAGATGTGAGATCCTTAACAGCAATCATCCGAAGTCCGGGCAAGATAAAAGTGGAAGTGGAGTGGGGCTGGAACAGGTAAGCAAGCGGTTGGAACTGATTTATCCGGGACATTACGAATGGATAAAAGGGATCAGTGAAAACGGACAGGTATATTCTTCTATATTAACTATACAGACTAAAAGTTTATGATACTGAATTGTGCTATTGTAGATGATGAGCCGCTGGCTTTGGAATTGCTGAGAAGCTATGTGGAAAAAACGTCTTTCCTCCGGTTGGTAGGGAGGTATTCCAGTGCGGTGCAAGCTATGACAGAAATTCCTCTTCACGAGGAGGTGCATGTCTTGTTCCTTGATATTCAAATGCCCGAGTTGAACGGTTTGGAGTTTTCACGCATGGTCAGTCCTGAAACAAGGATTATTTTTACTACTGCATTCGGACAGTATGCCTTGGATAGTTATAAAGTCAATGCCTTGGACTATTTGTTGAAACCTATCAGCTATGTCGATTTTTTGCAATCGGTGAATAAAGCGGTGCAATGGTATGAATTGAAACAAAAGGCGGATAATGGTGTTGATGCCGATGAGGCGGATGATTGTATATATGTAAAAAGTGATTATAAATTGCTCCGAATTGCTTTAGACCGGATATTGTATATAGAAGGGTTGAAGGATTATATTAAAATACATGTGGAGGATGAGCCGAAAGCTATCCTGTCACTTTATCAGTATGAAAGCTATGGAAGAGAAGCTTCCTTCCAGTCGTTTTATTCGCGTACATCGCTCGTTTATAGTGCAAAAGAGTAAAATTAAGGTGCTTGATCGGGGGCGGATTGTTTTACGGTAAAGAGTATATTCCGATTTCCGATAGTTATAAACAGGAGTTACAGATATATTTGAATAGTCATTCTGTTTGAAAAATGTGATATTTGAATGATAAAAGTTGATATTTTGTCGATATCCTTTTGCAAAAAAGAAATAATCTTTTTATATTTGCAGCATAGACAAGGGAAGTTGTGAAACTTCTTAATAGAATAGTTTAGTTAAGTCTAGTTTAGTTTTTGTGTTGTAAGTGCTCCCATCGTAAGCGAACGAATGGGAGCACGTTTTTTAGACACCTGCAGGGGAGAAGTGTTCTGTTTCTGCAACAAATCCGGAGGTTGGTTTGTTAATTATGGCATAAATAGAAACAATTCTCCTTATGAAAAGAATAATCCCCATACTGATTGCTATACTTATCTGTTTTGGTGTAGGCTGGACTGCTTCTTATTTTCAGTCGGAGTCCATACTCAACTGGTATCCTGCATTGGAAAAACCTTCTTGTACACCCCCTGATATAGCTTTTCCCATTGCTTGGAGTTTTATCTATCTGTGCATGGGAATTTCTATCGGGTTGATTTGGCATATATGGACAATAAGACGACAAATGATTATCAGATTATTCGGATTCCAGCTTCTGTTTAATTTTACATGGAGCATTTTCTTCTTTTATTTTCGGAGTCCGTTGCTAGGTTTTGCAAATATTCTGGTGCTGGATGTGCTTGTTATTTATTATATGATAGAAAGTTATCCGGTGAGGAAATCTTCGGCATATCTTTTTGTTCCTTATCTTTTGTGGTTGCTTCTTGCCACTTATCTTAACGGCTATATATTAATGTATAATTAAAAGACTGGCATTGGCCGGTTGAACGGGAATTATGGGGTACAAGAGAAAATACCTATTTATAGTGATTGATAACCCTGGTGATTTTCCGTAACTTTGCGGCCATAAAGAGAAACAAAAAACATAACTATGTATAAAACAAGTAAATATACTCCGACGGACAAAATGAGTTATCTTATCTGTGATAACTATACATTGCTACAGGTAATGAGCCGTTTTGATCTTTCGTTAGGGTTTGGAGACAAGACAGTACAGGAGGTGTGCCGTGAAAATGGAGTGGATTGTCGTACTTTCCTTGCGGTGGTAAACTTCATGATTGAAGATAGCGACCGGATGGAGGATGATGTGAAGGATATTTCTATGCCTTCATTGATGAATTATTTAAAACAGGCACATCATTATTTCCTTGATTTCTGTCTGCCTACCATACGCCGTAAATTGATAGAAGCTATAGATTGTTCCACGGAAAACGAGGTTGCATTTCTCATTCTAAAATTTTTTGATCAGTATGCCGGAGAAGTGCGTAAACACATGGATTATGAAGATATGAATGTGTTTACTTATGTAGAGAATCTGATGACGGGACGAGAAACGGGAGGGGGAGGATTCCGTATCTCACAGTTTGCCCGCAGGCATGATCAGATAGATGCGACACTGACTGAGTTAAAAAACATCATTATTAAATATTATCCGGCAAAAGGAAATAACCATTTGTTGAACGCCGTATTATTCGACATATTCAGTTGTGAACAAGATTTGGCATCTCATTGCCGCGTAGAGGATTACTTGTTTGTGCCTGTTGTACTTAGGCTGGAAAAGGAGGGGAAATGAAACGGACAGAACTTGTGCACGTTGCGGTGGCCGAAACTTCAGTCATTGTGCGTAGCGGACTTGTGGCTGTGCTGAAGCGCATGCCTGATCTTATAATACAGCCGGTGGAAATAACCTCTCTTGAAGGACTGCAAAATTGTATGCAGGGACATCAGCCGGATATTCTAATCATAAATCCTACTTTCGGAGGATGGTTTAACGTGGACGAGTTCAAATCGAACTATCCACAGGCATCTGTCAAATGCGTTTCTTTGTTGTGTTCAGTCACAGATACCAATCTGTTGAAGGGATACGATGAGAGTATAGCGCTATATGATGACATCGAAGTTTTAAATAAAAAGTTAGTAGACCTGATGAATCTTGGTGTGGATGAAACAGATGGCGAACAGGAAGCGTTGAGCCAGCGTGAGAAAGAAATTATTTGTTGCGTGGTACGTGGGATGACAAATAAGGAAACGGCGGAAAAACTGTTCCTCTCCATTCATACGGTGATAACTCACCGTCGGAATATTGCGCGCAAGCTACAGATACATTCACCTGCCGGATTGACTATTTACGCTATCGTAAATAAACTGGTTGAACTAAGTGAGGTGAAGATGAACTTATAATACCTACAAATGGTGAGTGGAATAAGATAGAATACCTAAATGAAGTGATTGTGGATGTGGTCCCTAACCTCTATCTTTGCACTATAAGTTAGTCATATAGAAATTACGTAAACCACAAAGTTAGTTATTAGTTAAAAGTGCTCCCTGCGAAGTGATTCGCGGGAGTACTTTTTATTAGTAAGGCTTTTGCTCACAATATTATGCTTTTTTACCTATTCCGCTTCATTATTCGTTAGAAATCTCGTTGTTTTCTTAACAAATATCCTCTAACTTTGTTATTCAATATAGGACACATATTAACTAATGACAATGAAAGTAGGTTTATTTATTCCTTGTTATATCAATGCGGTATATCCGCAGGTGGGGATAGCCTCGTACAAGCTGCTGAAAAGTTTGGGAGTGGACGTGGACTATCCTCTCAATCAGACTTGTTGCGGCCAACCGATGGCGAATGCAGGTTTCGAGAATAAAGCGGTAGATTTGGCCCGTCATTTTGACGAACAGTTTAAGAATTACGATTATATAGTGGGCCCTTCGGCCAGTTGCGTTGTTTTTGTGCGTGATAACTACAGTCGTCTGTTGAAAGAAGACAAACATCGGTGTGCCAGCGAAGGTAAGGTATATGATATCTGTGAGTTTATTCATGATATCGTCAAGCCTTCTTCGTTGAAAGCCAAGTTTCCACATAAAGTGAGTCTGCAAAACAGTTGTCATGGAGTGAGATTGATGAAACTTTCTTCTGCCAGCGAACTTAATATTCCTTATTTCAGCAAATTGCGTGATTTGCTCTCTTTAGTAGAAGGAGTGGAAGTTGTGGAACCGGAACGCAAAGACGAATGTTGCGGTTTCGGCGGTATGTTTGCCGTAGAGGAAGATGCGGTTTCCGTGCAGATGGGGCATGACAAGGTGATGCGTCATATTGCTACCGGTGCTGAATACATTGTGGGGGCCGACAGTTCGTGCCTGATGCATCAGAATGGTATCATTGCCCGTGACAAACTTCCTATCAAGACATTGCACATTGTTGAAATCTTAGCGGCAGGATTATGAGTACGAAACATTCAAAAGCAGCTGCGGAGTTTCTGAAAAACAAGAAACAGGCCGCATGGCATGACGAAACACTTTGGCTGGTTAGGGCAAAGCGTGACAGACTGAGTAAAGAAGTTCCCGAATGGGAGGAATTGCGTAATATGGCATGTGCTACTAAACTATATAGTAACAGCCATTTGGACGAATTATTGGTGGAGTTTGAAAACAATGCGCGTGCTAACGGAGCTCATGTCTATTGGGCAAAGGATGCGGATGAGTATTGTAACATTGTCTACAATATTCTGAACCAGCATGGAGTGAAGCATTTTATAAAAAGCAAATCCATGTTGGCTGAGGAGTGTGAACTTAATCCTTTTTTGGAAAGCAAAGGGATTGAAGTGGTAGAAAGCGACTTGGGAGAGCGTATCTTGCAATTGATGCATCTGAAGCCGAGCCATATTGTATTACCTGCTATTCATATCAAACGTGAACAGGTAGGTGAGCTTTTCGAGAGAGAGATGGGTACGGAGAAAGGAAATTTTGACCCTACTTACCTTACACATGCAGCCCGGAAAAATCTCCGTCAGAAATTTATTCATGCTGAGGCGGCTATGACAGGTGCTAACTTTGCTGTAGCTTCTACTGGTGAGATTGTGGTATGTACCAATGAAGGAAATGCGGATATGGGTACTTCCCAGCCTAAATTACAGATTGCGGCTTTTGGTATGGAAAAAATTGTGCCGGATCGTGAATCATTGGGAGTGTTCACCCGTTTGTTGGCCCGTTCGGCTACAGGACAACCCATTACTACATATACTTCTCATTATCGAAAGCCTAGAGAGGGTGGGGAACTTCATATTATTATTGTAGATAACGGACGTAGTAAGATATTAGCCGACCCAAAGCATATCAAGACTTTGAATTGTATTCGTTGTGGAGCCTGTATGAATACATGTCCTGTATATAGACGTAGTGGGGGGTACTCTTATACTTATTTTATTCCCGGCCCTATCGGGATTAACCTGGGGATGTTGAAGGCGCCGTTACATTATTATGACAATGTGTCGGCTTGTTCTTTGTGTTATTCCTGTTCGTTTGTATGTCCGGCTAAAGTGGATTTGGCGGAGCAGATCTATTTGTGGCGCCAGGATTTGGATAAATTGGGTAAGGCAGACCGGATGAAAAAGGTAATGTCCGGTGGCATGGAATTCATGATGAACCGCCCTTCGATATTCAATATGGCATTAAAATGGGCGCCATTGGTAAACGGAGTGCCGCGTTTTCTTATCTATAACGGATTGAATGACTGGGGGAAAGGACGTAGAATGCCGAAATTTGCTAAGGAGAGTTTCAATGAAATGTGGAAGAAAGGTAAAGTAGAAGTAAATTATAGAGCAGCAGAGAAGATATATTGCAGAGCATCCGGCGTGCTACACATGTAAAATATGAGAAACCGGATTTTAAAGCCATTGGAAGATATGGCATTGACTTATCCCAGTAAGGTAGAACAGTTTTACTTTCGTCATGAAGCAAGTAGGAGGAGAAGCCATTTTTTTGGAAAAAGAGGAGAACGTGAATGATTTCATTAAAAAAGCTTATCCTGGAGCCAAAACGCATCGCTTCTAATCTGAAGAGTATTACTTGTGCAACATTTAATCCCGATGATTTGGAAGATCCTGCAGAATTGAATGGGACGGATTTGGCTGTCATAGATGGAAAGATTGGGGTTGCGGAGAATGGTGCGGTATGGATAGAGCAGGATGTAAAGCAGCGTGCCATTTATTTTATTGCCGAAAAGTTGGTTATTCTTCTAGATAAGAATAAGATTGTGAACAATATGCATGAAGCATATAAACTGATAGATACAGGCGAATATGGTTTCGGAACCTTTATTTCCGGTCCGTCAAAGACAGCTGATATTGAGCAGGCCTTGGTAATGGGTGCTCATGGGGCACGGGATGTGATGGTAGTGCTGATATAAATATATTGTTTCTTATACATAAAAACGGAGATGAGGCGAAAATTATGGGGCTCATCTCCTTAACGGAACTTAAGTACCGGATAGACGGTAAGTTTGTCTTTTCTAATTTAAATATACGGTATTGAAATATTCACCAAATAACGTTTTGGCTGTTTCCAATTGTTCTAGGGTATTTTCTTTTATTCCGTTCAGTTTGTATTCTTTTCCCATGGCTTCATATTTGTGTACGCCTAATGTATGATAAGGTAGTATCTCTACTCTTTGAATCATGTGATAGTTCTTGAAGTGCTCTCCTAATGCCCGTATGTCTTCCTCAAAGGAACTATAGCCTGGAACTAATACGTAGCGCAACCAAAAAGGTTTTCCGTTTTTTTCAAGCCATTCAGCGGTACGTATGGTTTGTTCGTTGCTACGTTCTGTCAGTTGCCGATGACGCACATTATTAAATTCCTTGATATCTAATAATACGAGGTCTGTCCATTTTAGCAGTTCCTCTACTTCCTCATTCCATATACTGCCGTTGGTATCTATACAGATGTGGATGTTTTGTTCTTTTAACCGCTGGAATAACGGAATCAGTGCTTTTGCTTGCAATGTAGGTTCGCCGCCGCTGAAAGTCACACCTCCTTTTTTACCGAAAAAAGCTTTTTGGCTGACAGCCATACGCACAATTTCGTCTATTGCCGTTTCCGTACTTTCACCTTTGGTGTCAATTGTGTCGGGGTTGGCACAATAGAGGCATCGGAAATTGCATCCTTGTAAAAATACGACTAAGCGTAAGCCGGGACCGTCAAACGTCCCCATTGACTCGTAAGAATGTACTCTGATCATAATGATTTGTCTTTAAACTGGTAAGGGCAGGTTTAAAACCCGCCCCTACGATTAATGTATATGTGATGTTACATTCTTTCGTGGAAAGAACGGCTGATTACTTCCAGCTGATGTTCACGGCTCAATTTGATGAAATTTACGGCATAACCTGATACGCGGATAGTAAGTTGCGGGTATTTTTCAGGATGCTCCATTGCATCTTCCAGCATTTCACGGTTCAGCACATTTACATTCAGGTGGTGTGCCCCTTTGGTGAAATAACCGTCCATCATGGTTATCAGATTCTCTATACGGGTTTCCCGATCCACCCCTAGTGATTTTGGTACGATAGAGAATGTGTTACTGATGCCGTCCTGAGCATCACGATAGCGTAGTTTGGCTACAGAACTCAATGAGGCGATGGCACCGTTCTTATCACGTCCGTGCATCGGGTTGGCACCCGGAGCGAAAGCAACCCCTTTGGCACGACCGTCAGGAGTGGCACCTGTTTTCTTACCGTACATTACATTGGAGGTGATAGTCAGCAGTGACAGGGTAGGACGGGCGTTTTTGTATACCGGATGTTTCTTTAATTCTTCACTGAAGAAATAAACCAAATCTACTCCTAAGTGGTCTACGCGGTCATCATCATTACCGAAGCAAGGATATGTATTTTCAATATCAAAGCCTTCAGTCAAACCTATATCATTACGTTTGGCACGTACCTTGCCGTATTTGATGGCAGACAATGAGTCAATGGCAATGGACAGACCGGCTACGCCATATGCCAGATTGATACGTGGATCGGTATCAATGAATGCCATTTGAGCCTTTTCGTAATAATATTTGTCATGCATATAGTGAATGATATTCATCGCATCATTATACACACGTGCAATCTGCATTAATACTTTCTTATAATTAGACCATACTTCTTCAAAGTTCAGCAAGTCTCCTGTCAATACAGGAATATCTTTCACCATTACAGTTCCTGTATTTTCGCAACGTCCGCCATTGATAGCTAGTAACAGAGCCTTAGCCAGATTACAGCGTGCCCCAAAGAATTGGATTTGTTTGCCGATAGCCTGATAAGACACACAGCAGGCAATGCCATAATCGTCACAGTTACGCACTTCGCGCATCAGCGTATCGTTTTCGTACTGTATGGAAGAAGTGTCGATAGAAACCTGTGCGCAGAATTCTTTGAAACCTTCCGGCAACTCCGGACTCCACAGTACAGTCATATTGGGTTCAGGTGACGGACCCAGATTGTATAGTGTTTGTAAGAAGCGGAAAGAAGTTTTTGTTACTTTGGTGCGTCCGTCGTTGAATCGTCCGCCGATAGATTCGGTCACCCAGGTGGGGTCACCTGCAAAGATGTCATTGTATGATTGCATACGCAGATGGCGGACCATACGTAACTTGATGATAAACTGATCCACTAGCTCCTGAGCGAATGACTCGTCAATTTTACCATGATCCAAATCATATTGAATATAGATATCCAGGAATGAAGAAACGTTGCCCAATGACATAGCTGCTCCATCTTGTTCTTTCACGGCAGCAAGATATGCCATATAAACCCACTGAACCGCTTCTTGTGCATTAGTAGCGGGACGGCTCAAATCGAGTCCGTAATATTCACCCAATATTTTTATTTCTTTCAGTGCTTTAATTTGTTCGGCTACTTCTTCGCGCAGGCGGATACGGGCATCGGTCATCGGACTGGTGATATTGCGCAAATCTTCTTGTTTTTGCTTCAATCAGTCGGTCGATACCATACAGTGCCAAACGGCGGTAGTCACCAATAATGCGTCCGCGTGCATAGTTATCGGGCAGACCGGTCAGGAAACCGAGTGAACGGAAAGAGCGGATTTCTTCGGTATAAGCATCAAATACGCCATCATTATGGGTTTTGCGATAATGAGTAAAGATATCCTTTACTTTTTCATCTACTTCCACACCGTTTTCATGGCAGGCTTTTTCTACGACCTTGATACCACCGTAAGGTTTGATGGCACGGCGCAGAAGTTCGTCCGTCTGAAGACCTACAATCAGTTCGTTTTCACGGTCAATGTATCCTGCTTTATGTGAGGTGATAGTAGATACTGTTACATTATCAAGGGAACGAACTCCGTTATTGGCACGTTCTTCTTCTAGTGCCTTGAGGCATTCGTTCCACACTTTTTTAGTTCGCTCTGTGGGGCCTGCCAAGAATGAGGCATCGCCCTCATAAGGGGTAATGTTGGTATATACGAAGTCTGAAACATTAATTTCCTTACTCCACAATCCATCCTTAAAAACTTTGTTCATTTCCATACTGTCATTATTAAGATGATTTAGGGCTGCAAAGGTACTCCTTTTTTGTGAGCTATGCATCACTATTAGTAGGTATAATGCGAATACTTGTGCATTTTTAAGTATAAAGTAGTCAATAAATGAAAAAATGATAAGTACTCTTTTTATTTTAGTTTTATAAAAAAATAAAGCTAATTGGTGAC
>ENA-OQKC01001084-OQKC01001084.1-human-gut-metagenome-genome-assembly--contig:-NODE-1084-length-9963-cov-6.567710_pt1 | contig 9963 bp, 5 predicted proteins | sample MGYA00242774_ERZ504790 | MGnify/ENA primary metagenome ERZ504790 (study PRJEB26092, sample SAMD00036419) | human gut metagenome | host: Homo sapiens | study: EMG produced TPA metagenomics assembly of the...
AGTAGTTCCCTTGATAATTTTGTTGGAAACTGCTGATGACCTTATAGAACAGGGTCCAAGTAGTTGAGAAGTCAGCATCATTAGCTGTAAGATTCGGAGTCAGTCTGCTATAATAAGCCAGTTCGTTATTGGCCTTGGCTGCACGGTAGGTAATATCATCCGCACATACATTGATGCGTTGCAGACGGCTGTTGAATCCGTAATTTCCTTGCCATAAATCGCTGTAAAGGGCGTCTGCCGCTTTTTCAAGGCTTGCTTGGTCTACCGTATTCCAGTATTCTTCTTCTGTGATAAAGGATTCGGGTTCTTGTGTGAGGTCTACGCAAGAGGTCGTCAGTAATAAACTTCCGGCAACTGCTGTTAAATATATTAATTTCTTCATGTTGTTCTTATTTAAGTAGGTTATTCATTAGAATGAGAAATTCAGACCGATTAAATAATTGCGGCTGTTAGGATAGGCTCCCCAATCAACACCTTGTACCAAAGGACTACCCATAGTAGCTTCTGGGTCCAGACCGGAGTATTTGGTGATGTGGAACGGATTCTGTACGGAGGCATATACACGCAGGTTGTTGATACCCAATGAACGGCAGGTTGCTTCAGGAAGAGTATAACCTAATGTGATGCTTTTCATCTTGATGAAACTTCCGTTTTCAACGAAACGCGTGCTGAAGAAGTCTTTATTTTCAGTTCCGCCTTTCACGAATCCCGGTATATCTGTATTGGTGTTGGTCGGTGTCCAACGGTTCAGCAACTCGCGCATAGGGGTTACGCCTGCCATTTGTTGGCTCTTAATCAGGTTATATCCCATTTGGTGAGTGGCATTGTAGATGTCAAATCCATGGAAACCTACTACGAAGAACGAGAAGTCAAAGTTTTTGTAATTGAATGTATTGTTCCAGCCCCAGTTGAATGTCGGTTGTCCGCATCCGATAATGCCTTGGTCTGCATCATTGTATACGCCGTCTTTGTTGACATCTACATATTTGGAGTTACCCGGTTTTACTTTGTACACTTCTCCGTTGGTTTTGCCGTTTGTTTGACCATTGGCATCTACGAATGGAGCATTTACATCATCCTCCTGCCATACTCCTGCGAATGTGTATCCCCAGAATGAACCTAACTTCTCTCCTTCAATCATTTGGAATATCTGGTTTTGGAAGTTTCCGGCCTGTTGTTGGCGGTGGTTGGCTGTCGGAATCTTGTTGAACGTACCTTTGTTGTGAGATAACGTCAGGTCTGTGTGCCAGCTGAATTCTTTATCACTGAAAGGATCTGCACTGATTGTAAACTCAACACCTGTGTTCTTGATTTCACCTGCGTTATCAAGGATGGCAGTATATCCCATGTGTGAGGGACGTGCCACTTCCAGCAAAATATCTTTTAGACAATTTGCTATACCAGTCTGCTGTTAAGCGTACGCGACCGTTCAGAATACCGAAATCAACTCCGACATTGAACTGGTCGTTGCGTTCCCATTTTAGGAAAGGAGCAGCCGGTCGGTCTATCTTATAGGCGGTAGAAGAACTCCCGTTTGGAGTAGTAACGGTAACAGGCGTCATTTTGGAATAGATACGGTAAGCCTCTACAGCTTGGTTTCCTACGGAACCGTATCCCAAACGGAGTTTCAGTTGGTCGATGAAACTGTTCTCCTTCAAGAAATTTTCTTGCTTCAAATCCCATGCCAATGCAGCAGAAGGGAAGTAACTCCATTTATCTTTCAGACGTGAGGAACCATCAGCACGGATAGAGGCGGTAAGCATGTAACGGTTCATGAATACATAGTTGACACGTAACATTCCTGACATAAGGGTATTGATGCTGCGGTCGGATGCAATGGCTGCGAGGTTTGAATCGGACCATGCCAGATTATTGACACCGATCATGTCGATATAGTCTAAGTTATATCCTGTACCGGTATGGTTGTAGTTGTTGTCATAAGACTGCTCGAATACGGCAGTTGCATTGATACGGTGATTTTCATTGAATTCCTTTACATAACTCAAAGTATTGGTATTCAGCCATGAAGTATTCCAATAGCTACGTGCCTGTCCTTGAATCAGACTGTTTTTGTAGGAATAATAACTGTCTTCGTTTTCTACCGAAGTATTCAGTCTGTTATCAAAAAGCACGCCTAGTTGAGAGCGGAAACTCAAACCGTCCAGAATATCGAACTGGACATAGCCCTGTATGCGGTTATTGATTGTTTTGTTAGAGTTGCTGGATTCCCAGATGTATCCCATAGGATTGTATGACTTGCCACCATCGAAGAAGCTATTGTTATATTCTCCTTCTTCGTTTTTGGGTTCGATGGTACTTGGAAAGTACATGCTTTGCTGTATCAAGCCATCGTATTCGGTAATACGGGGTTTGCTTGTTTCACGATAGTGACCGTATATATTCAAACCTGCTTTCAGCCATTTCTTGATTTTGGTATCTACTTTCAAACGCCAGCTGTAGATTTGGCTACTTGACTCCTTGATGATACCTTCATCGTTTTGATAGCGGAGAGATGCCAGGAAAGTAGTCTTTTCGCCACCACCTGCAATAGACATTTCATAGTTCTGTGTAACGGCAGGGCTGCGGAAGATTTCTCTTGAGTAATCATAACCTGCTTTGCCAGACTTGAAGGCTGCTAATTGCTCTGCACTATAATAGTGATTGTCGCCGTATCCAAAATATTCCTTACCATAGTCATTAACCAGGTTGGCATATTCATAGGTAGAAAGATTATCAGCATACTTGGCTACAGTCTTGATGTTGGCAAATGCATTAAAAGATACAGTCAATTTGTCTTGGGATGGGTTTTTGGTAGTAACCAAGATTACACCGTTTGCACCGCGAGAACCGTAAACAGCTGTTGCAGATGCGTCTTTCAATACTTCGATAGATTGAATATCGGAAGGATTCAACGACTGAAGGGAACCACCGATGAAACCGTCGATAACAACCAAAGGACCGGTTTCTGCTGTGATAGAGTTGATACCACGTACACGGATGGTATTGTCTTCAGTAGGATTACCGGAACCAGAGAGAACTGATACACCGGCCATACGTCCCTGCAATGCATCGGATACATTACCGGTCGGGGTATTCTTCAATGCATCTGCTGCTTTTACAGAAGCAACTGCACCGGTCAGGTCACTCTTACGTTGAACGCCGTAACCCACTACGACAACTTCCTGCAGCAATTGGCTGTCTTCTGCCAGTTTTACGTCGATTTTGGTCTTTCCGCCTACGGCAATCTTTTGTGTCTGATATCCGATATAGGAGAATACGAGAGTTGCGTTTGCCGGAACATTGGGAAGGGTGTAGTTTCCGTCAATGTCTGTGATACATCCGTTACTTGTTCCTTCCACCTGGATAGAAGCACCAATCACCGGACCTAAGTTGTCAGTCACTGTACCTGTTACTGTGAGATTCTGTGCATTGGCCTGCGTGGCAAATAGGACAGAAAGCAACATAATACCTAATGCTTTAAAGAAGCTGGATTTCTGTTTCATAAATATTAATTTAATTAGTTATTAATAAAGGTTGTTTCTTTGTTTTGTACTCACTTCAGAGTTGAATCACATCGCAAATGTAGGGGATGGAATATACAAATGTATTAGTTAATAGTTCGCAAAAAGTACGAATTCGTACAAAACTTGCGAACTATACCACTCTTGTACTTTTATTCCCTTTCACTTTGGTTCTTTGCTTCCTTCACCTCTTCCAGTAGGGCAGAGAGCGTTTTTACCTTGTCCGGATGGGCTTCTGCCACATTGTCTTTTTCGGACGGATCAATGGAAAGATTGTACAGTTGGGGCTGCGGGGCGTTGCCCATTTCTATTTTTGTCCAATACTCCAGTGCCGGCTTGTCGCTGGGCTCTATGTATTTCCAGTCTCCTTGGATAATGGAGAGTGTATTGTCCAGATTCTGTTGTACAATATAGTCACATCCGGCAGTATCGGTTCCCAGGAAGTTGTTGAGCTGGTCGCGGCTGTCGGGAGCGATGCCTGCTTCCAGCGGATGGTTCAGCAGGGCGGCGAATGAAGCGTATACATCAATCATGGAGAAGGGGGCTTGTTGTTTGCCGGGTTTGATGCCATTGGGCCAGCGTACAATGAAGGGAATGCGGGTACCGGCATCGAAAGCGCTGTACTTCCCACCGCGGTAGTGCTTCATGGGAGTATGGCCGTTCAGCAGTTCGCGTGCCTGGTCCTGATAGCCGTCGTCTATGACGGGACCGTTGTCACTGCAGAATACAAAAATGGTGTTGTCGGCAATGCCGAGGCTGTCCAAAGTGTGCATGATTTCACCCACGGTCCAGTCCAGCTGGAGGATGACGTCGCCACGTACGCCCAAACCACTCTTGCCGGCGAAACGCGGATGTGGCACGCGGGGAACATGTACATCTTGCGTACCCATATAAAGGAAGAAAGGTTCGTCTTTATGGGCTGTGATGAAGTTCTTAGCTTTGTCTGTAATCACGTCGGCAATGTCTTCGTCTGTCCAAAGGGCGGATTTGCCGCCGGTCATCCAGCCGATGCGGGGGATGCCGTTGATGATGGTGTTATTGTGCCCCTGGCTGGGTTTCATCTTGACGAGTTCGGGGTTTTCGAGACCGGTGGGCCAGTCACCGACCTTGTGGTCGTAGCTCACAGTGATAGGGTCGTTGGGGTCGAGACCCACTACATGTCCGTTCTCTACAAAGACGCAGGGAACGCGGTCGACGGTAGCGGGGATGATGTATTCATAGTCAAAGCCGATGTCTTGGGTGTTCGGTTTGATGGAGTGGTTGAAGTCTGTACCGCCTTTAGGGCCCAGGCCGAGGTGCCACTTGCCCACTGCTGCAGTGGCGTAGCCTTCTTCCTTGAACATATCGGCCATAGTGACGCAGGCGGTATCGATGATGAGTTCGGAATTGCCCGGAGCAATGCCGGTATTCTTCTGTCGCCAGGGATACATGCCTGTCAGCAGGCCGAAGCGGGAAGGGGTGCTGGTGGAAGAAGTGGCATAAGCGTTGGTAAACTGCATGCCTTGTCCGGCAAGGCGGTCGATGTTGGGAGTGCTTACTTTGGTGGCACCGTAACAACTCAGGTCGCCGATGCCCAGGTCATCAGCAATCAGATATACTACATTGGGCTTCTGCGGAGAGTGCTCCGAAGTCTTGTCTTTAGATTGGCTTCCGCATCCCGCTATCAGGGCTGCACCGGGAAGCAGAGACCACAAGGGGGAAAAATGCTTCATAGTTCTTTGACTTTAGATTGTAATTCTGAGGTCAAAGGTAAGAGGTTTTGTGGAATCGGGTGTATAAGGAAGTACAAGGGAGGGGAGAAAAAGTACAAACCGTGTCATGCGATGGCTTGATGTACAATATTAAGATGTCTCTTCACTGTCTTCCGTACTTTCCTCTCCTCCATTCTCTCCTTTGCGGTAGGCCAGCGGGCTGACGTGGTAAATGTCCTTGAAGCATTTGGAGAAATAGCGTGAAGAACTGAAACCTATCTGGTCCGAAATTTCGGTGATATTCAGTTCCGGATTGTTGCGCAGCATCAGGGCACCCTTCTTCAGGCGGATAGTCAGGATAAAGTCGTTCGGAGTTTGCCCGGTGATAGCCTTCAGCTTGGTGAACAGATTGGTGCGTGCCATTGCCATTTCACGTGCAAAGACGTTGACGTTGAATTCCGTATCGTCCAGATGTTTCTCAATGACTGTCATGGCGCGGTCCAGAATCTCCTTGTCTATGGGATTGGTGGCAAGCATCTGTGCGAAAGCCTGTGGTTGCTTGCTGAACTTCTCCTGCAGAAGAATACGCGAGTTTACCAGATTGTTGCAGCGCGAAATCAGCAGATTGGTGTTGAACGGTTTGGTGATGTAATCGTCCGCACCGATGCGCAGTCCCTCGATGTTCTGTTCGATGGCAGTCCGTGCAGTGAGCAGCACCACGGGGATATGGCAGGTGTTGAAGTCACTTTTTATCTGTTTGCACAGTTCCGTTCCCGACATGTTGGGCATTACTACATCGCTGACTACGATATTGGGCATTTCGCTGCGCACCAGTGCGAGTCCTTCCGCTCCGTCGGCCGCAGTCAGCACTTCGTAGAAGGGCTTGAAGATACCTGCCAGCATGTCGCGGATGGAGTCGTTGTCTTCCACTATCAGGATTTTTGCATCCGGGAGTCGTTTGATGGGAGCACTCTCTTCCAGCTCCGCCTTGAGCAGGGCATCGTTTTCCGGTTTGGGAATTTCTATTTGTTGCACACTGTCTGCATTCTTGTTTATTTGCTCTTCGTCAAACTGTGCGTTCCCCAATTGCAGGTTTACGATGAAGCTGCTACCTTTGCCCAGTTCGCTTTCCACACGGATGGTGCCGTGATGGAGCTCCACGATACCCTTCGTCAATGCCAGGCCGATACCCGTACCCGTCTTGCTTGCATCTGTAGAGTCCATTTGGTCTATTTGGTAGAAGCGGTCGAATATCTTGTCCACTTCCCGGGCATCTATGCCGCTGCCGGTATCGGTCACGCGGATGACGGCATTGCTGCCTTCGGTCTTGATGCTGAGGGTGATGCTGTCTTCCGCCTTGGTATGCTTGACGGCGTTGGACAGCAGGTTGTTTATCACTTTCTGCATCTGTTTTTGGTCATACCATACTTCGAGGCTGTCTGTTTCCTTCTCGAAGTAGAGGCTGATTTGTTTGGCGCTGGCATATTCCAGGAAAAGCAGATAGTTTTCGTATAGGAAGTTCACGATGTTGTGCGGACTTACCTTTATCTTCATGTGCCCTTGTTCCTGCTTGCGGAAGTCGAGCAGCTCGGTGATGAGTTCCCGTAGCTGTATGCTGTTCTTGTAGATGCCCAGTACCTTGTTATATATGGCAGGCGTGAAGTTCTGGAGTTGCATCAGCGTTTCCACTTGGGCCACGATGAGTGTCAGCGGGGTGCGGAATTCATGGGAAATGTTGGTGAAGAAACGTAGCTTTGACTGGTTCAGGGCCTCTACGTCACGGATGTGCTTCTGTTCGTACTTCAGTGATTCACGCAACTTGATTCTGGACTTGTAGGTACGCACCAGATACCAGAGCAGGATTCCCGTCACTATCAGGTAGATAAGATAGGCAAGGGGAGTCTTGTAGTAGGGAGGCAACACGTGTATGGTCAGGTGGACTTGCGGACAAAGGCTCTCGTCTTTTCCGTTGGGCTTTATAATCAAGTTATAGGTTCCGGCGTTTAGGTTGGTATAGGTGATGTTGTGCAGTCCACGGGCACTGTTCCAGTCGTTGGAGAAGCCTTCCAGCTTATAGATGATGTCGTCTTTGTTGGCGGCTACATAGTTTGAAGTGGCGAACTCTATGCTGAACATGGACTGGTCAGCGTTGAGCGGTAATCTCGGGGGTGCAGTACAAGGCTTGCTGCAGGATTACCGGCTCATCTCCCACTTGTATTTCCGTTCGTTCACAATGAGGCGGAGAGGATGATTTTGTAGGGTTTTGGTGTGAAGTTCAACTCCATTTCGTGAAAGAAATCATTCCCTGCGTGCCTCCCAGGAATATTTCTCCGTCACGGGTCACGCAAAGGGCATTCTCATTGACGGCAGTCATTGGGAAACCGTTTTCGGCACTGTAGTTCAGGAATGCCTTTTGCCGGTAGTCGAAGATGGAGAAGCCTTCGTTGGTGATGAGCAGCAGTTTGCCGCTGGTAGGGGATTCCTGCGTCTCGTAGATGCAGTCGCTGGAAAGGCCGTTCTTCGCTTGGTCAAAGTTCTCGAAGTCGTTGCTGGCAGGGCGGTATAAGTCCAGTCCGCTGCCCGAAGTGGCGAACCACAGATTGGCTACATGTCCATTATAACAGATGATATCTCCTGGCTGTTTCTCATTATAAGAAACTTTTCTTCCTGCTCTTCTTAATTCAGAAGAAGTTCTTGGAAGATTATATCCAAATGATCTGTAAACTGATCCAATAAATCCTGAACAGTCAGCTCCTCTGTTTAGGTCTGTTCCACCCCATACGTAGGAGTTTCCAACAAAACGCTGTGCAAATTGTGCTACTGTCTGTCCTTTGTCATATGTTGTTCCTTCTAATGTAGGAGCATCTGTGTTAATATAAACATATTTCTTTAAGACATATCCTGTCTTACCGTCTACAGAAACCTTTCTCCACTGTCCACTTGTTGAATAGACTGTGACAGGTGTTCCAATCTCTAATCTCTTTAAAACTTTTGATCTTTTTGATCTGCTGGATCTTAATTTGCACCAGTGTCTGAAGATTTTTCCATTATATCCATCATCAGCCTTAACCTGCTGTTTTGGTGTTGTTGTGATTGCTGTACCAAATATAAATAAAAAGACTAATGAGAAAATTGTTATTTTCTTTAATCGTGATTTCATTGATAACCCTTTCAATTGTTACACTTCTGTTACATACTTGAAGAATTTTACCATATAACGACACAAATGTAAAGGAAATAGTGTATTGTTTTGAATTTTATAATTAACAAATGAAATAATTGTAAAATTTGTATCATTGTGTTCTTTTTTTACATACAAAAAGAGACCTGATAAATCAGATCTCTTCAGCGTGGGCGAGAAGATTCGAACTCCCGGCCTTCTGGTCCGTAGCCAGACGCTCTATCCAGCTGAGCTACGCCCACATATTCAATTGTCAAATATGACAATTCAGATGTTATTCACATCTAAATGCCGCAGACCGGAATCGAACCGGTACTCGATTTAACTCGAACAGGATTTTAAGTCCTGCGCGTCTGCCAGTTCCGCCACTGCGGCATATACATACCTTAATTATCTGGCATATAAGTGGGACCAATAGGACTCGAACCTATGACCCTCTGCTTGTAAGGCAGATGCTCTCCCAGCTGAGCTATGATCCCAAACGATTGGTTTAAACACAATCTAGCGACCCGGATGGGAATCGAACCCACGACCTCCGCCGTGACAGGGCGGCGCTCTAACCAGCTGAGCCACCGGGCCAGAATGTAAATTATTTAGTTTAAATGGACCCTCGGGGACTCGAACCCCGGACCGATCGGTTATGAGCCGATTGCTCTAACCAACTGAGCTAAAGGTCCGTTTAAAGCCGTTGACCGGACTTGAACCGGTAACCTGCTGATTACAAATCAGCTGCTCTGCCAATTGAGCCACAACGGCATATTAGACGATATCACTCATTTATGAATCGTAATGACTCCAACGGGATTTGAACCCGTGTTACCGCCGTGAAAGGGCGGTGTCTTAACCACTTGACCATGGAGCCTGATTGTTCGACCGCTTCACGGTCTTAATACTTTATTCAGTATTTAACTCCCCGAGCCGGGCTCGAACCAGCGACAGCACGGTTAACAGCCGTGTGCTCTACCAACTGAGCTATCGAGGATTATTATAAGGTCTATTCTTATTATATCATATACCTTCAAAACAACATACAAGAATCTTTCTACATCTCTTACACTTCAGCCTTCTTTGGTTAAAGCCTCGACCGATTAGTAACAGTCAGCTCCATACGTTACCGTACTTCCACCTCTGCCCTATCTACCTCGTCGTCTTCAAGGGGTCTTACTACCTTATGGTATGGGAAATCTTATCTTTAGGGGGGCTTCACGCTTAGATGCCTTCAGCGTTTATCCCTTCCAGACTTGGCTACTCTGCTATGCACTTGGCAGTACAACAGATACACCAGCGGTCCGTCCATCCCGGTCCTCTCGTACTAAGGACAGCTCCTATCAAATTTCCTCCGCCTGCGCCGGATAGGGACCGAACTGTCTCACGACGTTCTGAACCCAGCTCGCGTACCGCTTTAATGGGCGAACAGCCCAACCCTTGGAACCTGCTACAGCTCCAGGATGCGATGAGCCGACATCGAGGTGCCAAACCACTCCGTCGATGTGAACTCTTGGGAGTGATAAGCCTGTTATCCCCAGGGTAGCTTTTATCCGTTGAGCGATGGCAATCCCACTTTATACCA
>ENA-OQKC01001086-OQKC01001086.1-human-gut-metagenome-genome-assembly--contig:-NODE-1086-length-9954-cov-3.876768_pt1 | contig 9954 bp, 8 predicted proteins | sample MGYA00242774_ERZ504790 | MGnify/ENA primary metagenome ERZ504790 (study PRJEB26092, sample SAMD00036419) | human gut metagenome | host: Homo sapiens | study: EMG produced TPA metagenomics assembly of the...
TCGGCGATCGGGTAGTGCAGGCGGCAGGTGACGCCGAGTTGCTCGAGGCGGTGGCGGTAGCGTCGGCGCGGGCTGATTGGCGTATGGGTGAGCACTACGGAGCCGACGAGGAAGCCGCGGAACGGAACACGTCGATGAGTCGCAGTACGTCTTCGTCATACGGGATGCCGAGATCGCCGCGGGTCTTGCCTTTTTCGATATGGTTGGCGTTGATGGCGATGACGATTTCCACATCGTCCACCAGACTTTCCAACATGCGGAACTTGGTGTCCGGCTCAAAGCCGGGCAGCACGCGCGAGGCGTGGTAGTCGTCGAAGAGCTTGCCTCCGAATTCCAGATAGAGTTTGCCGCCGAATTGCGCGATGCGCTTTCTGATGTTGGCGGCTTGCAGCTCGATGTATTTTTCGTTGTCGAATCCCTGGCGCATAGAGGTCGGCATCCCTTTCCGAACGACGTCGTAAACGGAAAAATTATACCGGACGTCGTCGGCAACAAAAAATGGGATTCCCCGATGGGGAATCCCATTCGTCATAGAGAGCAATTACTCCCGAGGAATGTTGAACAGGGGTTTGCATGGCTCCCAAAAACGCGCTGGTCGAAACGTTGCCGACGACGCGTGCGCTCGAAGAGTATGCACGGGTGGCTTTGCGGTGATTTCCCAGACCGTTCGTTGCTAGGCGAGATATTTCTTTTTCCAGGCCTTCTTTCGGGCGTAAGCGTTTTCTGTCATGTCGGAGTAGTCGTAATCAACTTTGAACTTGCCGTTGGAATGGAGAATAAGCGTCATCGATCCCCATCTCTTTTCGGGCTTAAGCGCGGCCCTTTCAGGTTCAATGAACTTGTTGATAGCCATAAAGTTTTTCATCAAGGATGCCCTCGAAACGCCTTTTTGGTCAAAGCATTTAACGAAGTCGTCTTTTCCGCTGCCAGCAACGTAATACTCAATAGAGAACGCACCCTCGGCGTACTCGGCGTAAAACACGACCTTGCTCCAGTCTTCGGGGAGGGTTTCCTCAAGAATTGAAGCTATCCCTTGTAGCATCTTCTTTTCACTCATTACATTTCCTTTGCAGTGTTAAGAAGAAACGTAACCGTCTCTTCGCCGTCAATAATGTCCGTGATAGCAAACGAGCTAGGCCTGAATGACCCGCCCTCATAAAGTGGCTCAACCTTGAAAAACACTTCAGCGCCATCAGCCAAAGCATCGGCGCATTTTTGCTCGATTGCTGCATAGGCTTTTGGTTAACCTCGCCGCCCATGGCGACAATATTCTCAAGGCCATTTGATCCATTGAATCGGTCGGCAATCAGATGGCCTCTTTGATCAAAAAGCTCTTCAAACCCTTTTCCGATTGACTGGATAGTGTCCTTGATGGTCAAACGACCTTCGTGGGTCTTTAGTTGTAAGAAGCCTTCGGCCGATTCGACCCTACCCATTGCATCGGTAACGTATTTATACCCATTGATCTCATAGCTCATGTTCGGAACGAGGTCGTCGCCAACGCGGTAAAGCTGCCCGAGATCGTCGGTTGCACACTTCACGCCGTCGATCGCAAACTCGTTATTGGGAAGCAGTCGGTCGCCTTCGTAAATTGCCTTTCCGGCATCATCCAGAATTCGTGAGCTTGCGCCCGATTCTGCTGCCTTTGAGGCAAGAAAGTTATTTAGACCTCGTCCGGCAAGAAGCGTTGCTGCCGTAACAGTTCCCGCAACGACTTCTCCGACGATATCCTCCTGAGATATCTCACCGTCTTCAGCGCCGGCTTCCAAGCTCTTTCCCATTTCGTCAAGAACGAGTACAGCCCCAGCAGCGAGTGCTGCAGGGGCAGAAGCGGTGACGGCTACGGCACCAAGCGCAACTTCAGTGGCGATTTCGCCTCCAGTTTCGACATAGTCTCCGATTTCCCGTATCTGCTCATCGGCTTCCATGAAGTCGCCCCAGGCGTTGGCTGCATCGTCAACAGCGTGTGTTTGCGCGGTTTTCACCGCTGCTTCTTCGTCTTCGGCCAGTAGTTCAATATTCGATTGAACACCGACATATGCGTTTTCTCCAACGTCGGCAACTCCAAGTACGAACCTGCCGCCAAGATAAGCTCCGTTCCTTGCGCCATCGCGGACAGTTTCGCCTGCAGCGTTGAGTGTTGGCTCGCATGCTTTCCAGGCGTCATCTGCGGCTTCTTGAACTGTTGAAATGCTCGCGGTTAGGACATCGCCGGAAGAAATATCCCGCCATGCGGCATCTGCACAATCAGCAACGGTGCGTTGCGCCTCCTCGAAGGCCAATCTCGTTTCGGTCGTATCCGGCATTAATTGCTCTATATTTTCAAACGCCATTTAGATCACCGGCCTTGTTTGAGATAAGACCGCTGATACTTCGGCGAGTGCTGAGGCCTTTTCCGTTGTCTCGATGCCGGTACCCCTCTTTCTCAGCTCGTTGAGATGAGCGTTAAACATCGACTGAATGAACAGGTATTGGATTGGTCCCCAGCTTTCGGGTGAGGAGTCATCTTCGAATTTCCAGCTTGAAAGCAGATGGGAGCAAAGCCTCTCTTTGAGGCTGTCGGCAGATAAATCCCTGGCGTCGTCGAGGATGCGTCCAATATTGAAATACCTATAAGCACACCATTCAAACAGTGGCTTCCTCGAGGACAGAGGAGTCCCTGCCATCTCAATCAAGCGTGCCTTCATGGAGTCAGGTATGTCCATCTTGTGCACACAGTCGCAGAAGTTGTATTCCCTTGGCTCATCGAGCTTGAACGGATTAAGCACACAAGAGTTGAGATAGCGAAGCTCTTCAGAAGAAACCTTGTTCTTCGCGCTGTGCTTGCTCTGTGTTGGCGAGTACTCTAGGCCGCGTTCATGCGGTTCGATGTGACAGAGGACAGGTTCGGTCCATTCGTTCTGATATATTGCTGCAACGCCTCGCTGAAGATTTGCAAGCTCTTGGATTTGGCTCTCGTTAAGATTTGCCGCCTTGCTGACAAGCATCCTGTCGCCTTCGTCAGGCAGTTTCCAGGATAAGTCGATGCGATGATTCTGCCTCAAGCCCAGCGGGTTGTTAAGACGCGGTCATTTTGGCGCTTACATCTCACTTTTTGCAGACGTAGAATACGGGTATTGGAATCATAGGAGGGTTCTCATGCCAAATATCGGTAAGGACGACCATCCGAAGCTGTGGTCGCTTATTTTCGTGCTTATCATCGCGCTGACCTTCTGTTGCTTCGTCATGGGCCAAGGACTCAACAGTGGAACCAGCGTCTTCCTGGCAGGCCAAGGTTACGGTGCGAGCCTTGCCGGCGTACTTGCACTCGTCTTCTCCATTGCCGCCGCGTTAGCACGACTGTTCGTCGGCCCTGTTATCGACAACGGCAAGTGCTCACTCGTTATCATCGCCGGCATCGCTATCCTCATAGCAGGAACAGCACTGTCCGCTGTCGTTCAGGGCATCCCCTCTTCACAATCAGCCGTTTGCTGCAAGGCGTGGGCTTTGGCGCAGCAACAACAGCAGCCTCGACCGCCGCAGCAAGCGTCTTACCGCAAGAACGGCTCGGCGAAGGCATTGGATACCACGGCCTCGGACAGGCTATCGCCATGAGCATCGGCCCAGCCTTCGCACTTTACCTAGTAGGAACCGATCCCTCAACGAACCTCTATGTCGGCCTTGCCCTGGTTGGGTTTGCAGGGCTTGTAATCGCCCTCAACGCACGCTATGAAAGTAAATGGCAAACTCTGCCAAGCTCCAGCGCATACCGAATCAAAATGGAAACCCGGCTCGAACTCGACTCAAAAGACGGGCAGGCACCCAGCTCCACCACAGTAACTACATCCGAAACAATTAACAGTGAAAAGTATCCTGAAGGCGACCAGGTGTCCAAGAGAACCCTGCGTGACTCATTCAACATCTTCGAGCCGCGCGCATTGCCTGGCGCCATCCCACAGATGATCATGTGCCCCACTTTTGGCTTTGGCGTCTTCTTTGCCGGTCTGTACGGTACTACTCTCGGCTATACCCACGCCGGTCTCTTCTACACCATCAGCGCGGTAAGCATGATTATCGTTCGCATGATTTCAAAGCATTTCATGGACACCGTACCTGCAATCAAAACAATGACCGGAGCCGTCGCGTGCGGCATCCTCTGCTGCCTTATGCTACTTGCCGCACCGTACGGGGAACCTGTCTTCCTGGCGTCCGGAATCTTCTATGGTCTCGCCATTGGCATAAGCCTGCCACTTAATCAAAGCGTAGCGGTAAAGAACACCCCGCCAGAGCGCTGGGGCGCCGCAAACGCCCTGTTCCTGCTCGCCAATGACATCGGCATTGGCTTCGCAAGCGTAATCTGGGGCGTTATCAATGACTCATTCGGGTTCCAGACACATCGTCTGCGTCATTGTCTGCCTTATCGCAAGCTACGCATCCGCCTGGATCGTCTACCCCGCCCGCGACAAGCGGTGGAGGCATTAGAGCGTAAGCGTCAAAATGACCGCGTAGCAGGAAACGTCCAGGGCCATTCCGGCATACGGATGGAAAAGTCCTGGACGTTTCCATCTTTGCGTTGCGGTATGCCTTAGGCCGCTATGTCGCTACAGGCCCTCCTCGGCGTTGTTCGCCATCTCGTCGTCGAACGCATCGGGGTCGATGTTAATTATGAAGTCGTCAGGCATCTCTTTGGCCTTCTCGGCAGCGGCTGGGTCGAGCTTGCAGGACTCAGGTACCCTATCCGACCATGGCAGGAACGAGTCCACAACCTCATCGGTGAGCTCGCCGGCGTTGGGCATCTCGGTCAGCAGCCACTCGACGTAAAGCCTGGGATTGAGCCCGTTGGCCTTGGCCGTGGTGGTGACGCTGTATATCGCCGCAGACGCCCGCGCGCCGCGTGGCGCATCGCTGAAGAGCCAGTTCTTGCGCCCTACGACGAAGATTCGCTGGGCCTGCTCGGCGACGTTGTTCGAGAGCTCCAGGTGCCCGTCTTCGAGCACGTTCATGACGTAGGGCCAGAACTCCACGGCGTACTGCAGCGCACGGTGCAGCGCCAGCTTCGGCGAGGCTAGGGGAAGCTGGCCCGCGCCCATCCCCCCGAAGTCCTCCATGAGCGGGCGGAGCTCCGCGTCGCGGGCGGCCTTCCTGGCACCCGGCTCCATGTCGTCGAACTTGGAGTCGACCTTGAAACATGGCGTCGATCCTGCGCCTTGCCTCGAGCGCAACGCTGGCCGCAGACGCCGCCTTGGCGCCGCCGCCGGCGATCTTCACGATTTGGGCGAAGTAGCGGCGCACGTGGACGAGGCACGCCGTGTTGGCGATGTTGGGGTTGCCGAGATTGAAGTAGGGTTTGTAGCCGTCGGTGGTAAGCGTGCCGGACCAGCCCGCAAGAAACTCCTGGGCAACGCCCTTCCTGCGGGTCTCGTGGTATTCGAATACATACACGGGCACGTCGCAGCGCGCCGAGCAGAACAGCCACATCCTCGATTTCTTCTTCGCCTCGCGGTTCGGCTCTTTCAGGACCTGAACCGTGGTCTCATCGGCATGAATCCTGACATGCGACAGCAGCTCGACCTTCATTCTCTCATGGACCTTCGCCAGCCAGCGCGCGTGCACGTTCATCATCCAGTTCGCCATGTCCTGGCGCGATATCGTCGCGCCGCACGCCTTGAGGTCTGCCTCTATGCGGTAGAGCGGCAGCGACATGACGTACTTGCCGTTGACGATCCAGGCAAGCAGCGACGGCGTCGCAAACGAGCCTGGTATCGGCGGCTCAGGCTGCGGTGCTCGCACGATGACGCCCTTGCGCTCCTATTGAGTTTCACTTGAGTTTCAGGGGCGTTTTTGGGGTGGTGGGACAAACTACTGGGACAGTTCACTCTTCGAAAAAATCCTTTACTCTTCGTCCGCTGCGTGTCGCCATGTCCGTGGTGTACGCGCTTTTAGAGTAAAAATGACTGAAACTGCAGGTCAAAAGGCATAAAGAGACCCCCTGAAAACGTTGTTTCCAGAGGGTCTCAATAGTTTTTACTCACCCCAAATCACAGGTGGCTTTACGCTTTTTCGACGTGGCGGCACACTGCGACACTCTACGGACGGAATTTCGATTGCGCAAAATCCGCTCCAGTTTACTCCACTCGCCAAAGTAAAACTGGTTCTAAACAATACTGTTTAGGGGATTTGACTCTTAGTTGCTCAATTTGATACCAATTATCCAACTTATACGGCGTTGTCGGACTCCTGTTATCAAAAGATTATCAAGCCCAATGTTATCAGCAGAAAAGCAATGGTTTGGATCATCTGTATTATACCACAAGCAGAGTGCTATTTCAATCAAATAAGGGACTGCTTCAACTGTAGAATCCGTTTTTCAATCTCTCGAATGATCTCGACAAAGACTTGATCTTCGCTTCCGGTCGGATCTTCTAATCCCCAGTTATCGTCAAATGCTCTACCAATGAAAGGACAGCCCACATTGCACCCCATGGAGATTGCAATATCAGGGGCAGGAATATCCGAGATCAGTTTGGAATACTGGGTTTTCTCCATGTCAATCCCGTACAGTTCTTTCATAATGCGGACAGCATCCTGATTGATTTGCGGTTTTGTTTCCGTTCCTGCGGAATAGCTTTCAAACACATCGGAAGCCAAGTGCTTTCCCAAGGCCTCGGCAATCTGACTGCGGCAGGAATTATGGACGCAGATAAATGCCACCTTTTTCTTACTCATATTTGAACCAGTCTTTCGTTTTATTTGCGTTTTTTTACAAGGAACAGCATCACGGGAACTTCTGTCAGCACACCCACAGTCGTTGCCAGTGCCGCAGGGGAAGTCGTTCCAAACAAGGCGATTGCAACAGCAACAGCCAGTTCAAAGAAGTTGGAAGCACAAATCATTCCGGCGGGAGCAGCAATCTTGTAGGGCAGCTTCAAAACCCGGCAAGCGATATACGCAATCGCAAAAATCAGGAAGGTCTGTAAAATCAGCGGTACCGCAATCAAAACAATGTGCAGAGGTTTTTCCAGAATGGTATTGCCTTGGAACGAGAAAATCATCACCAGCGTCAGCAATAAGCCAATGGTAGTTACACTGTCAAACATATGGATGAAAGTCTCCTCAAAGTACACTGCCCCTTCCGCTTGATGACAGCCGAACGGGTCAGCATACCGCCAGCCAGAGGAAACACCACAAACAGTACCACAGAGAGAATCAGGGTATCCCACGGAACGGGAACATTGGAACGCCCAGCAAAAAATGCCCGTTGAGTTCGATTTGAGTTTCACGGGCCCCGAAACGGCCCCGTTTCGCCCTCGGGGACAAAAACCGCGCGTCAACTCACTTGGGATAAATCCTTACTCCCATTCCCTCGAATACCTCCCCGTGCCTTGTTGTCTTGAAACACGGGGAGTAAATGGCGAAATCGCAGGTGAAAGGGAGTAAAACGGCAAAGAAAAAGCCTCCGTTCCAACGAGGGAACGGAGGCTAGGAAATCGTTTTTACTCACTGCCGTCGCTGGCGGTTTTGCCATGACTCTCGTACGAAACGAAACTCAGCGGTACACCACGGCACTCAAAAGAGCAGGTCAAAGCCCTATCGGCTTACTCCCATTCGATGGTCGCCGGCGGCTTGGAGGTGCAATCGAGGACGACGCGGTTGATCTGGCGGCATTCGTTGGTGATGCGCGTGGAGATCGTGGCGAGCACATCGTAGGGGACACGGGACCAGTCGGCGGTCATGGCGTCTTCCGAGCTGACCGGGCGCAGGACGATCGGCGAGCCGTAGGTGCGCTCGTCGCCTTGGACGCCGACAGAGTGAACGTCAGCCAGAAGCACGACCGGGCACTGCCAGATGTCGCGGTCGAGACCGGCCTTGGAGAGTTCCTCGCGGGCGATGGCGTCGGCCTCGCGCAGCAGGTCGAGGCGCTCCTTGGTGATCTCGCCGATGATGCGGATGCCCAGACCCGGGCCCGGGAAGGGCTGACGCCAGACGATTTCGTCGGGCAGACCGAGCTCGGTGCCGATGGCGCGCACCTCATCCTTGAACAGAGTGCGCAGCGGTTCGATGAGCTGGAACTTGATGTCCTCGGGCAGGCCGCCGACGTTGTGGTGGCTCTTGATGTTGGCCGCGCCGTCGCCGCCGCCGGATTCGACGACGTCGGGGTAGAGCGTGCCCTGCACGAGGAACTTGACCTCCTTGCCGCGGGCGCCGGCCTCTTCGAGGACCTGGCGCTGGGCCTTCTCGAAGGTGCGGATGAACTTCTCGCCGATGATCTTGCGCTTGCGCTCCGGCTCGGAGACGCCTGCGAGGGCGTCGAGGAAGTCGTCGGCGGCGTCGACGGTGATGAGGCGGATGCCGGTCGCGGCGACGAAGTCGTGCTTGACCTGCTCGACTTCGCCCTTGCGCAGCAGGCCGTGGTCCACGAACACGCAGGTGAGCTGGTCGCCGATGGCCTTGTGTACCAGAGCGGCGGCCACGGCGGAATCAACGCCGCCGGACAGGCCGCAGATCACCTCGGCGTCGCCGACCTGCTCGCGGATCTTCTTGACTTGATCCTCGATAATCGAGGAGGCATCCCAGTCGTTGGGCAGCGCGGCGCAACGGTGCAGGAAGTTTTCGATAAGCTTCTGGCCAAGCGGGGAGTGCTTGACTTCCGGGTGCCACTGCACACCATAGAGCTTGCGGGATTCGTCCGCCATGGCGGCCACGGGCGCGCCTTCGGTGTGGGCCAGCACTTCGAAGCCGGCCGGGGCCTGTTCGACCGCCACACCGTGGCTCATCCACGTGGTCTGCTCGGCGGGGGAGTCGGCGAGGATGCCGGCGGCGTCGTCGATGGTGGCTGAGGTCTTGCCGTATTCGCCGAGCGCGGCCTTATCCACCTTGCCGCCGAGCTCATAGGCCATGACCTGGAAGCCGTAGCAGATACCAAGCACCGGAACACCGGATTCGAATACCTTGGTGTCTATGGTCGGCGCGCCGGGCTCGAACACGGAGGCCGGGCCGCCAGACAGAATAATCGCCTTCGGATCCTTGGCCAGGATCTCGTCGACCGGCATGGAATGAGGGACCAGCTCGGAGTACACGCCTGCTTCGCGCACGCGGCGGGCGATGAGCTGGGCGTACTGGGCGCCGAAGTCGACGACAAGCACAGGACCGTTTGCCATTGATATTCCCCTAACGTTCATTGGAATTTTACGTGGGCTGAACACCCCTGATTATCACTGGTCAAGGCGACAAGGCCGACACGCAGAGACTATGTGCGCAAATCGAACAAACTACATGCCTGTAGACGGACAACACGCCGATTTCGAACATGGGAAATCGAACGTGCGCTGTTCTAGCCAAATGCTGGATTTCCGCATGCTTCCGCCGTTTTGAAAAAGTATGTTGAAAAAACTAATGTTGACAAACGGTCAGTCGAACCGCACAAATACTGAAATATCCGCAACAATTTCGAACACACCCGCAAGAAATCGTTCAAAAGTCGCGTTGTCCTCGTACCATGACGATTGATTGGGAACGGAAAACCTTGGCACCGCAAGGGTCAGGGACCGTGACCGAACAGAAATAATCAATCGCACGATCACGTGCAGGAGTACAGGAGTACACATGACGAGTCCTGTTATTGGCACCCCTTGGAAGAAGCTCAACGCTCCGGTTTCCGAGGAAGCCCTCGAAGGCGTTGACAAGTACTGGCGCGTTGCCAACTACCTTTCCATCGGCCAGATTTATCTGCGTTCCAACCCGCTGATGAAGGAGCCCTTCACCCGCGAAGATGTGAAGCACCGTCTGGTGGGCCACTGGGGCACTACCCCTGGCCTGAACTTCCTCATCGGCCACATCAACCGTTTCATTGCTGACCACGGCCAGAACACCGTGATCATCATGGGCCCGGGCCACGGTGGCCCGGCCGGTACCTCCCAGTCCTACCTGGACGGCACCTACACCGAGACCTTCCCGAAGATCACCAAGGACGAAGCT
>ENA-OQKC01001087-OQKC01001087.1-human-gut-metagenome-genome-assembly--contig:-NODE-1087-length-9948-cov-2.777925_pt1 | contig 9948 bp, 9 predicted proteins | sample MGYA00242774_ERZ504790 | MGnify/ENA primary metagenome ERZ504790 (study PRJEB26092, sample SAMD00036419) | human gut metagenome | host: Homo sapiens | study: EMG produced TPA metagenomics assembly of the...
ATTATGATTTTGCCCGTGGCATCGATACCCGTCCGGTAGAGGCTGTCCGCATCCGCAAGTCTGTGGGTTGCGAACATACGTTGGAGAAGGACATCAGCAAGCGTTCATCCGTCATTATAGAGCTGTACCATGCGGCAGTGGAGCTGGTGGGGCGACTGGAGCACACCAATTTCCGCGGGAATACGCTGACGCTGAAAATCAAGTTTCATGATTTTAGCCAGATTACCCGCAGTATGACCCAAACAAAGGAGCTGGGTGCCCTTGACGTGATTCTGCCTTTGGCAAAGCAGTTGCTGCAGGAAGTGGATTATGAACATCATCCTATCCGTTTGATTGGACTTTCCGTTTCCAATCCCCGTGAAGAGGAGGAGAAGGGAGTCTGGGAACAACTGAGTTTTGAATTTAGTGACTGGGAGACGGACCATTCAAATAAATAATGCTATATTTGTGTTCAGTATTAAAAAAAGGAAAGCTATGGGCTGTTTTATGAATATTTTGTGGTTGATGTTTGGAGGTATCATCACTGCTGTGGAGTATCTTATTGCAAGTTTATTGATGATGTTCACCATTATTGGCATCCCTTTCGGTATGCAGACCTTGAAAATGGCAAGCCTTGCCTTGTGGCCTTTCGGCAAAGAGGTTCGTAGCGGGGAACGTTCCAACGGTTGCCTCTATGTGCTGATGAATATTCTTTGGATATTCTTGGGCGGCATTTGGATTTGCCTTTCGCACTTGGGATTCGGGTTATTGCTGTGCATCACCATTATAGGCATTCCTTTCGGTATCCAACACTTTAAGCTGGCAGGGCTGGCATTGACTCCTTTCGGGAAGGTATATTGTTGCGGCTTGAGCGATTGTGCTGTATCGTTTTTTTATAAATATATGTAAGTATAATTGATGGTGGAGGATGAATGGTGCTTTAATCTTATTGTAATGTGCTTCTGCTTGCATGCTAAATGTTTAGCTTTGTGTTTAGCATCCGATTATGGCTCTATTTTTTGTTTTTATTTGAATTATATATAATAATAATTTTATTTTTAAAAGTGAAATGTTATATTTGTGATTATCCTCACCTATAACACTTCACATATATGCGAAAAACACACCTTTACACGCTACTATGCGTCCTATGTTTTCCATCTTTGGTTTGTGCACAACAAGCCGTTTTTGATGAATTCAGAAAAGCGGCAGGAGATTATGCTGCTCTTTACTCCGGTAAGGCAGAGGAAAATTATAACCAGCAGAAGTATCTTAACCATCCCTATTGGAATACGGATGAATTTCGCGAGGGGGCTGTCTGTTATGGCAGATGGCTTTACTCGGATTTGCAGCTCCGTTATGATACCTATAAAAAGAGTCTGATTGTGGTTACTCCGGAGAAACGGATAACCTTGCAGGTAGATATGCGGAAAGTGGATTATTTTGTCATAGAAGGACAGAAGTTTGTACCGCAGGGTGACTGTTTCGCTGCGTTGCTATATGATAGTCCGCAAATGTGCCTGACACAGTATATCGTATCCACAATGGAGTCTCAGGTGAAGAAAAACGATCTTTATTACAGCCGGTTCAAGAAAAAGAGCTATTTCAGTCTTCGCAGTGGCGGAACCGATTATGTGATAACTTCCCGTTCGGGTTTCTTGAAACTTTTTCCTACATACAAGAAGCAGTTGAAGGCTTATTGCCGGAAAGAGCGGCTGGACTTCAAGGAAGATGGCGGTGTCCGGGCAATGACTCGGTTAACGGAATATATTGATTCCTTAATTCATGGAAAATAATATGAAAGCACATAATCTTAAATATACAGTAGCCTTTTTCCTCCTATTGTCGCCTTTCGGCATGTTTGCACAGCAACAGATGGCTATGGACAGCATTTCCATATTCGAATTGATGGATGCAGTAGAAAAGGGCACGTCTTGCCGTATTTATACAACGATAACGGTTCCTTTTAAAGTGAAGCGGGCAGAGGTGAAGAACCCCACTGCCGAGTACTTGAGAGAGGCTTTGGCAGCTACTATCTATAAGGTGACGGTTTATGGTGACAGAATATTTGTCTTGCCGGAGGTTTTTCTGGCCACCTCGCTGCCACCGGTATTGATGGGGGAAAAGTTGGAGACGGATGAGGAACTATTGCCTTCATACATTCCTATTGTGAAGTCTTCTTCAGAAAACAAGGTCTATGAGATAGGAAACAAGTACAAGCCTGCCCCCGGAGATATGATAACTTTGACCGGAAGAGTTTCTGACTTTAAGACCGGCCAGAATCTGGATGGTATCAACATCATTCATCGAGAGCCGTGGGTAGCTACGACGACCAACCGTCAGGGGGAATTTACCATTGACCTGCCTGCAGGCTATAATATTCTTGAAATCAGTGGGATGAATATCAAAGTGACCCATCGGCAATTTATGCTTTATGGTGAAGGCATTGTCCATATCGAGTTGGAAGAGGAAGACCATATGCTGGATGAGGTGCTTATTGTTTCGGGGCGTATACAGAACGTGAAAAGTGTGCAGTTGGGAATGGAGAAGCTGCAGCCTGCCCTGCTGAAAAACATTCCTACGGCTATGGGTGAGGTGGATGTGCTGAAGATGATACAGACACTTCCCGGCATCAAGACAGTGGGGGAGGCATCAAGCGGTTACAATGTGCGTGGGAGTGCCGCTGACCAGAACCTGCTTCTTTTCAATAACGGAACGATTTATAACCCCAATCATCTTTTCGGTTTTTTCACGGCTTTTAATTCGGACATGATAAAGGATGCGGAACTTTATAAGAGCAGTATCCCCAGCCAGTATGGCGGGCGTATCGCTTCCGTACTGAACATCACCAGCAAGGAGGCGAACAAGGAAAAGTTTACCGGTTCTGCAGGTATCGGGCTTGTGACCAGTAAGTTGAATCTCGAGATTCCCATCATTAAGGAAAAGACTTCCCTTCTGCTGAGTGGACGTACGACCTATTCGGACTGGATAATGAAGACATTGCCCAACAAAAGCGGGTATCGTGATGGGAAAGCCGGTTTCTATGATTTGGGGACTGTCTTCTCGCATACGGTGAACGAGCGCAACAAGCTGAATGTCTATGGCTATTATAGTCACGACCGTTTTTGCCTTTAATGACAATGAGAAGTATGCCTACAACAATATGAATTTCTCGGCAAACTGGAGGACCGTCTTTGCAGAAAAGCTGACCGGAAACTTCTCTTTCGGTTATGACCACTACGATTACCGAAATGATGAAACGGTGGAGGAAGCGTCTGCCGCACGGCTGTCTTTTGCCATTAACCAATGGTTTGGAAAAGCGGACTTTCTTTATCAAGCCGGCAATAGCCATGCGGTGAACTTCGGTTTGATGAGCCAGCTGTATAATGTGAATTCCGGGACCTACGAGCCGTGGGGCCTAATTCGCTGGTAAGATATGATGAACTGCAAAAGGATAAAGCACTGGAAAGTGCCGTTTATATAGGGGATGAATGGGATATAACTTCCAGGCTCTCCATCAATGCGGGTATACGCTATTCCATGCTCAATGCTTTGGGACCGTGCACTTACTATACATATCAGGAAGGTATACTGCCCTCCATGTCTTCGGTGGCGGATTCTATCACGGCGGGGAATGGAAAGGTCATCAAGACCTATCACGGACCGGAATTCAGAGTGTCGGCACGTTATGCCTTTACAGATGATTTTTCCGTAAAGGCCGGTTTCAATACGATGAGGCAGTATATCCATAAGGTATCGAATACTGCCGTTATGTCTCCTACAGATACCTGGAAGCTGAGCGACCCCAATATCAAGCCTCAACGTGGCTGGCAGGTGGCGGCAGGCGCCTACTATAATACGCCGGGGCAACTTCTGGAATTATCTGTAGAAGGATATTACAAAAAGCTGATTGATTATCTGGATTATCGCAGTTCCGCCCAAATCCTGATGAACCACCATCTGGAGACGGATGTCATCAATACGGAGGGATATGCTTACGGCGTGGAATTCCAGGTGAAAAAACCGGCTGGAAAACTGAACGGTGGATGAGCTATACTTATTCGCGCACTTTCTTGCGTCAGAATGATCCGCGCATAGCCCGTCCCATCAATGGTGGAGAATGGTATCCGACCGAGTATGACAAGCCGCATGACTTCAAGCTTGTAGGCAATTACAAGTTTACCCGCCGTTACAGCATGTCTTTCAATATGGATTACAGTACGGGCCGTCCCACCACAATTCCTGCCGGGCAATACTACGACCAGGGTTTGAAGAAAATGCAGGTTTACTATACCGACCGTAACAGTTATCGTGTTCCCGACTATTTCCGTATGGATTTGTCGTTCAATATTGAACCCAGTCACCACCTGACATTGTTGACCCACAGTTCCCTTTCTTTCGGTATCTATAACCTGACCGGAAGGAAGAATGTGTACTCTGTCTATTTTGTGTCCGAGGAGGGTAGGATTCAAGGATACAAGATGTCCATATTCGGTGCTCCCATTCCTTTTGTTACTTATAATATTAAATTCTGAAAGGGTATGAAGAATAAAGTATATTGGGTGATATGTATATGTCCGTTATGGTTGTTCCTTAGTAATTGTGTGGATAAGTTCAATGCCCACTTGCCGGAAAGTAGTATCGGCCTTCTCATAGTTGAAGGTAGTATAATATCGGATAGTGCTGTCGTGTTTTCTTTGAGCCGTTCCTTTTCCTTGGATGTGGAAGGGGTTCCTCCTGATTTCAATAAGGTGGATGCTGAAGTTTGTGTAACCGGTGAGGATGGCTCCAGTTTTAGGGGTGTTGCGTTGGGTAATGGAAAGTACCGGGTTGCTGTCGGAACTATTGCATAGGGATGTCCGCTATAGCTTGAAGATTGTCTATGAGGGAGATATCTATACTTCCGAACCTCAATATCCGATAGGAACGGAAAGCATAGACGATGTCACCTACGAACAGCAAGGGGAGTATGGTGATGTCAGTATCCGTTTCTCTATGCAAAGCAAAGATGCTGCATGTTATTCTTGGAGTTATGAAGAAGATTGGGAGGTGAGGGCCGTATACAATCCTATGTGTGCTTATGACCCCGAAACAGATAAGATCGTTGATTATGATGCTAGACCATACTCACGCGGATGGTGTCATAGTGAATCGTCCGAGATAATAATAGGTAATATGGAAATAAACAAGGATAATCGTGTAAAGGATAAGTGTCTCTATTCCATTGAAGCAGACGATATTCGTTTTTCTTGCTATTACAGTACTATAGTGAAACAACGTAAGATTTCGAAGGGTGAATATGAATATTATCAGGAGAAAATAAAAATCAATGAAGAAATGGGTGGATTGTTTATTCCTCAGCCTTCAGAACTTCCTACGAATATTATTTGCAACAATTCAGGCAAAAATGTAGTTGGTTATGTGGGAGTTAGCATGAATGTGGCAAAATATCGTATTTTCATTTCTGCCGATGATATATATTATAGGTTTCCTGACGGTTATTGCCAAGAATTTAGAGGTTGGGCAGATTCGTACATGGATTTATATGTGATGGGATATGCTATTGCTTATCCATTGATGGTAGGTTATGCATGGGTTTCCGGAGGTTGTACAGACGTACGCTATTTAGGTGCCAGCTTGGAAAAGCCTTCCTTCTGGCCGGATGAAATGAATTAATATTGAAATGATATGAAGAGAGTGATATTTTGTATTATAGGTTGGGTTCTTGTATTGGGATTACACGCTCAAATTGTTGAGAATATGCGTATTTATACAGACAAGGACTGCTATGTGGCTGGAGAAGATTTGTGGATAAAAGTTTGTGTGACGGATTCCTTGTCTCGTGGAAGCGTATTAAGCAAAGTAGCTTATGTAGAGATAAGTGACACGAAGCTGGTATACGCACAAGGTAAAATCGACTTGCAGAACGGGAATGGATGGGGACGTATCAGACTTCCGCAAGTCATGCATACCGGAGCTTACCAACTGACGGCATATACGCGTTATATGAGGAACTATCCTATGGCTTGTTTCCCAAAGAAGTATATAGCCTTGCTTAATACTGTTCAGACAACAGAGGAGGATAATGTGGAACTTTTCACGGATTCCATTACCGTTTCACAAGCTTCCGGCAATCAGCTTTCCGGAGCGGACTTATGGACAGATAAATCGGTCTATGGGAACCGGAGTAAAGTAGCCTTGACATTACCCAATCTGCCTGCTGATGTCAAGGAGCTTACTTTGTCCGTAGTACGAAAAGACTATGTGCTAAAGGGGTTTCCAATATCAGCCGACGGGCAGAAGAACTATACAAGTGTTCCGGAACGGTCATTTGCTGCAGAGTGTGAAGGGCATATTGTAACCGGCAGGCTGATGGGAGCGCCTGCTGACAATGTAAATGCACGTCTGGCATGTGTGGGCAAGGATATTCGTGTCTTTGGCGGACAGCCTAAGGCTGACGCTATTTATGCTTTTTATACGACCGGAATAACGGATATGCAGGAGATTGTATTAACTGCATTACCGGAGGAGGAAAGTCCCTGCCGATTGGAGCTTATTTCTCCTTTTGTCGGGGTGTTGGCGGAAAAACTTCCTAAAGTCTGTGTGTCATTTCGGAAAGAAGACTTGATAGAGCGTGGTTTCAGCGCGCAATTACATTCTCTTTTGCCGGTAGATTCTTCGTATAGCAAGAGTATATTGCAACAACTTTATGATTTTGTTCCCGCTTCCACTTATAATCTGGATGAGTATGTTCGTTTCAGGACTGTGAGGGATGTTTTTGTGGAATTTGTCAAGGGAATACGTATCAGTCAGCTGGAAGGTAAAGATGTCATCCGGATACTGCAACCGGATATAAGGAGATTCAGTAATATGAAAACACTGGTGTTGTTAGACGGGATTCCGTTTGATGACCATGAAACCATTCTGAACTATGATGCCCGTTTGATACACTATATACATCGTTATACTGGCAAATATACTTTTGGCGGGGAGTTGTATGATGGAATTGTTTCGTTTATAACCCATCGGGGAACATTGCCTGATATACGTTTGGATAAGAATTCACAGATGTTTTCTTATGAGTTTCCACAAAAGAGAATCGCATTTGTTGCTCCATCATACAATTCAGAGAAACAAGCCGGTTCTCGCTTACCGGATTTTCGGCATACACTTTATTGGAATCCGGAGATAACTTCCGCTATGGGTACACTCAACTTTTATACTTCGGATATGAACGGAATATATATAATTACCCTACAAGGAATTTCGGTTGACGGTAGGGAGATAAGGATGCAAAGTGAGTTTGTTGTTGGTGCTAACCATTAGTATAGATGGATAAAAAGAAAAAGGGCAGAGAACTGAAAAGTTCCCTGCCCTTTATTCATTGTATTTAAAGGTGTTTTTTTACATGGTTACGAGTGACTGCTTTGCAAGCAGCTTTTGTAGTTTACCGTTCAGTGTTTGACACATTGTTCCATTACCCATTGCCTGATAGCGTTTGATTTGGTACTGTAACATAAAAATTTCATTTGCATTCTTTTTCATAATTCTCATCTTTTTGTGCTCTCCGCGTTTCGGAAAGCGGGTTTTTACATCTTTTCTTTTATCTTATAACGTTGCAAAGATACGAAATGTTTGCGAGAAATGTGTTTTATAACATAAAAAATAGCCATTCATCCTTTATTTTCTTTAGAAATACTAGATTTTGCAATCTATATATGACAAATATGTTACGCAAGTTTCGCAAACTCTTCCTTGTTTTATACCTTTGTAAAAAGGGATATTTTAGTATGGAGAATATTGTCAGAACAATAAGAGTTTATTATCCGGTTTCAGATGAAGCATTGGCGACATTGGCACATGGTTTTGAAAAGCAAGTGTTTCCTGTCAAAACACTTATTATCCGTGCAGGACAATTTGATAGGCAAGTCCACTTCATAGAGAAGGGAATGACACGCTCGTACACCTTGCACGATGGAAAAGAAATAACGACATGGTTCTCTATGGAAGGTGATGTAGCTTGTGGCTCGTGGGATTTATATAGGAACAAAGCAGGCTTTGAATACGTGGAAACATTGGAAGAAACACTGGTCTATTCTATTTCCATTGAAACGCTTAATGAGTTGTATAAGTCAGATATAGATATTGCAAATTGGATGAGGGTGTTACAACAGGAAAATTTTCTTCGCTTACAAGATATTCATATATCTCGCCTCAACTTGTCTGCGTATGAGCGTTATGAAAAATTAATGAGTGAGTGTCCGGCCCTTTTTCATAGAGTGACTTTGGGACATATCGCTTCTTTCCTTGGCATTACACAACAATCATTGAGTCGTATCAGGGCAAAGGGGTATTTTTTAACATAGGATAAATTCCTATACATTAGAGTTTTGTATTTTTGTCCGCAAAAACAGGATGCGTATGAAAACAGAATATGAAAAGTGCATGGCTGGCGAACCTTTTATAGGAAGCAGGGATCCGAAAATAGTGGAGATGATTTTGCGTACAAAACGTCTCCTGGCACAATTCAATGCCACAGATTATGCCGATAGCAAGCGCAGGAGGGAGTTGTTGTGTGAGATGTTGGGACATGTAGGCAAGAATGTGCATGTGGATATTGACTTCCATTGTGAATGTGGCAAGCATATTTTTATGGGCGACAAGGTAATTGTCAACATGAATTGTACCTTTGTGGACAACAATCGTATTGACATAGGTAGCAACGTCTTAATAGCCTCTAATGTACAGATATATACGGCAACCCATTCTACCAAAGTAGATGAACGTATGGTGCAGGACTGTCCGGAAGAACAAGAAATCTGCCGTACGTATGCCTTACCTGTACGAATAGAGGATGGAGTATGGATTGGTGGAGGGGTTGTCATTTTGCCTGGTGTCACCATCGGGAGGAACAGCGTTATCGGGGCGGGGAGTGTGGTTACCCGTTCTATTCCTGCGAATTGTGTGGCAGTGGGAAATCCTTGTCGTGTGATAAAACAGATTGATAATATAGTATCTGTATGAGCATGTGTTGAGTAAATGTATTATCTTTGCATATATTACCATGTAAACAAGAGAGACTATATACTTATGGGGAAATTGGTGGAACTTTGGCGGAGTCCTTATCCTACGTTTTATCAACGCTGGAAGGCAGTAGTGATACCTTCGGCCATTATTTTTCTGATATTATATATACTTCAGCCGTTCGGTATTTCCCGGATAAAGGGAAGTGTGTTTGGGGTGGTTGCCGGTTCTGCATTGATTGCGGCAGGTGCTTCGGGAGTTTTCACCTATTTGCTTCCGGCATTATTTCCTGCTTATTACAAGGAGCAGAACTGGACATTGGGTAAGCATGTGTTGAATTTGCTGCTGATGTTGTTGCTGATAGCAGTGGGGATTTGGGCCTATCAATCATGGTTGATGGGAATGTGGTTGGACAAGCGGTTGTTCTTTCTGGCTTTGTCTTGGGTAATGGTGCTGGCACCTTTTCCTACCATATTTTTTCTGATGTGGAACCGCAATTTGCAACTGACCCGCAATCTGAAAGAAGCTATGGAGATGAACGGTCACCTTTCAAGGAGAATATCCCCGGAAGTTGGGATAGCGAGCTTGGAAGACAAGGTGTTTTCCTCGGAAGAAGCGTTGGTGTTTGCCGGTGGCACCAAAGAAATGCTGGAAGTAAAGGCCGGAGATTTCCTTTATGCAGAGGCAAAGGGGAATTACGTAAAAGTAGGTTACCGTTCAGATTCGGATAAAGAAAAGAAAATTACATGGAGATTGTTGCGTGCCACCATGAAGCAGGCAGAGGAAGCTGTCTCTGCTTGCCCTTTTATTATCCGTTGCCATAGGGCCTTTCTTGTAAACATCCGGATGGTGGTGAAAGTAGATGGAAAACTCTCAGGGTATATAAAGCTGAAATCTGGAGGGTTGCGAAGAAGATGTTCCGGTTTCACGCGCATACGCCAAAGA
>ENA-OQKC01001090-OQKC01001090.1-human-gut-metagenome-genome-assembly--contig:-NODE-1090-length-9926-cov-4.729156_pt1 | contig 9926 bp, 9 predicted proteins | sample MGYA00242774_ERZ504790 | MGnify/ENA primary metagenome ERZ504790 (study PRJEB26092, sample SAMD00036419) | human gut metagenome | host: Homo sapiens | study: EMG produced TPA metagenomics assembly of the...
TCGCGGGCAAAGCCCATCTCATGAGTTACCACAACCATGGTCATGCCGGATCTTGCAAGCTCCTGCATCAGTTCCAGGACCTCTCCTACCATCTCCGGATCAAGAGCAGATGTAGGCTCATCAAACAGCATCACGTCCGGGTTCATAGCAAGAGATCTTGCAATGGCGATACGCTGCTTCTGACCGCCGGAAAGCATGTCCGGATAGGAATCTGCCTTATCCGGAAGACCTACTCGCTCCAGAAGCTCCAGTGCCGTTTTTTCAGCCTCTTCCTTACTCATAAGATTCAGAGTCACAGGTGCGAGCATAATGTTCTCTTTTACTGTCTTATGTGGAAAAAGATTAAACTGCTGGAATACCATTCCGATCTTCTGACGATGACGGTTGATATCCACCTTGGAATCTGTGATGTCGGTCCCCTCAAAGAGGATTTTTCCCCCGGTCGGCTCCTCAAGGAGATTCAGGGAACGGAGGAATGTAGATTTACCACAGCCGGATGGTCCGATAATGGCTACTACTTCACCTCTGCGGATCTGTGTGGTGATCCCGTTGAGAACCTGATTGCCGCCATAGGCCTTTTCAAGTCCCTGTACATCCAGAAGCACTTCATTACTTACGCTCATTGGTTCTCAGCCTCCTTTCAAGTCTTCCTACCAGATAGGTAAGAAAACAAACGATCACAAGATAGATCGCAGCTACTACCAGCAGCGGGAACAGTGCACTGTAGGTCTGGCTTCGGATAATGTCTCCGCCACGGGTCAGATCCATAAGTCCGATATAACCACTGATGGATGTCTCCTTCAAAAGTACGATCAGCTCGTTTCCAAGGGCCGGCAGGATGTTCTTGACCGCCTGCGGAAGAATGATCTTGATCATAGTCTGTGTATAGTTAAGACCCAAGCTCCGTCCTGCCTCAAACTGTCCCTGATCAATAGACATGATACCGGAACGGACGATCTCAGCCACGTATGCAGCAGAGTTCATACCAAAGGCGATAATGGCAACAACTATCTTACCCGGATCTATGGTTGCAAAAATAACATAAAATACGATCAGCAGCTGTACCATCGTTGGGGTGCCACGGATCACAGTCAGATAAACACGACAGATCACATTAAGGATCTTAAGCTTACCTGTCTTATCATGTGTAGAACGGACAATAGCAATGACAAATCCCAGAAAAATACCAAGAAGTACAGCAAAAAAAGTAATGATGATGGTATTTTTCAGACCGGACAAAATGAACTGCCAGCGATTGTCGTCCAGAAAGTTAAACTGAAACTGTTCAATAAGACTCAAAATTTCCACCCTTTCCAAAACTACAGGTTCCGAAATCCGGAAAACATACCCGGATATCCGGAACCTGATCATTCGCTACTGAACCCTGCAACGAATATCTGTTTCTCAGCTTATCCGTTCAGAATCCTCTGATTTCTCTGTGCAAAATTATTTCTTTACAATAACAACCTGCTCTGCAGTTGTGTACGGATCAGTGAAATCAACGCTCTTTTTACGATCCTCTGTTACTGTCATTCCTGCAGCACCAAAATCAGCTTTTCCGGATTTAACAGAATTTACGATCGCATCAAACTCCATATCCTCGACCTTCAGCTCATATCCAAGCTTGTCGCAGACAGCCTGAGCGATATCAACATCAATACCTACGATCTTATCTCCGTCATAGTATTCGTATGGCTGGAAGGTTGCGTTTGTTGCCATGGTAAGAGTTCCCTTGGAGTGATCTGCATCCTTAGGAGTCTCATACGGTGTCTTACCTGCATCATCACCGATGTAGTTATCTCTGATGGAATCCAGAGTTCCGTCATCCTTCAGCTCCTTCAGCGCTTCGTTGAACTCTTTGGTAAGGTCTGCATTATCTTTGGAAAGACAGATTGCATACTCCTCTTTATCAAAAATATCCTCAACGATCTCAAGATCATCGTTTTTCTCAACAAATTTCTTGGCAGGCTCGCTGTCGATCACTACGCAGTCAATCTTACCCTGTTTCAAAGCCATAACAGCGTCATTACCTTTGTTGTATCTCTCTACTGTTGCGTCTTTAACCTCTGTAGCGTCTGCATCACCGGTTGTTCCAAGCTGAACACCGATCTTCTTACCCTCCAGATCATCTGCGCTCTTGATCTCATCTGCTGCAAAAACAGCGGATGTCATAGAAACTGTCATAGCTGCTGCAAGTGCAAGTGCCATAAATTTTCTCTTCATTTTTTCTTCCTCCTGAATTCTATGTACTTTACGTTAACTGTCTCTCTGCTTCTGTCAGTCCAATTCGTAATGTACAGCATAATTATACATCTCCATGCATATTACTTTGTTTTATGATACCATGTTTCTGACAAAATGCAAGCATATAAAACCCATAAATCCGAAAATCCACCTGTAATTTATGGGAATTTCACAGGGAAAATTCACTTTTCAATAACAATTGTCCAATATACTATACTATTAAAGGCAACAAATGGAAAAAACCTGCGTGTTTTTTCCATGGGGGCTTGTGCTCCAACAGAAAAAACAAGTATACTATTCATAAACAAGAGGAGGTTACTATTATGAAATTCACGAAAATGCACGGCATTGGAAACGATTATGTATATGTAAACTGTTTTGAGGAGACTGTTAAGGATCCGGCCGCAGTGGCAAAATTTGTCAGCGACCGTCATTTTGGCATTGGTTCCGATGGTCTGATCCTGATCCGCCCGTCTGAGATTGCAGACTGCGAGATGGATATGTACAATCTGGACGGCTCTCAGGGTGCCATGTGCGGAAACGGTATCCGCTGCGTTGCCAAATATGTCTATGACCACGGCATTGTGGACAAAACTTCTTTAAGCATCGCCACAAGAAGCGGTATCAAATATGTGGATCTTACTATCCGCGACGGCAAGGCCTCCATGGTAAAAGTCAACATGGGCTCCCCGATTCTCACTGCAAAAGAGATCCCGGTGGTTGCCGAAACCGAGCAGGTGATCGACGCTCCCATCACCGTCGACGGAAAAGAATATCACATGACCGCAGTTTCCATGGGTAATCCTCATGCCATCATCTACGTAGACGATGTGAACAGCCTTGACCTGGAAAAGATCGGCCCGTCCTTTGAAAATCACGTATGCTTCCCGGACAGAGTCAACACTGAGTTTGTTCAGGTGATCGACCGCCACACCGTAAAGATGCGTGTATGGGAGCGTGGCTCCGGAGAAACCCTTGCCTGCGGCACAGGCGCCTGCGCAGTTACGGTAGCTTCCATCCTCAATGACAAGGTTGACGGCAGCAAACCGGTTACTGTACAGCTTCTTGGCGGAGACTTAAACATCTCCTGGGAAAGAGATGAAAACCTTGTATATATGACAGGACCTGCAACTACGGTGTTTGACGGAGAGATCGATCTTGGATTTTTAGGTGAATAAATGAAAAAGGAGGGAGCTTTTCGAAGCTCCCTCCTGCATATTATACTTTTCAGATAAATACCAGAACCCTCTCCACGATAAACACCGCCGCACACGCCAGCAGGGCTACTGTGATCAGGCTTTTTTCCTTATATGCAGCAATAAGTGCTACCAGGAAACCTGCTGCACCGGAGATGATGCTGTCTGTGGCCTTCAGGATGGCCGGGAAGGTCATGGCTGCCAGACAGGCATATGGCACATAATACAGAAAGGACTTGATAAACGGGCTTCTGATCTCGTTTTTTGCAAGAGCAAGGGGCAGCATACGGATGAGATAGGTGACAATTGCCATCACCAGGATATAAAGATATACATTATGACTCATGAACGGCTTCCCCTTTCTCTTCCAGCGGGCAGAAATAAGCTGCCAGGCCTGCTACCAGAAGTGTTGTGATAATGATCATAAATCCGGATGATACCTGTTTTAACACCGGTGTCACCGCAAAAACAGTACTGACTGCCATGGATGCCACAACCACCCCAAGAACCGGTCTGCTCTTTTTGGACGGCGGGATGATGATGGCCAGGAACATTCCGTAAATGGCAACGCTCAACGCACTAAGCATAAAATCCGGCAAAAGGCTTCCGGAGATTCCTCCTGCCAGAGTTCCAAGAGTCCATCCGGGAATTGCCACGCACATGGCTCCGTAATTATAAAATACGCTGACCTTTCCCTCCTGGGCCGCACTGATCCCGAAAATTTCATCGGTGATACCAAAAGCAGCGATGTATTTCAGGATACCGGACTCCTCACGCCGGAATTTCTGGGACAGGGAAAATGACATCAGGCAGTATCTCAGGTTGATGATCAGCTGGGTCATTGCCATCTCCCACATGGAGCCTCCGCAAAATAATGTCCAGTCCGCAAACTGACCGGCCGATGTCAGGTTGGTCAGGGAGATCAGAACTGCCTGCCAGATACGCAAGCCGCCGGCAACAGCCATCATGCCAAAGGTAAAGGATACCGCAAAATATCCAAGAGCGATGGGAACTCCATCCTTCATACCTTTTCTGAAACTTTCTCTTTTCATCGATTTCCTCCATTGTATGTACATTCCGTTATAAAACGCAACTATGAAAAGCACCTTTGCAGGCTTCTCCGATCTGTGCAGCGATCACCAGCGTCTCGTCTTACAGCGATCCAATAAATTAGTGCATCGCTATAGTTCGTTGTACATGTAAATAAGAGCGTGTCCGGAAACTTTTCTGCTTCCTGACACGCCCCTTTATTGTAGCATTGCCATATCAAAACTTCAATACTTCACAGCAAACACAGCTGTGCTTTTTCACCGATTTTATGCTTTTTCCACTATTTTATAGTAAGATCTGGCTGTCATGGAGTAGATCAGTCCATAGACCAGCGCAAAGGCCAGAACCGTTCCCGCAGTGCAGCCCACGTACAATTTTGTATTGGCCATTCCGAACAGCAGCAGGAGCCGGCGGATCAGCGGAAATGCCATGGAAATATGCACCATTGCCATCACAAGCGGGATAAAAAATACCAGAAGGATCTGTCTGCGGATAGCTCCTTTCACCTCTCTGCGGCTCATACCTACTTTCTGCATGATCTGGAACCTTCCCTGATCTTCGTAGCCCTCTGAGATCTGTTTGTAGTAAATGATCATCGCCGTTCCCATAAGGAACAGTGCTCCCAAAAAGATTCCAATAAACAGGATCGTTCCATTATCTACATAATACGTTTCGTACTCACTCTGGCGGACACCACCGATCACGATGGTATTCTCTGAAAAGCCACCGCTTCTGCAGTAATCTTTCAGTGCCTGATAAACAGCCTGGCCATACCGGATCTTTTCCTCCCCGCTGCCACGGATATCTACACCCAAATGAACTGTGAGATCTTTTCCAGCCTCGTAGGCATCAAGACCTTCATACATCTTTGTCCGAAGCCCGTCAATATACTCGAAATCGGAATCCGTCACAACAATTGCCGCCATATTGGATACCAGATTGTTCATGGCACTTAAAGGTGCTTTTTCCAGCCATTTTTTTACTGCAAAATCCCGGTCATCAATTTTTAATATGTCTTTTTCCTTTTCAGACGGATACCAGGCAAAGATCTCGCCGTCGTGAAGATCTGTTTTTTCACCGGTAAGTTTCTCATACTCAGACTGACGGATCGTATACAGATCTACGGATTTTCCATCTTCTGAGTAACTGTAAGCCTGTCCGATCATAATTACCGTTTTTTTCCTGCCTGCAGCCGATCTCGAGATAAGTTTCGTCCACTTGTTTTTTCTGCCGGCACCTGATCATTTTTGATTGCCTGTGCAAAAACTTTCTGAATCTGTTCACTCTGTTCCTGGCTGATGCCCGAAATCCTGGCATCCGTATCAAAAGGATACCGGTTCACCATGATGTCACCCATTCCAAAATACAGCGACACAGTCATAGAAAGAAGCAGGAGCACTCCTGTACTTAAAATACAGATGCTGGCCAGGCCTGCCGCATTTTGTTTCATACGATAGATCATGCCGGAGACACTGATAAAGTTGCCGGTTTTATAGTAGAACTTTTTGTCTTTCGCAAAAGTTTCAGGATTACAATGCTTCCTGCGGTAAAAAGAAGATACGTTCCTGCCATAACCAGAATCACTGCCAGAAGAAAAATGAAAATTGCCTGGATTGGGGATTCCGTGGTTACTGCCAGATAATATCCCACTCCAAGAGAAATCATCCCCAGAAGTGCCATGAGCCATTTTGCCCGGGGCTCCTTCTCTCCTGTGTTTCCGCCTCTCAGAAGTTCTATGGGGTTATTCATCCTTACTCTGGTAAGATTCAGTGCCAGAATAACAAGAAAAATCCCTCCAAATCCTGCGATGCAAAACAGGATTCCTGTAATGGAAACATAAAATCCCAGCACTGCCGGAACATGAAGAAAACGGAAAAGCAAAAGCAGGGAGAGCTTGCTTCCAAGGATGCCAATCCCGATCCCTGCCGTCAGAGAAAGCAGCGAAGTCATGCTTGTTTCCAGAAACATCACTTTTCCGATATGGCCTTTTTCCAGTCCCAGAATGTTGTAAAGCCCGATTTCTTTCTGTCTGTGTTTCATGAGAAAACTGTTGCTGTAGATCAGAAAGATAACGCAGAAAATTCCAACAACCACTTCACCGGTTCCTACGATCATCCTCACTTCTGCTGCCTGGGGCACTGCTTTCTCCAATGTGGGACAGTCCCGCAGAAATTCCATCATATACATCATGGCAATGCAGAAAATGCAGGTAAGCATATAGGGAACATAGGTGCTCCGGTTATTCCGGATGTTCTGCACTGCCAGTTTTCCAAACATTCCTTTACGCATAGGTCTCACCGCCTGTCGTAAGGATCGTCAGGGTATCTGCAATCATCTGGTACATTTCCTGTCTTGTTTTTGTGCCACGGTAGATCTGGTGGAACACTTCGCCATCCTTGATAAAAAGTACTCTGGATGCGTGGCTGGCGGCCTGCGCGCTGTGAGTTACCATGAGAATGGTCTGGCCTTCCCGATTTACCTCATTGAACATGGAAAGAAGATCGGAGGCTGCACGGGAATCCAGGGCTCCGGTCGGTTCGTCCGCAAGGATCAGCTTCGGATCTGTGATCAGTGCCCTTGCAACTGCTGCTCTCTGCTTCTGTCCGCCGGAAACCTCGTAGGGGAATTTTTCCAGAAGCTGGTTGATGTGAAGGGCTTTTGCAATGGGACGGATCTTCTGCTCCATCTCCTGATAATCTTCCCCTGCCAGCACGAGAGGAAGATAAATATTGTCCCGGAGGCTGAAGGTGTCCAGAAGATTGAAATCCTGGAACACGAAGCCTAAGTTCTTCCGACGGAATGCGGAAATTTCTTTTTCTGTCAGGTGAGTAATGCTTTTTCCTTCCAGAAGCACTTCGCCGGATGTGGGGCGGTCCAGGGCTGCCAGAATATTCAGAAGTGTTGTTTTTCCGGAACCGGACTCTCCCATGATCGCCACATATTCTCCTTCTTCCACCGAAAATGTCACATTGAAAAGTGCCTGCACTTTATTTCCGCCGAAGCGGGTGCTGTATATCTTTTTTACATTTGTTACTTCCAGTAATGCCATACGCTAATTCCTTTCTTATCTGTATTTACAGCGATCCAGGGAGTCGTGCATCATGTTCTAAAGCGATCGAACCTGATGTAAGAATTACCCGAAACGCTATGTTATGGTTTCAGTATAAGAAAATTCTCCGGCGGCTGCCATCGAAGTGGCTTACATTTTACGGAGGAAGCTTACATTTGTGTAAGGTTAATACATCTCCAGATCTTTTTTCCACAGGCTCATCCGAACTTCCGTGCCTTTATCCACCTGGGAATCCACAGTGATCTCGTGACCCAGTTTTCTCAGGATCTTCCGGCTTAAATACAGACCGATCCCGGTAGCACGGTTGTCCTCCCGTCCATTGACGCCTGTGTAGCCTTTTTCGAAGATGCGCGGAAGATCCTCCGGCTGGATTCCGATGCCGGAGTCTGCGATGACCAGAGTTGCCGGGGCCGTATTACAAATCCCCGGAGCCGTATTCTGCTTCAAATTTGGATTCTCAGATACCCTGTTTCCACGCTCATCCTCCAGCCAGATTTCAATGCCGCCCGTTCTTGTATATTTCAACGCATTGGAAAGAATCTGTCCAATGACAAAACCAAGCCATTTTTCATCGGTAAGAACGATCGCATCTGTCCCCTCATATGATAACGAAAGCTTTTTTGACACAAAGATCCCTGCGTATTTATGGATCTGCTCCCGGATGATCCGATCCAGCGAGCATCGGGTCAGCTTCAGATCGGCGGACATGTCCTCCGTGCGAAGGTAGCCCAACACCATCTCCACATACTGTTCAATGCGAAAAAGCTGTGCCCCGGACTCCCGGTTCTCCTCCGGCTCCTCCCGAAGCAGCAGGCGTAGAGCAAAGATCGGCGTCTTGATCTGATGTGCCCACATAGTGTAGTAATCGGTCATTTCTTCCAGAGAACGCTGCCGTTCTGTCTCCGCACCCATCCGCATGCCGTCCAGTTTCCGGATGATATCCCTGTAAAGAAGCTCCACCTCATCGGTGGTCTCGCCCAGCCGGTCCAGATTAATCTCCGGAGCTTTTTCCACCAGGATTAAGTTCTGCACCTTCTGTCTGTAACAGGCATAACCGTATAAAAAAACGGCAGCTCCTGCTCCCAGCCACAGAACTGCCAGATAGACCGCCGCCTCCAGGGGAAGCTGGTACAGGCAGATCACTGCTGTCGACACAGCCGCCATAAAAACACAGGCGATGAAAAAAATTTTTGTCTGTTTTAAATATGCTCGAAATGATTCCATAAAAACCTCACACCATATATCCAAGACCTTTTCGCGTGATGATAAAATCCACAAGGCCTGCCGCCTCCAGTTTTTTGCGAAGGCGTGTAATGTTTACGGTCAGGGTGTTGTCATCCACAAAGCTGTCACTTTCCCACAGTTTTGTCATAATGGCATCTCTGGATACCGGTTTCCCTGCCTGGGAAAAAAGCAGTTCCAGGATACGCAGTTCATTTCTGGTCAGTTCCGTCTCCTCCCCGTTCCAGGTCAGTGTCGCTCTGGAAAGATTGAGAACCGCGCCTTTATGTTCCAGGACATTTCCCGGGTTTCCGAAGGAATAGGTTCTGCGGAGGATTGCCTGGATCTTGGCCACCAGTACGTCCATATCAAAAGGCTTGGCAATAAAGTCATCGGCTCCACGGCTCATGGCCATGACCATGTTCATGTTATCCGCTGCGGAGGAGATGAAGATCACCGGCACCTGGGAAACCTTTCGGATTTCCTCACACCAGTGAAAGCCATTATAAAATGGAAGTTTCAGATCCAGAAGAACAAGCTGAGGATCTTTCCCCGCAAATTCCTGCAGTATATTGGAAAAATCCTCAGCCAGAAAAACGTCATATCCCCAGGAACTGAGATGCTTTTTCAGAAGATTCGCGATTGTTTCGTCATCTTCTACAATAAAAATACGATACTTCATTCCTGTTTGTCCCTTTTATGCGATTGATTACGCCTCTGCTTCTCCATCCGGATCTACCAGGCGGTTCAGAACCTGGAATCCATTGTTACGGAGAACACTCTCTGCAACCAGAAGATCCTCACAGTGCATGATCGCTACCGGAACTTTCAGGCCTCTGTGGAAGAAGGTGTAGATGTAATGAAGGTTTACGTTGCTGTCGCCCATGACACTAAGAAGCTTGTCTAACCCACCGATCTCATCCTGAAGGTCTACCAGTATAGCCTGTGTGATACGAGTCATGTATCCATGCTCAGCCATGATCTCATCTGCTCTTTCCGGATTGTCGCATACCATACGGAAGTTTGCAAACTCCGGTGCGTCAAAGCAGCCGAAACCGTAGATATCGATCTGATTCTCTGCAAGAATCTTTGTAACTTTCTGAAGACTGCCTGGAGTGTTTTCTACGAAGACGATGTTCTGTTTT
>ENA-OQKC01001091-OQKC01001091.1-human-gut-metagenome-genome-assembly--contig:-NODE-1091-length-9918-cov-2.877030_pt1 | contig 9918 bp, 11 predicted proteins | sample MGYA00242774_ERZ504790 | MGnify/ENA primary metagenome ERZ504790 (study PRJEB26092, sample SAMD00036419) | human gut metagenome | host: Homo sapiens | study: EMG produced TPA metagenomics assembly of...
TTATCTACTTCAAACTTTGCAGTAGTCAGAGTGATGGCATCTTTCTGTTTCTGCGTTACTACGATACTCTTAGTCAAATCACCGGCTGCCAAGTTCAATACCACGTTACGGTCATCGACTCCTTCATCAGCGGGATACCTCAGATCAAAGGGGTCATCTTGGGGGCCATTCGCCTCCGCTGGTTTCGCGTCCTTTGGGTCAAGTTAGTCGGTGGGATACTCGGCATCGGATTAGGCTTATCCTTAGGTCGGGAAGGGCCGTCGATTCAGATCGGTGCCGTCGCGGCTCAAGGGATGAGTCGTCTGTTCGGACGGACGCGGATGGAGGAGCGATACCTTATCACAGCCGGGGCCAGTGCCGGGTTAGCGGCGGCATTTAACGCGCCCCTGGCAGGCGTCATGTTTGCCTTGGAAGAGCTGCACCGCAATTTTTCCGGTGTCGTCCTGGCACCGGCCATGGCAGCGGCTTTGATGGCGACCATGGTCAGTCGTTACCTTTTTGGACGGGAACCGGTTTTTCATTTCGGCATCTTGCCGCACTTTCCTCTGCGGTATATGTGGCTGGCCGTAATTTTGGGAATCATTGTCGGAATTGCCGGGGTGATTTTTAATAAAGGATTGCTAAATATACATTATTTCTATGAGCTTCCGGTATTTCGCAATCGCTATATGCCCATCGCCTTTGCCATGAGCATGGCCGGCGTCTTAGGCTATGTTTTTCCCGACGTCCTAGGCGGTGGCAATGAGCTGGTTAACGCTTTGTACACCCTGCCGCTGTCCCTTCAGCTGTTTGCCCTCTTGTTGGTCGGAAAATTTCTCTTCACTCTTATCAGTTACGGCTGCGGCGTTCCTGGCGGCTTCTTTTTGCCCATGCTGGTACTAGGGGCGCTGACTGGCGGCATGGTGGGAATTATTTTCATTCAGATGGGCCTTATTTCATCGTATTATCTATCGAATATCGTCGTCCTTTCCATGGCCGCTTTTTTTGCCGCTTCCGTTCAATCTCCGGTTACGGGGACCATCCTCATTATGGAAATGACCGGTTCCTATGAACACCTGTTGGCTTTGTGTACGGTCTCTTTGGTAGCCCTCGTCGTGGCCCAGCTCTTTCGGGGCGAACCGATTTATGAAGTACTGCTCCAGCGCAGTCTGGCCAAGCATAAACCTGCCTTATCGTCGAGTGAACGGCGAAACCTCTTAGAATTGACCGTCGTCAGTGGAAGTCAGGCTGACGGCAAGTATATCGGACGCATTGCCTGGCCCTCTCATACGGCCATCGTTGACGTAAAACGCGGCAGTGGCGACATCATCCCTGATGATGAGACTTGTCTTCGAGCGGGAGACTACCTCTATGTACTGACCGACTCCATTGAAGGGGCCGAAGCGATAAGAAATATTGTGGAGAGAACAGGCGACGAGAACATGTAAAATTGTATAATAATTATAGAAAAATAAGACTAGGTGCTAAAAAATATCTGTCATACTTGAGTATTAAGGCATATATGATGTTTCGAAAGTAATCAGAACAGAGAATAAAACAATCAAAAAGTAGGTTTAACTATCCATTTTTTTGACTTATGGTGATGAGTTTGCTATAATTCAGGACGTACTTGAGATTGTATTCATTCGAAGAGGTGGTTTTTTGCGAAATCGTATTTTGAAACATCGTATGTTAATCTTAGTGACAATGATCTTTGTATTTGCATTTTCGTCTTTGGCTTGTGCAAGTGTACAAATGGGAATGAAGGGCTCTCTTGTTCAGAGCGTTCAATATATGCTTCAAGATGCGGGCTACTTGTCCGGTAGTGCAGATGGTGATTTTGGTGCTCAGACGCAGCAGGCTGTCGTACAATTCCAGACAGACCATGGTCTGTCTGCCGACGGTATCGTCGGCTCGCAGACGATGGAAGCGCTCTCTGAAGCCAGTGGCCGTCCGGTTCCGGAAGAAGCTGCGTCGGCGACGGAAGGTCATCAGCGTCGGTTGGTTATGGAAGCTACGGCTTATACGGCTCAAGATGGCGGTGGCAGCGGTTATACGGCTACCGGCCAGTATCTCCAGCGTGGGATGGTTGCCGTTGACCCGTCGGTTATTCCCCTTGGCTCACAGCTTTACATCGAAGGTTACGGCTATGCCGTGGCTGCCGATACCGGTGGAGCTATCGTAGGTGACCGTATTGACTTGGCTATGGACTCCACGAGTGAAGCCCTCAATTTTGGCCGTCAAGACGTCGTCGTTTATGTATTAGGTTAATCTCAAGTTGATGCTAGGATATCAATTAGCTGAAAAGGGGCTGTTGTACAGTAAGTTGTGCAACAGCCTTTTTTTTCGCCCCGTTTTGTGGTATCCTTAAAAGGATTTATATAGTGATGTAATTCAGGGAGGCTATTGCTGAATGAAAAATACTATTGCACTTATCCTCGCTGCCGGCAAAGGGACTCGGATGAAATCGAAGCTCCCCAAGGTTTTGCACAAAGTCGGCGGCGTTCCGATGGTGGAACAGGTGCTTCGGGCTGTTAAGACAGCCGGAACGACGCGCCAAATTGTTGTTGTCGGTTTTGGCGGGGAAACGGTCCGCGATTACCTCGGTGATCAGGCCGAAACGGTCGTACAGCAGGAACAGCTCGGTACGGGTCATGCCGTACTTCAGGCAGAACCGCTGTTAAACGGCGTTTCCGGTACCCTTTTAGTCACTTGCGGTGATACGCCGCTGGTAACGACAGAGACCTTTACGGCCCTCGTCGACTGCCATGAAAAAAGCGGTGCTGCGGCAACGGTACTGACGGCGCATATGCCGGATCCTACGGGGTATGGCCGTGTCATCCGCGATGATAAAGGGCAGGTCGTCAAAATTGTCGAACAGAAAGACGGCACGCCGGAAGAACTCCTTGTCGACGAAGTAAACGCCGGCATTTACTGCTTTGATATGCCCCTTTTGTGGGATATGCTGCATAACGTTACCAATGACAATGCCCAGGGCGAGTATTATCTGACCGATATCATCGGCATGCTCGTATCGTCGGGCCACATTGTCAGCGCCTTTGCGGCACCGTCTTATGACGAAACGCTGGGCGTCAATTCCCGCCAGCAAATGGCCGAAGCCGAACAGATTTTGCGCCGTCGCAAGCTTCAGCAGCTCATGGCTGACGGCGTTTCGATCATCGATCCCAATAATACCTATGTCGATACGACCGTTACCATCGGCCGCGATACGGTACTTTATCCGGGGACGATCCTCGAGGGCCATACGGTCATCGGCGAAGACTGCCACATCGGACCCTATGTCCGCATGACCAATGTACAGATGGGCGACGATGACCATGTCCAATTCATGTACGCCCACGACTGCCAGATCAAAAATGGCTGTGAAGTCGGACCCTTCGTCCACTTCCGACCCGATACGGTCATCGGCAATCACGTAAAAGTCGGAAATTATATGGAAGTCAAAAACTCGACGATCGGTGACGGCACGAAACTGCCCCATCTCAGCTATATCGGGGACAGCGATGTCGGTCAGAACGTCAATATCGGCTGTGGGACGATTACCGTCAATTACGACGGCAAGATCAAACACCGTACGACCATCGGCGACCATGCCTTTGTCGGCTGCAACAGCAACCTCGTGGCCCCGGTTACGGTCGGTGATTATGCCTATGTCGGTGCCGGATCTACGATTACCAAAGACGTACCGGCAAAATCCTTATCCGTTGCCCGTGCACGGCAGCGCAATATCGAAGGCTGGGTTAAAGACGATACATATAAGAAATAATACTTTCTCCACCTAGCGTTTATCGGTTTTTATATCGAATCATATATTACAATATTCATATCAGGGAGGCTCACTATGAGTTACGAAGACGGGAAAAAGCTGAAGATTTTTACGGGGAACGCCAATCCGGAATTGGCCAAAGAAATTGTTGAGTACCTTGGCTTAGAATTAGGCAAGGCCTTTGTCGGCAAGTTCAATAATGGTGAAATTCAGGTCATGATCGATGAAAGCGTTCGCGGTAAGGATGTATTCGTCATTCAGCCGACCTGCCAACCGGCTAACGATACCCTTATGGAACTGCTGATCATGGCAGATGCCTTGAAACGCGCTTCGGCAAAACACATCACCGCCGTTGTTCCGTACTATGGTTACGCTCGTCAGGACCGCAAGACCCGCGGCCGTGAACCGATTACGTCTAAATTGGTCGCTGATTTAATGACCAGAGCGGGCATTACCCGCGTCGTTACGATGGACCTCCATGCCGGTCAGATCCAGGGCTTCTTTGACATCCCTGTCGATCACCTCGGCTCGGCTTCCATCATTGCTCGGTATATTAACCAGAAAAAAGAAGAAACGGATTTGGGCGACCTCGTCGTCGTATCTCCGGATCTCGGTGGCGTAACCCGTGCCCGTGACTTGGCTGACCGGGTCAGTGCACCTATCGCCATCATTGAAAAACGCCGTCCTCGTCCGGGCGTCGCTGAAGTCATGAATATCATTGGCGACATCAAAGGCAAGACTTGTATCCTCGTCGACGACATCGTCGATACGGCAGGTTCCTTGTGCGGCGGTGCTAAGGCCTTGAAAGAAATGGGAGCTTCCCGCGTCTTTGCTGCCTGCGCTCATGCCGTCCTCACCGATCCGGCTGTCGAACGGATTCAGAAATCGGTCATCTCCGAATTGATCATTACCAATACGATTCCCTTGCCGCCGGAAAAGAAGAGCGACAAGATCAAAGTCCTTTCCGTAGCACCTCTCTTAGGGGAAGCTATCATGCGCATCTTCCATGACGTCTCTGTCAGCCGTCTTTTCGATAAATAAGGAAACTGCACCGTGCATATGATCGTAGGCCTGGGCAATCCGGGCCGCCAATATGAACAATCAAAACATAATACGGGATTCGATGTCATCGATGAACTGGCCAAGCGCTGGGAAGTTACGTCCTGGCAGGAGCGGATGGACGCTCTCGTCGCCCAGGTGACCGTTGACGATGAAAAAATCATCCTGGTCAAGCCCCAGACCTTCATGAATGACAGCGGCCGGGCTGTCGGCCCTTTGATGCGTTGGTATAAGGTAGAGCAGCCTGACGTCTACGTCGCTTATGACGACATGGATCTGGCTGTCGGCCGCCTGCGCATTCGCAAAAACGGTAGTGACGGCGGGCACAATGGCATTAAGAGCCTGTTTGCCAACGGCTGTACCGATTTTACCCGATTCCGCGTCGGCATTGGCCGCCCGCTGCCTCATCACGATGTCATCGACCATGTCTTGACGCCGTTTCCGGAAGAACTTCGCGAAAAGTATCATCAGGGAATCGAAGACGCGGCGACGGCCATTGAAGGCTGCCTGCGCCTCGGTGTCGATAAAGGCATGAACCGCTATAACCCGCGGAAAAAGAAACAATGAGATAAGAGGCTGCCGCGTCTGCGGCAGTCTTTTTTTTCACGTACCTTTCAGGAGGAACCCTATGATTGAGAAACTGCATACGTCGCCGGACGTATACCGTATCCGCGTCGTGTTACCGGATAATCCGCTCCAATATTTAAATGCCTATGTCATCAAGGGCAAGACCGAGAATTTGGTCATCGATACGGGCTTCAATCGTCCGGAATGTCAGGATGCCCTGTGCCGTGGTTTGGAAGAACTGGGCATCGAGTTCCGACACACGTCCCTCTTTTTGACCCATCTCCATGCCGATCACACGGGCCTTGTCGGCCTGTTTGCCAAAGAAGGCTGCCCGATTTACATGCACCCCGTCGACTATCAATACCTCGTCGACTCTGAAGACGGCTCGACCTGGAAGGCGGCCGAAGATAATTTCATGCGTGAAGGGATGCCGCCGGAAGAAATTAAAAGCCAATTTTCCAACCAGGCCCGGACCTTTTCGCCGGATCCGCACTTCCCGATTCAAGCCGTCGGCGATGGGGACGTCCTGCACCTGGCAGATTGTGAACTCACGGTCATCCATACGCCGGGCCATACACCGGGCCTGTGCTGCCTCTATATGCCCTGTGAAGGCCTTTTCTTTACGAGTGACCATATTCTCTTCGATATTACGCCCAACATCCAAGTCTGGTATCATATGAAGCATGCCCTGCGCGGTACTTGGAAAGTTTGCAAAAAGTGAAGAAACTTCCCGTCCGCCTGGCCCTGCCAGCTCACCGGAAGGGGATACTGCTATTACCGGCCGCATTGATGAACTCTTGGCTCATCATGACCGACGCCTGCGGGAAGTCCTGCGTTTGGCCGGAGACTATCCTCACAGCACGGCCTATGAAATTGCCCCTCATATGACCTGGTCCATGCGCGGCAAGCCCTGGCATGAATTCCCGCCGACGCAGAAGTGGTTTGCCTTAGGGGAAACCTTGTCTCATATCGAATACCTCATGGATAAGGGCCTTCTCCGATGCACGGAAGAAGGGGGCGTCCGCCGGTATGACGTCGTCCCCGGGATGGACGTCGCTCATCTCGTTGACGGCGTGTAATTAATTATCTTTTGTTTATCGAAACGCACTGCGATATTTCACCTTCGCAGTGCGTTTTTTTACCCTTTTTCGTTTTACGGGCCGTTTTTTGGCAAGACAGGTGGCCCCTAAAAAGCTCATGTTGTCTAACCTGATGGAGAACGATTTGTGATGAACGCGGCGTAATCCGAGCGGATGAAAAAATTATGGAACTGATTTGTCTTTTTGTAAAGGGCGGCAAAGCCCGTAAATACTGCATAAAATCATACAAACTGGAACTATGTAAGGTCTTCCTTCATTTACTTATATAAAGAATAATAATTCTCCGTTATTGACAAATATGACAATTTGACCTATAATAGTCACATAAGAAAAAGTATTAATTAGGAAGCAAATGCTTATAATTTATTTAGATTATATAGCTTATTTTATTTTTGATTGAGGGTACAATCCCCTGGAGGAGGAATTGATATGAAGCATGTTGAATTTTACCGCAATGATGCAGATGGTAAAGTTTTGGTCGTCGTCGGCGCACAGGCACCGGAAGAAGTCATTTATGCAGGCCAAAAATTGACGCATCTCGTCGCTGGCTCTGTTGATGCAGCACAGGAAAAACACGTACCGTGTATCCAGAAGATTGACAACCATTTGGAAGTTCAGGTCGGCTCTGTCATTCATCCGATGGAAGAAAAACACTATATTGAATGGATTGCCCTGGTCGATGATAAAGGCGTAGATATCCGTTATCTCAAACCGGGTGAAGAACCGAAGGCTCATTTCGAAACTGGTGATAATGGCGAAGTTTATGCATACTGCAACCTCCACGGCCTGTGGAAAGAAACTTTCTCCGTTAAAGAAGCTCCGGCCCTTGACAGCGCAATGTGTTCACCGGAATTTGGTGGCTGCGTAATTCACGACGTCTAAGAGAAACAGGAGGAATAACACCATGAAAGTATTTGATTTTACCGTTAAAGATATCCGCGGCGGTGACGTTGCCCTGAGCCAGTACGAAGGCAAATTGCTGCTCATCGTCAACACGGCCAGCAAATGCGGATTTTACGCCGCAGTACGACGGCCTGGAAGCCCTTTATAAAAAATATAAAGACAAAGGCTTAGTCATCCTCGGTTTCCCGTGCAATCAGTTCTTGGAACAGGATCCGGAAGATAATAAACATATCGAAGATTTCTGCCGCCTGAACCACGGCGTTACCTTCCCGCTCTTCGCTAAGATCGACGTTCGCGGCGAAAAAGCAGATCCCCTTTACAAATATCTCACCGAAGCAGCTCCCTTCAAAGGTTATGAAACGGATAAAGACAGCGGCCGCCTGATTCAGCAGGTCGTAGCTGAACACTATCCGGACAATGCCGAAGGCAACGGCATTAAATGGAATTTCACGAAATTCCTCGTCAGCCGTGACGGCAGCCAGGTTCAGCGTTTTGAACCGAGCACGACTCCGGAAGAATTAGATCCCATTATCGAAAAGGCTCTCTAATCTCTAAGAATCGAAGCCCTACATTACACTTTGTGTTGTAATGCAGGGCTTCTTTTTTTGTTTGTTGTATTGACTTTTGATGGGAAAACTTTCACAAATTTAAGACAGTCTTGTTTTTCAGAACCTTTACGGATTCTTTTCTTTATAAAATGTAATCGTCGTCACGATGAATCTTTGCTCCTTGAAAAGGCCATGCGACGATTACATAAATATGTATGCGTTTAGACAGAATCGGCATAAGATGAACGTTTTACTGGAAAGCTCTTGCGTAAAATTTTTATAAATAGTACAATGAGGATAACAAATAGTCATCTAGTTAATACCATAGCTACATAGCTTATAGTGATTATTTTGTCCTTGCAATGTAATGGGATGACTCCAATGTGTACACGGATTCTTTCAAGTTACGATGTTTTACAGAAAGGGGAACAGTATTATGACACAGAAAGTTTTTAAGACAATGGATGGCAACGAGGCAGCCGCCCATATCGCCTATGCCTTTACGGAACTGGCATCCATCTTCCCGATCACGCCGTCGTCGCCGATGGCTGAACACGTTGATGAATGGGCTGCTCATGGCCGTAAAAACCTGTTTGGCGCTACCGTACAGGTTCAGGAAATGCAGTCTGAAAAAAGGTGCTGCCGGCGCGATGCACGGTGCTTTGAATACCGGTGCCCTCACGACGACTTTCACGTCCTCCCAGGGCATGATGATCATGCTCAGCAATATGTTCAAGATTTCCAGCGAATTGCTGCCGGGCGTTTTCCACGTCGCTTCTCGTACGGTTGCTACCAACGGCTACACGATTTTTGCCGGCCACGACGATGCGATGGCTATGCGCGGCACGGGCATCAGCATGATGTGTGAATCCAGTGTTCAGGAAATCATGGACCTGGCTGCTGTCGTCCATGCGACGGCCATTACCTGTCGTATTCCTATTATCAACTTCTTCGATGGTTTCCGTACGTCTCACGAAATCCAGAAAATCGAAGTTATTCCTTATGAAAAACTCCGTCCGATGCTCGATATGGATGCCGTTCGCGAATTCCGTAAACGCGGCATGAACCCGGACAATCCGGAAGCTATTTCCTTCTGCGAACCGGCTGAAGTCTTTATGCAGCATCGTGAATCTTTGAACAAATTCTATGACCGCGTTCCTGAAGTTGCTGAAGGCTACATGAAGCAGATCAGCGAAATCACGGGCCGTGAATACCACCTCTTCAACTACACTGGCGCTCCCGATGCTGAACTCGTTCTCGTCGCTATGGGTTCCGGCGCACAGACCATTGAAGAAACGGTTAAACTGCTTGTCGAAAAAGGCGAAAAAGTCGGCTGTATCAACGTTCACATGTTCCGTCCCTGGTCGGAAAAACACTTCTTGGCAGCCGTTCCCGATACCGTTAAGAAAATTGCCGTCTTAGACCGTACGAAAGAAACGGGCGCTAACGGCGAACCTCTGTACCACAGCGTAGCTGCTTCCTTCGCGGCTGCTGACGTAGCTCCGAAAGTTTACCACGGCCGTTATGGCATCGCTTCGAAAGAATTCTTACCGGGCGACGTCGTTGCTGCTTTTGACAACTTGAAAGCCTTCGAACCGAAGAACGACTTCACCTTGAGCATCGTCGACGATGTTACCCATAAATCCCTGCCGCGCGTCCAGAACGTCGATACGGCTGGTGAAGGCCTGAAAGCTTGTAAGTTCTGGGGCTTCGGTTCCGACGGTACGGTTGGCGCTAACAAGAGCGCTATCAAGATCATCGGTGATAACACCGATATGTACGCTCAGGCATACTTTGCTTATGACTCGAAAAAATCCGGCGGCGTTACCGTATCGCACCTGCGCTTTGGCGATACGCCGATCAAGATGCCGTACCTCATCAATGACGCAGACTTCATCGCATGTCATCGTCAGTCCTATACGCACGGCTTCGACCTCCTGCGGGGCATCAAGAAGGCGGTACTTTCCTGCTGAAC
>ENA-OQKC01001092-OQKC01001092.1-human-gut-metagenome-genome-assembly--contig:-NODE-1092-length-9917-cov-2.703371_pt1 | contig 9917 bp, 6 predicted proteins | sample MGYA00242774_ERZ504790 | MGnify/ENA primary metagenome ERZ504790 (study PRJEB26092, sample SAMD00036419) | human gut metagenome | host: Homo sapiens | study: EMG produced TPA metagenomics assembly of the...
GTCTCGGTAATTCTCTTTCGGACCGCGACCGTAGTAGGTCAAGTCTGTAAAGCTTTCCGGCAACTGCATCCGCAGGCCTACACGCGGTATCATCGGAGCTTGGTCTCCTTCGGCCACGAACCGGTTGTCTACCTTGATGACTCCGCTGGCATATATCTTATAGGTGATGTCCCAACGGGCGTCTGTCTGTGGAAAACGGTAGGTCACCTTTACTGTCGTGGCATTGCTGCCCGGAGTCACTTGGAAACTTTCGGCTTTCGGTTCCTGGTAGCTTGCCTCTTTCCAGGCTTTGAGGCGGACGGGGAGGTTGGCTCCATAATCATTGTCCGTCGGTGCACGCCAGAAGAATGGGCGGGGACCTTGACCGTTCAGTATGTACTCGTGCTTCTTGTATAAATAGGAGGTGAGCAGACCGCTTTGCTTGTCGAAGGTGGCTTTGAAGTCGGGACCGGAGAACGCCACCAAATTTCCCTCTTCCTTAGAAGTGGCGGGCTGCTGTGCCGTAGCCTCTTTCTTGTAGAAAGTATGGACGTAGGTCTGTTCGCGTGCGATGACCGTGCCGGCCGGGAGGAAAGGCTCTGCCGTCTTGATGGCTGCATAGAACTCGATACGCACATCTCCCGTTGTCTGTTTCTCTTTGGGTATGCCGTTCAGGAAGCCGGTGGTTACCGTCTTGCCCGGTGCGGCATGGATATTTTCAATCTTGCCACGGTAGACTTCCTTTCCGTGGTCGCGGATGATGTAGTAGAAGTCGTACTTGTCGAGATTGGTGAAGGAGAAATCATTGCGGATTTTCACGGTGGAAGTCTGCTTGTCGAAATCAAGGAACTTGATGTTCTGGTATACTTTTCCCATCTCTTCTGTCTGCGGCTTGACACTGCGGTCGGGGTATACCACGCCGTTGATGCAGAAATTGCCGTCGGAGGGCGTGCCGTTCTCGCCATAATCGCCGCCATAGGTCCAGTATTTACGGCCGTCGTCTGTTTGGGCGGCAAAGCCCTGGTCTACCCAGTCCCAGATACAGCCGCCCTGGAGGATGGGATATTTTTCGATGATGTCCCAATACTCCTGGAAGTTGCCGAGGCTGTTGCCCATGGCATGGGCATACTCGCAAAGAATGAGGGGACGCGTCATCTCCTTGTTCCGGGCATACTTCTCCAGATAGGAAGGGGAAGCGTACATCGGGCAGTAGATGTCCGTATTCCATTCCAACAGTGCGCGTTCATACTGGATGGGACGACTGTCGAGCGTCTTCAAGGTGTTGTAGGTAACGTAGAAATTCAATCCGTTTCCGGCTTCGTTGCCCAGCGACCAGATGATGACTGACGGATGGTTCTTGTCCCGTTCGTACATATTCATGGTACGGTCGAGGTGGGCATTCATGAAGAGCGGATTGTTTCCCAGCGTGCCGCCTACACGCAGGTCGTAACCCATGCCGTGGCTTTCTATATTGGCTTCGTCGATGACGTAGATACCATATTCGTCACAGAGTTCGTAGAAACGTTCCTGCTGGGGATAGTGACAGGTGCGGACGGTATTGACATTGTATCTCTTCCAAAGCTCGAAATCTTTCTTCATCAGTTCTTCGGAGACATAGTGACCGGTATTCTCGTTGTGTTCGTGATAGTTCACGCCTTTCACGAGGATAGGTTGTCCGTTTACCAACAGTTGCTTGTCCTTGATTTCCACTGTACGGAAACCTACTTTGCAGCTTGTCGCTTCAATCACATCTCCGTTCGGGCGCTTCAAGCTGACGACGAGGGTATAGAGGTTGGGCGTTTCGGCTGTCCATTGCAGGGGTTCCTGGATGGTCTTCTTGGTGAATTCCACTTCCGTTTGGTCACCGCTGACCTGAGTAGAGGACTGGGCTATCTGCTGGTCGTTCTTGTCCAGCAGGCGGTAACCAACGACAAATGGGGAATTTTGTCCGCTTTCATTGGTAAACTGCACCTTTACCTTGAGGATACCGTTCCGGTAGTTCTCATCCAAAGGAGACTCCACCTTGAAGTCCGTGAGATGGATTTGAGGCTGGGCATATAAGTAAATGTCCCGTTCGATACCACTGATGCGCCAGAAGTCCTGGCATTCCAGATAGTTGGCATCGGAAAAGCGGTGTATCTGAATGGCAATGACATTCTTCCCTTTCTTGGCAATGGCGCTGACGTTGAAACGCGCCGGAGTCTTTGCATCTTTACTCATGCCTACAAACTTGCCGTTGAGGTAGTAGAAGGCTGCCCCGCGTACACCGTCGGCACTCAGGAAAATCTCCTTATCGTCCCAGTCTCCCGGAAGAGTGAACTCGCGGCGGTAGGTGCCGGTGGGATTCCATTCTTGGGGAACGTACGGAGGGTTGGGCTTGTCCCAATAAGGAGGATAGCCCGAAGAACAGAACTCATAGGGATGGTTCACGTAGATGGGCGTGCCGAATCCTTGCAACTCCCAGTTTCCGGGTACATTGATGTCCGGCCAGCGGCTGGCGTCCACACGGTCCATCATGAAGTCCGTGGGGCGGTCGGCGAAGGTTTCCACATAATGGAATTTCCATTTCCCGTTAAGGGACAAGCGGAAGGTTCCGTTCTTGCGGTCATTGATGACGGCATCAGCCTCCGTGACGTAGGAGGTGAACGTGCTGCGGGCAGGCTCCCGGTTGATGCTTGTCAGCTTGGGGTTGGTAATCTCTTCGTAGCGATTGTTCTCCTGAGCAGTCAGGGCAAAGGGAAAAGCTGCGAGGCAAGTGAGTAAAAAATACTTTTTATTCATAATTGCTTTTATTTCTTTGTGGTAGGTTCAGAGACCGGGAATACGAGCCCTTCACGCAACCACTTCTCCAGTTCTTCCGTCCATTGACGCTTGTAGGTGAAGTTGTCCCGGAATCCCCAGCCATGTCCGCCGGTGGGGTAGGCATGCAGGCTGGCAGGTACTTTATGGTCGCGCAGGGCAAGGAAGTAACCGATGCCGTTGATGGGCGGCACTGCGTCATCGTCCGAAGAAAGCATGATGAAAGCTTGCGGAGTGCGTGGGGACACTTGCCTTTCGAGGGAGTATTTTTGTTCCAGTTCCTGAGATGGATTTTCTCCGATAAGGTTCTTACGGGAACCTCCATGGGTAACGCCTTTCTGCATGGAAATCACCGGATAGAACAAGATCTGGAAGTCGGGACGGGTCTTGTCACTGCTGTATAGTGTGGCAAGCGAAGCTGCCAGATGGCCGCCGGCAGAAGCGCCCATGATGCCTACACGCTGAGGATTGACACCCCATTCGGCGGCATGTTCGCGTACCATGCGGATGGCTTGTTCGGCATCGGAAAGGGGCACTTCATGGTGCCCGTTGGGCATACGGTATTTCAGTACTGCATAGGTGATGCCTTGTGTGTTGAACCAGGGAGCCATGTCGTGTCCCTCGTGCTTCATGGCCAGCCCCCCGTAGCCGCCTCCCGGACACATGATGATGGCCATGCCGTTGGGGTGGGAGGCAGGGTACACCGTAAGGGTAGGGGTGGTGACATCGGACACCCATTCGTTGTTATGGTTCTGTCCGGAATTGGTCAGTTCGTTGTTATTGGGGGCACCGTTGGGCCATAGGGGCAGCTCAACGGGCTTTTGTGCAGATAACATGGTCGCTGCAAATAGAAAAGATAAAAGTAGAATCTTTTTCATGTTCTTGGTATTAAAAGTTATTGGTTTTCATGGAAGCTTTGATGAGTAGAATATCAGAATGGCATAAGCACCCAGCGCCAGCACTTCGGACCAGGTGTTCTGCAACCATGCATCGTTTACGAGGTTGATTCCTCCGAAACGCATGGCAGCACTTGCCACGCCCATCAATGCACCGCCGGCAATGAAACCGGAGGCAAGCAGGGTACCTTTCTCCCCGCGTTCGGCATTGAGAGCGGCATCCTTGCTGCGGCTGGTCACGTACCAGTTGATGGCACCGCCCACTACCAACGGAACATTCAGTTCCAATGGGATGAACATACCCAATGCAAATGCCAGTGCGGGAATCTTGCAGAAATTGAGGATGACGGCCAGCACTGCACCGATGCCGTAGAGCAGCCAAGGAGCACCCACACCGTTCATCAGAGGTTCGATAACGGCCGCCATGGCATTGGCTTGCGGAGCGGCCAGCTGTCCGCTGGTGAAACCGTATGTCTTGTTTAGGATAATCATTACACCACCTACGGTAGCGGCAGAAACGATGGTTCCGAGGAACTTCCAGGTCTCCTGCTTGGCAGGCGTGCTACCCAGCCAGTAACCGATTTTCAAGTCTGTGATGAAGCCTCCCGCCATGGACAGTGCCGTACATACAACACCGCCCATCACCAGTGCCGCAACCATCCCTTCGGGACCTTTCAGCCCTACGGCTACCATGACTACGGATGCCAGGATTAATGTCATCAGCGTCATTCCGGATACGGGGTTTGTGCCCACAATCGCAATGGCATTGGCTGCCACGGTGGTGAACAGGAAAGCGATACCTGCAACAAGCAGGATAGCTACAATGGTATGTGTCAAGTTGCCCTGCATCACATCGAAGTAGAAGAAGAGAACAACCAGCAGCAGCGTGATGATGGAACCGATGGCGATAATCTTCATAGAGATGTCCCGCTGTGTGCGTTTCACACTGGCTTCCACGTTGGACTTACCTCCCATTTCCTTGGCAGCCAGTCCTACGGCACTCTTGATGATGCCCCAAGACTTGATAATGCCGATGATACCTGCCATGGCAATGCCACCGATACCGATGCTCTTGGCATAGTACTTGAAGATTTCTTCCGGTAGCCATAGCGCCTATGGTTGCCGTGATTTCGGGGTTCCATTGGTTCAGTACGGAATCTCCCAAATCATGGACATACCGGGGATGATAATCCACCATACGGCCAGTGAGCCGGCACAGATGATGGACGCGTATTTCAGTCCCACAATATAACCCAGACCGAGCACGGCAGCACCCGTATTAACCTTGAATACCAGCTTGGCTTTCTCGGCCAGCATTTCGCCGAAGCCGCATACGCGGGTAGTGAAATTCTCGTTCCACCAGCCGAAGGTTGCCACGATGAAGTCGTATAGACCTCCGATAATACCAGCCATGAGTAATGGTTTTGCCTGGCTTCCGCCCTTTTCACCGGAGACGAGCACTTGTGTGGTGGCTGTCGCCTCGGGGAAGGGATACTTGCCGTGCATGTCGCTCACGAAATATTTGCGGAAGGGGATAAGGAAGAGAATACCCAGCACACCTCCCAGCAGGGAACTGATAAAGACTTGTGCAAAGGTGACGGTGATTTCTTTCGGATAGGTCTCTTGGAGAATATAGAGTGCCGGAAGGGTGAAGATGGCACCTGCCACGATGACGCCCGAGCTGGCACCGATAGACTGGATAATGACGTTTTCGCCCAATGCGTTTTTGCGTTTGGCGGCACCCGATACGCCGACGGCAATGATGGCGATGGGGATGGCGGCTTCGAATACTTGTCCCACCTTCAGCCCCAGATAGGCGGCTGCGGCCGAAAAGAGGATGGCCATCAGAATACCCCATGTCACCGACCAGGCATTTACTTCTGAATACTTCTTATCCGGGCTCATCAGAGGGTTGTACACTTCTCCCGGTTTCAATTCACGGAACGCATTTTCCGGTAGTCCGGTAATAGGTTCTTCTTCTTGTTTCATAGGTTTTGTAGTTTTATGTTTTTCTTTAATAGACTTCAAAGATAGTGCAAACCGAATGCTGGATAAAATGAGCAAGCTCATTATTATTCTGCTGAGGTGCAGCCTATCTTCGCATTTTAGGCAAAGAAAGCAAAAAAAAAGGAGATTTAAAAAAATCTCCTTAATTCTGTATGGTAAAATGCTTATTTGGCATCTTTAGCGGTCATGTCCCCTTCGATAAATAATCGCATGATTTCCGTTTTGGCATTGGTGCGCAGGGTAATGGATTTCTTGAAGTGTCCGGGGTATCTTCCGGTTCCATTATAAGTTACTTTCACTGTTCCAGTCTTTCCCGGTGCTATCGGTTCTTGTGAATATTCGGGAACGGTACATCCGCAGGAAGCTACAGCCTGATGGATGACAAGCGGAGCATCGCCTACGTTCGTAAACTTAAAGGTGTAGCTGACCACAGGACTGTTTTCGGAGAATGTGCCGAAGTTGTGGGTGGTCTGTTCGAATTTGATGTCTGCCTTTCCTTGTGCATAGGCATAACCGATGCTCATAACCAGCAGCATCATATAAAAAAACCGCTTTCTTCATGTTCTTATCTTTTTTATATTTCAACGGCGCAAAGGTAACCCATTTTCATTAAAATAATGCCTATGGCGTGCGAAATTGTATTAAATCGGGCTCAAAAGGTCTCTGTACGAATGATAAGCAGGGAAAAATAGGGGAAGCGGATGGTCGCTATCCGCTTGCTGTCATTGATATACTTCTCTTCCGGAGTGCCTACATTCTCAAAATAGTGATACCGGTATTCGGGATGCAGGCGGATGCAGCGGTGAATCTCATCGGTGCATCTGGACAGCTTCATGATGACAACCGCACTGTTTTCGCTTGTCAGTTTCTCTATCTCTTCTGTCGTAGTAATGCCGGGTATCACCGTCAGCCGCTCTTCCTGGCTGGCCACATGGAGCCCGCCCAGTGCGCCGGCGGCAATGAAGGCGGGGATACCGGGGATGTGCTTCACGGGGATGCCGTCTGCCTGCAATTTGTCATATACATAGTGTATGGAAGAGTAGAATCCGGCATCTCCTTCGGCAACGATGCAGACTTTCTTTCCTTGTTGCCGGAGGGTGGAGCTCTCCATATAGACCTCGTTGTAGGCGCTCAGGGCTTTTTCACGCAGTTTGCTCATGGGGAGTGGAAAGCGGCGTACCGTGTTTTCCGGGATGTCGAGTTGCGATAGGATGTCGGCTGCGCGTGAAACTCTGTTTCCATCCTTAGTCAGTGTTTCGGGACAGAAGATACAGTCGGCATTTTGCAGGGCTTTCAGTCCTTTCAGGGTGATGAGTTCGGCTTCACCGGGGCCGAGGGATACGAATTGAATAGGGGACATTCTGTTTTTTTATGTGCAAAAATCGGGAAATAATCAATAGTAAGCAAGATATTCGCTATCTTTGTTACCCTTACAAATAACTGGAAGCCTATGGACTACCAACTGAATACGCGTTTGAACGGCAATATCGCAATGACATCCCGCTTTACACGAAAACAAGCCGCTGCAACCGCGACAAGGACTCTGTATAAGTTTCTCTGGGTACAGAGCGGCACGCTCGCCATCGAGGTAGACCATATACCCATGAAGCTGGCGAAAGACGAGATTGTCACGCTTACCCCGCTGCATCATCTGACTATCAAAGAGGTGGCAGGTGAGTTCCTGACCTTGTTTCAACAGTAACTTCACTGCATCTACGGACATGACAATGAGGTGTCCTGCAACGGCTTTCTGTTCTACGGTTCGTCCCGGGTGATGCGGCTGAAGCTGTCCGAGGAGCAATCGTCCAACCTGCATGATATAGTCCGCATCTTCCGTCAGGAGTCCGCCATTAATGACAATCTTCAGGAAGAGATGTTGCGGATTGTACTGAAACGTTTCATCATCACCTGTACGCGCATAGCACGTGCAAGGTTTGGTGTGGGGCAGGAGAATGAGAGGACTTTCGATGTTGTCCGTCGGTTCTATGTGCTGGTAGACCAGTATTTCCGTGAAAAGAAACAGGTGCAGGACTATGCCGATATGCTTTGCCGTTCGCCTAAGACGCTCTCCAACTTGTTTTCTGCCTGCGGACTGCCTTCTCCGCTTCGCATCATTCACGAACGGATAGATGCGGAAGCCAGACGCCTGCTGCTGTACACACGGAAGAGCGCTAAGGAAATCAGCGCCATTCTGGGCTTTGAGGACTTGGCTGCATTCAGCCGCTTCTTCAAGAAAGTGACGGGAGAGAGTGTGTCGGAGTATCGGAAACAAGCACATCGGGAAGAATTGCCAACTGTTACGGAATAATTGCCATTCCACAACCGGCAGGAAACAGGGATCTTTGCAAAAACATTTCACCCGAGTGTCTCTGCGGTGAACCTAAAACAACAAAAATATGAAAACGAAATTGCAAAAACTGTTCCTTGCGGCACTGACGCTGGCCGCTTCTTCCCAAAAGTTGGGTATCAACCTCATCCGCGTGGCCATTCTTGTGATATTTGTATGGATAGGCGGCTTGAAATTCTGGAACTACGAAGCCGAAGGAATCGTTCCGTTCGTGGCAAACAGTCCTTTTATGAGTTTCTTCTACGATAAGCCTGCACCGGAATACAAGGAATACAAGCTGAAAGAGGGAGAGTTTGACGAAGCCAAGCACCGGTGGCATGTAGAGAACAATACCTACGGCTTCTCCCGCGGTCTTGGCATACTGATTATGGCAATCGGCATCCTTACTTTTCTGGGGATATTCTTTCCGAAAATCGGATTGGCAGGGGCTGCGCTGGCCGTCATAATGACTGTCGGCACGCTTTCGTTCCTTGTCACTACTCCTGAAGTGTGGGTTCCCGATTTGGGAAGCGGAGAGCATGGCTTCCCTTTGCTGACAGGGGCCGGACGACTGGTGATAAAGGATACCGCCATCCTTGCCGGAGCTATCGTGGTGCTGGCGGACAGTGCAAAAAGGGTATTGAACCAATTGGAAAAATAAGACTATGAAAAAGTATGATGCTATTATTATCGGCTTTGGAAAAGGAGGCAAGACACTCGCTGCCGGGCTGGCTGAACGGAACTTTACTGTTGCTATGATAGAACGTTCGGATAAGATGTACGGCGGTACGTGTATCAATATCGGATGTATTCCGACCAAGACACTGATACATTCGGCAAAGTTGGCAGATACGAGTGCGTCCTGGGAACAGAAACGGGCATACTACCGCCAGTCTGTTGCACGGAAAGAGGAAGTTACTTCTTTCCTGCGTCAGAAGAATTACCGCAATCTGTCAGACAATCCTAATATAACGGTATATACGGGTACAGGTTCTTTTGTCGGTCCTGATGTGGTGGAAGTACGTATGGCGGAAGAAACGATTCAGCTTCAAGCCCAGCAGATATTTGTCAATACGGGAGCTGAAACTATCATTCCGCCTATCGGGGGAGTAAAGGACAATCCGAAAGTATACACTAGCACTTCCATTATGGAACTGGCGGAGCTTCCTAAGCATCTTGTTATCGTAGGCGGCGGGTATATCGGCTTGGAGTTCGCTTCGATGTACGCTTCTTTCGGATCGCAGGTGACAGTGTTGGAAAGCTATTCCGAACTGATAGCCCGTGAAGACCGTGACATTGCTGCCAGCGTGCAGGAAGTGTTGGAAAAGAAAGGCATCACTTTCTGCCTGAATGCCCGTGTGCAGTCCGTGGAAGGTACGGTGGTTGTCTATCAGGATGCCGTGACAGGCAAGATTCTGCAATTGGACGCGGATGCTATTCTTTTGGCTACCGGACGTCGTCCCAATACTGCGGGATTGAATCTGCCTGAGGCAGGAGTAGAGGTGAACGAACGTGGTGCTATTATCGTGAACGAGCATTTGCAGACTACCAATCCCAATATCCGTGCTATCGGCGATGTGAAAGGCGGACTGCAATTTACTTATATTTCGTTGGACGATTACCGTATTCTCCGCGAAGACCTGTTTGGAGCGGGAGAGCGTAAGGTGTCCGACCGTGAGCCAGTGAGCTATTCGGTGTTTATAGATCCGCCGCTTTCACGTATCGGTATGAGTGAGACCGAAGCACGTGAGAAAGGTTTGAACATTAAGGTAAACAAACTCCCCGTCTCCGCCATTCCCCGTGCCCGTACATTGGGCAATACGGACGGATTGTTCAAGGTGATAGTGGATGCCGATACCGATAAAATAGTGGGTTGCACTCTGTTTGGCCCGGAGTCGAGTGAAGTAATC
>ENA-OQKC01001094-OQKC01001094.1-human-gut-metagenome-genome-assembly--contig:-NODE-1094-length-9912-cov-2.273480_pt1 | contig 9912 bp, 7 predicted proteins | sample MGYA00242774_ERZ504790 | MGnify/ENA primary metagenome ERZ504790 (study PRJEB26092, sample SAMD00036419) | human gut metagenome | host: Homo sapiens | study: EMG produced TPA metagenomics assembly of the...
TACGTGACCTGTACAATGAGCGTGTTCCTTATTATGAGAAATATGCAGATATTGTCATTGATGAAGAAGGAAAAACAGCTGGAGAAACGGTAGATGAGCTTAGAAATATCATCGAAGGCATGATGGACCAGAAAATGATCCAGATGTTCATTGATGAACAGAAACGTAAGCTGGAAGAAAGAGACCGGCTGTTAAGGGAAAAAGATGAAGAGATCCGTAAGCTGAAAGCGCGGGTTGCAGAATTAGAAGGAAGATAATAAAAAATAAGCCCCTCTGCCTGAAAACAGAGAGGCTATTTTTTATAACAATTCTAAAAACATTCGTAATCCGCTCATTTTTCTTCAAAAAATGTATTGTTGACTAGGGTCCGAAAGCCACCGGTACACATGACAGATGCGCATTTGGGAGAAAATCCTTTGTTTGTGGGCTTGCGTCGCCTATTGTCAGAACTGCGAACCAAACTCGCACGCTTTGCATGCTCAAACAGTGGTTCTCCGTTCTGACGCTATGCGCGCCCACTCACGGATTTTCAAACAAATGCTTATTCTGTCATGTGTACCGGCGGCTTTCTACGTTATTGGCAATAAAAAATGTAGGAGCAAACCAATAAGCAGTTTTCATGTAGATGGGGGATTGTATTTAAGTACGGCAGTTTTTTTATGTGACATATCCAATACAGTAGAAAGGGCTCCTCCATGTATAATAAGCATTCGGTAGGCAATTTTGTCCATTTTGTGAGCATAGCTGGTAGGTTGGAGGCACTGTTTGAGCGAACGCAGTGAGCGAGTTTGCCGGAGACCTACCTAATCGGCGGCGGAGCAAAATGGACAAAATTGCCGTGAATGCGTTTATACATGGAGGAGCCCTTTCGGACCCTATTGAACTAAATTCAAAGTTTGACTCATAAAAATGAATCAGACTTGGAAATACATTGCTTTAGAAATCAATTTGTCGGCGTACTGGGATCAATAAAGATTCTTCACCTTAAAATCTTTCTCCAGCTCTCTCCTCTGGTCCTTTTTGGCAATATCTGCTCTCTTATCATACAGCTTCTTACCTCTTGCAAGTCCCACCTGCACCTTCACCAGGCTTCCCTTAAAATAAACCTGCAGCGGCATCAGCGTATATCCCTTTTCCGCGATCTTTCCATTTAACTTCATGATCTCGTATTTATGAAGAAGCAGCTTTCTCACTCTCAAAGGATCCTTATTAAAAATATTTCCCTTCTCATAAGGACTGATGTGCATACCATACACATACACTTCCCCCTTATCGATCTTCACAAAAGCCTCTTTAATACTGCACTTTCCCATACGGATGGACTTAACTTCCGTACCAAACAGCTCAATACCAGCTTCCCATTTATCATCAATAAAATAATCATGATACGCTTTCTTATTATTGGCGATCATCCTGACTTCTGACTTTGCCATAATCCACTCTTCTCCTGCCCTAAAATCTATCATGTCCAAATACTTTCACATACCCGAACACCTCTTTGTACGAATGCTTTACATACGCAAATATCTCTTTCTTACAGAATCCTGAAATTCACTGTCCTTTGAAGTTTATCCGCATCTGTGACGCAAATTCTCACCTTCTGTCCCGGCTTATAAGTCTTGCCTGTATGTTCTCCGACCAGTTCATAGCTTTGTTCATAAAACTCATAATGATCATCCCACATATCCGCCACATGTGCAAGTCCTTCCACCGTATTTTCCAATTCTACATAAGCGCCCCACTTTGTCACTCCCGAAATCACTCCGTCAAACTCTTCCCCGATATGATCTCTCATATACTCAGCCTTTTTCAGCTTCACAACTTCCCGCTCGGCTTCTTCGGCTCTTCTCTCCCTTTCACTGCACTGTGCCGCAACCTGCTGCAAAAGTTCAGAATAATGCTCCGCCCGGTTCTCATCAAATCTTCCTCTTAAGTTTTCTTTGATGATACGATGGATCTGAAGATCGGGATACCTTCGGATGGGCGATGTGAAATGAGTATAATATTTTGCCGCAAGTCCGAAATGTCCGGTATTCTCCGTCGTATACCTCGCCTGTTTCATCGACCTGAGCGTAAGTCTGCTGATCAGATCTTCCTCCGGTTTTCCCTCTACTTTCTCAAGCAGTTTCTGGATCTCTTTCGGCCGGATCTCATTTCCGACATGGATATGATAGCCGAAGCTGTTGACAAATGCCGAAAGCTGTCTGATCCGGTCCTCATCCGGCGCTTCATGCGTCCGGTAAAGAAACGGAATCTCCCTCCAGAAAAACTCTTCCGCCACTGTCTCATTTGCCATAAGCATAAAATCTTCGATAATCTCTGTCGCCGGATTTCTGTCATACGGCTTTACTTCGATCGGTTTTCCATCTTCATCCAAAACAATCTTCGTCTCCGGAAAGTCAAAATCGATAGCGCCCCGTTTTCCCCGTTTCCGTCTGATCAACTCCGATAATTCTTTCATCATCCATATCATCGGAACGAATCCTTCATACTCACGAAGCGCCTGCTCATCCTGCTCTAATACAGCGGAAACTTTGTTGTAACTCATCCTCTTGTCAACACAGATCACCGACTCTGTAATCTCATGGGAAATCATCTCCCCTTTCGGCGAGATCGTCATGATACAGGACAAAGCAAGACGCTCTTCCCCCGCATTGAGCGAACAGACCCCGTTTGACAAAATGTGCGGAAGCATCGGAATAACCCTGTCAGCCAAATAGACGCTTGTTCCGCGTTCCAACGCTTCTCTGTCGAGGGCGCTTTTTTCCTGAACATAATTCGTTACATCCGCTATGTGTACGCCGAGCACATAATTTTCTCCGTCCCGCTCTACCGATACGGCATCATCCAGATCTTTTGCATCTTCACTGTCGATCGTCACCATTTTCACATTCGTAAGGTCTTTTCTCCCGGCACGATCCGCCTCACTTACAGGCTTCCCGACTCTGACCGCCTGATTCAAAACTTTCTCGGGAAACTCTGTCTTAATGCCAAGATCCATTACGATTGACAAAATATCCGTGCCCGGATCGTTCACATGTCCGATGATCTGCGTAACTTTTCCTTCCGGTTTCATATGTTACCCCGCCGTAAGACGTCATTTCCACAACAACTTTATGACCTGTCACAGCGCCCATCTCACGCCCTGACGGAATATAAATATCGTTTACATACCGACAGTTATCCGGCCTGACAAACCCGAAACTTTTACATTTTTCATACAATCCGACAATATGCGTTACTCCGTGCGAAATAATTCCGACGATCTTTCCCTCCCGCCGCTTTCCTGCCGGAGCTGACGTTATAATATACTCTACTTCATCGCCTTGGAATGCATTCCCAAGACACTCTTCCGGAATAAAGATGTCATCTGTTCCATCTTCCGGCGTAACAAAACCGAAACCTCTTGCATTTGCCTGAAATATTCCTTTCAGACGCTCGGTATGACCGCATGTATATTTTCCCCTTTTTGAAATCGTGATCTTCCCTTCTTCCACAAGAGCATCGAGAACTTCCCGCAGTTCCTGTCTCTGTTCTCCCGGAATTTGAAGTACGACGGCAATCTCTTTGATCTTCATAGGTACGTACAGATCATCGTTGATAAAATCAAAAGTACCTTTTGCGTTTTTCAAATTGACGGCTTTCCTCTTTTGATTTTGAAGGATTTTTCTGTCATTCACTTTGACGCGATCATCATGTATTCTTCTTTTTTCTCTCTGTTACCGTGTGTTTTCCGCATTTTACCCTCCGCACTAAAATAATCGCCGAAAGTACCAAAAGGCACATTCCCGATTGTAAACAGCCGCCAGATTCTCAGACGTCTCCGAGCTCCGGCTCTTCGCCGTTACAAAGCAAAAGCACCCTATATTCGTATAGAGTGCTCATAATCATTATTATCTTCTGCTGTCTTTTTATACTATCCTTTTAGTTAAAGATATTGAGATTCAGTACAACTGCCAATACAATAAACAGAACCGCAATAACTCTTGTAGCCTTTACAAGCGCGCCTTCCATCGAACGTCCTTTATTATGTCCCCAATATGTATCTGCAGCTCCGCTGATCGTTCCAAGACCTGCGGATTTACCCTCCTGTAAAAGAATAATACAAGCTAATGCGATGCAATCTATAACAAAAATAATCGTCAATACTGTTTTTAAAATATCCATTTCTTCTACCTCCTAAAATAAACCAAAATTATTCTATCACAATTACAGCTTATTTGCAAGACATTTCATCCATTGTTTTCTCAAACCTTGTTTTCTCAAATATTCATTCATTGTGTCACAAAATATATTATGTTACAATCATCTTAAAATTATAATTTTTTCAGATGTAACAGAGGTGTTTCGATGGATTATGCGATTATATTGATGATTTTTAATTTTATCAAGAGTATTTCCGAGTTCTTAGCAAGTATTCTGATAATTATTTGTGCGGTTAAGTATCTGAAAAAACATTGACTGATGAAAATCAACAGGACAGCGGCTTTTTCTGCCGCTGTCCTGTCATTTAAAAACGATCTTTTAACTGCCTTTCAATCGTCTTTTATCTTGTGTATATTTTACTCTTCTGCTTTGTACACATCTACAAGTTTTTTCAGATAAGCATATCTTTCCATAGCTTCCTGCTCATTGATTGCGAACAGTTTTTCTGCTTTTTCCGGATTTGCTCTCTTAAGTGCATTGTAACGTACTTCTCCGTCGAGGAATGCCTGATAATCTTCTTTCTTCGGCTCTTTACTGTCGAGGAAGAATTTATCTCCTTCTGCTCCCGGATTGAAGCGGAAGTTATTCCAGTATCCACATTCTACCGCAAGCTGCTCCTCTGTCTGAGCTTTGCTCATACCTTTCTTGATTCCGTGGTTGATACACGGTGCATAAGCGATAATAAGTGACGGTCCCGGATAAGCCTCTGCCTCTGTAATCGCTTTCACTGTCTGGTTGAAGTCAGCTCCCATAGCAATCTGCGCTACATATACATAGCCGTAGCTCATTGCCATTCCCGCAAGGTCTTTCTTCTTCGTCTCTTTACCGCCTGCTGCGAACTGTGCTGTAGCTCCTGTCTTTGTTGCTTTTGATGACTGTCCGCCTGTATTGGAGTAAACCTCTGTATCAAATACCATGATGTTGATATCTTTACCGCTTGCAAGAACATGGTCAACACCGCCGTATCCGATATCGTAAGCCCATCCGTCTCCTCCGAATACCCACTGGGATTTCTTAGCGAGGAAATCTTTATTTTTCAGAAGTTCCGCTTTCTCTGCGCGGTCGCATCCGCAAGCTTCAAGAGCCGCCACAAGTTTATCTGTAGCTGTTCCGTTTGTCGCTCCGCATGTATATGTGTCAAGGTATTCCTGTGCAGCAGCCTTAACATCTTCATTTTCCGCATCTGCGGCAAGTTTCTCTACAAGACCTTTCAGTCTGTTTCTGATCGTATTCTGTGCAAGAAGCATACCATATCCGAACTCAGCGTTGTCTTCAAACAATGAGTTGCTCCATGCCGGTCCTTTTCCTTCCGGTGTTACCGTATATGGTGTGGACGGAGAAGAGTTGCCCCAGATAGAAGAACATCCTGTAGCATTCGCAATATACATTCTTTCTCCGAAAAGCTGTGTGATCAGTTTTGCGTACGGTGTCTCTCCACATCCCGCACAAGCTCCCGAGAACTCAAGAAGCGGCTGTTTGAACTGGCTTCCCTTAACAGTTGTCTCTTTGAATTTAGCAATAACGTCTTCTTTAACCGGAAGAGTTACACCGTAATCGAAGTATTTCTGCTCTCCCATGTTTGCTTCAAGGTTTTCCATAGCAAGTGCCTTAGCACCTTTCTTGCCTGGGCAGACGTTCGCACAGGAACCACATCCTGTACAGTCAAGAGCGGATACAGTCATTGTGAACTGATACTCATCTTTCATACCAGTCATTGGTAATGTCTTGATTCCCTCTGGAGCATTTGCAGCCTCTTCAGCTGTAAGAGCTACCGGACGGATAACTGCGTGTGGGCAGACATAAGCACATCTGTTACACTGGATACAGTTCTCCGGATTCCATACAGGGATATTTACAGCGATACCACGTTTCTCGTATGCAGCAGCACCGGATGGTGTAGTACCGTCAACATAATCTTTAAATGCAGATACAGGCAGTGTATTACCTTCCTGAGCATTAACCTTAGCCTGGATGTTGTTAACGAAATCAACAACTTCCTGACGTCCTTCTGTAGCGTGAGTCATATGAAGACCCTCGTCTGCAGCATCTTTCCAGCTCTCTGGAACCTGAATCTCAACAACCTGCTTAGCACCAGCATCGATAGCTGCCCAGTTCTTCTGAACAACATCATCACCTTTACGTCCGTATGTTGCTTTCGCAGCAGCCTTCATAAGCTCGATAGCCTGCTCCTCAGGAATGATTCCTGTAAGCTTGAAGAATGCGGACTGAAGGATTGTGTTGATACGTGTTGGTCCCATGCCGGTCTCAATACCGATCTTAACACCGTCGATGGTGTAGAATTTGATATTGTGGTTAGCGATGAAAGCTTTAACCTGTCCCGGAAGATGTTTCTCAAGTCCTTCCATATCCCAAGCACAGTTCAGAAGGAATGTACCTCCGTCAACAAGCTCCTGTACCATGTTATATTTGTTAACATAGGACGGATTATGACATGCAACAAAGTTTGCTTTGTGGATCAGGTATGTGGATTTGATCGGTTTCTTACCGAAACGAAGGTGAGACATTGTAACACCGCCGGACTTCTTGGAGTCATAATCGAAGTAAGCCTGAGCGTACATGTCTGTATTGTCACCGATGATCTTGATGGAGTTCTTGTTAGCACCTACAGTACCATCAGCTCCAAGTCCCCAGAACTTGCAGTTTGTTGTTCCCTCTGGTGTTGTAACAAGTGGTGCGCCTGTCTCAAGAGAAAGGTTTGTAACATCATCAACGATACCGATTGTGAATTTCTCTTTCTCAGTGTTCTCATATACTGCTACGATCTGTGCAGGTGTTGTATCTTTGGAACCAAGTCCGTAACGTCCTGTAAAGATCTTAACATCGCTGAACTTGCTGTCGCGAAGAGCTGCAACAACATCAAGATACAGAGGCTCGCCAAGAGCTCCTGGCTCTTTTGTTCTGTCAAGAACAGAGATCTGCTTAACTGTATCCGGGATTGCATCGATAAGAGCCTGTGCACAGAATGGTCTGTAAAGACGAACTTTAACAACACCGACTTTCTTGCCAGCTGCCATAAGGTAATCGATGGTCTCCTCGATGGTATCGTTTACGGAACCCATAGCTACGATGATGTGCTCAGCGTCAGCAGCTCCGTAGTAGTTGAACAGTTTGTAGTCTGTTCCGATCTTCTCGTTAACTTTGTCCATGTACTCCTGAACAACTGCCGGAAGAGCGTCATAATATGGATTACATGCCTCTCTTGCCTGGAAGAAGATATCCGGGTTCTGAGCGGAACCTCTCTGACATGGATGGTTCGGGTTCAGAGCACGGTTACGGAACTCTGCGATTGCGTCCATATCTGCCATATCTTTCAGATCTTCATAGTCCCATGTCTCGATCTTCTGGATCTCATGAGATGTACGGAATCCGTCGAAGAAGTTGATGAATGGAACTTTTCCTTTGATCGCTGCAAGATGAGCAACCGGTGTAAGGTCCATAACCTCCTGTACAGAAGACTCACAAAGCATTGCGCATCCGGTCTGACGACAGGCCATAACGTCGGAATGATCTCCGAAGATACAAAGTGCGTGAGAAGCAAGTGCACGGGCAGATACATTGATAACTCCCGGAAGCTGCTCACCAGCGATCTTGTAAAGGTTCGGGATCATAAGCAGAAGACCCTGGGAAGCTGTATAGGTTGTAGTCAGGGCACCTGCTGCCAGAGAACCGTGAACGGCACCTGCTGCACCTGCCTCAGACTGCATCTCTGTAACCTGTACTTCCTGTCCAAAGATGTTCTTTCTTCCCTGAGTTGCCCACTCGTCTGTAGCCTCAGCCATTACAGATGAAGGGGTAATCGGGTAAATAGCAGCTACATCAGAAAAAGCGTATGATGCATGAGCGGCTGCATGGTTACCATCCATGGTTTTCATCTTTCTTGCCATTGTTTTTTCCTCCTTAAAGGTTTGTTAAAAAATATATTATTTAGGCTTATGAAGGCCTAAAATTCCATTGGTTATTATATCATAGATTCCCAGTTATGTCCATTTTCTTTCATTGTTTTTTGTACAATATCTTGTACAAACGCCGTTATCTTTTTCACAAATAAAAAAGAGCTGTTCGGAAATTTTTCTCTCCAAACCGCTCTCCTTATCATCTCATACGCTTATCCCAACTCACATCCGGGAATCACTTCTCCTCTTTTCCGAAAAGATCCTTCATGGATTTCCGACGGAGCATTGTCCACAGCTGATCCTGGATCTCCTGAAGCTCATCATGTGCATGGCAGGGAACTCCGTCCTGTCCGTTCCTTGGACACTGATATGTGCCGTTCAGGCACTCAATGATGGACATATCCGGATCGATCGCACTGTATATCTCATATAATGACAGTTCTTCCGGATCTCTCTTCAGCGCGTAACCGCCATGAACTCCGCGGTATCCTTCCACGAGCCCTGCATTCTGAAGCTTCTTCAGTATCTTGTATGCAAAGGGTGCTGTGATCGATTCCCTCTCACAGATCTCGCTGACGCTCAAACGCGGCTCCCACATCAATGCGCGGATAACCCGCATCGCATAATCGCTTTCTCTGGTGATAAACATTTTTAACCTCTCTTCTGTTCAACTAAGCTGCTGATTTATGATAGTTTCCGCATTCCATCCGATCTGCCACGTTCCTGGGTGTTTCTGATGTGCCAGAGAGCCGGATATCCATATCCCCGGAATACTTCATTACCACATACGACAGTATAACCCATTTTTTTATATAATAAAAGGTTATTATTTTCCTGTGATTCATAGTAATCCCCTGTTTTTCCTTTATTTAGCCGAAAAAAGGAAAATACAGCTTGCAAATTTTTCAGTTTACGGTACAATAGGAAACGATTGTAATGCTTTCGTATGTAATTGAAACGATATTTATTTAATGAAAAAAGAGGTATGATATGATTTCAGCAAATAACATCACACTGCGCGTTGGAAAAAAAGCGCTGTTTGAAGACGTTAACATCAAATTTACAGAGGGTAACTGTTATGGATTGATCGGCGCCAACGGCGCAGGAAAATCTACATTCCTCAAAATCCTTTCCGGTCAGCTTGAGCCTACCAAGGGCGACATTGTGATCACCCCCGGTCAGAGACTTTCTTTCCTACAGCAGGATCACTTCAAATATGATGCTTATCCGGTTCTGGATACTGTCATCATGGGTAATGAAAGACTCTATCAGATCATGAAAGAGAAAGAAGCCATTTACGCAAAGGAAGATTTCACAGACGAAGATGGCATCCGTGCCAGCGAGCTTGAGGGTGAGTTTGCAGAGATGAACGGATGGGAAGCAGAGTCCGATGCTGCTACTCTTCTCAACGGTCTCGGAGTCGACACTGAGTTCCACTATACACAGATGGCAGACCTTACCGGTAGTATGAAGGTCAAGGTTCTTCTTGCACAGGCTCTTTTCGGAAATCCTGATATCCTTCTTCTTGATGAGCCGACCAACCACCTGGATCTTCCTGCTATCGAATGGCTGGAGGAGTTCCTGATCAATTTTGACAATACGGTTATCGTAGTATCCCATGACCGTTATTTCCTGAACAAGGTCTGCACACATACTGCTGATATCGATTATGGCAAGATCCAGCTTTATGCCGGAAACTATGACTTCTGGTTTGAATCCAGCCAGCTTCTGATCAAGCAGATGAAAGAGGCCAACAAAAAGAAAGAGGAGAAGATCAAAGAGCTCCAGGAGT